>Ga0265342_10003029_pt1 | contig 14067 bp, 14 predicted proteins | sample 4CB327metaG_FD_203125 | JGI IMG/M metagenome (GOLD analysis project Ga0265342, IMG submission 203125) | Rhizosphere microbial communities from Carex aquatilis grown in University of Washington, Seatle, WA, United States - 4-CB3-27 metaG | ecosystem: Host-associated > Plants > Roots >...
AGTTCGGCCACATTGGGGGCGGGACGGCGCTTGTCGATGATGGCCAGACTGGCATCGAGGCGTTTGGAAAAGGCACGCGCGCGCTCCACGCCGCCGGCATCGGGTGAGACGACGACGGTTTCGGTACCAAGGAACTTGGTGCGCATGTAGTCCATCATGACCGGCATCGCGTAGATATGATCGACCGGAATGTTGAAGAATCCCTGGATTTGGCCAGCATGGAGATCCATGGCCAGCACGCGATGCACGCCCGCCGCGGTCAGGAGATCTGCGGCCAGCCGGGCCGAGATCGGCGTGCGCGGCCTAGTCTTGCGGTCCTGGCGCGCGTAACCGAAGTACGGCATGACCGCCACGATGGGCTTGGCTGACGAGCGTTTGAGCGCGTCGGTCATGACCAGTAGTTCCATCAGGTTGTCGTTGACCGGCGTGCACGTTGGCTGGACCACGAAGCAGTTCACGCCGCGTACGTTCTGGTTGATTTCGACATACACCTCACCGTCGGCAAAACGTTCGACCTTGGCGCTGGCCAAGGGCTGGCCGAGATGCTGGCAGAGGGACTGGGCCAGGTCGGGATGGGCGTTGCCGCTGAAGATGGCGAATGGTTTGGTCACTTGATGTTTCCTGCCTGACGGAAGCTCGGGCCCGTCAAGAGGGCGCGAATATTGCCACCTGGCCCCCACCCTGTCAACGGATGACTCTTCGAGTTAATACATTTCACCACAGAGACACGGAGGTCACAGAGGCGGGAAGGAATGGTTTCTCCGGATCCAGATCCGAAACCCTTCTTCCTCTCTTCCTCCGTCCTCTCCGTGTCTCTGTGGTGAATCCGGACTCACAGATCCGCGGTCAGCAGATAGAACTTGTTGTTGTCGTCGTTCACGACCTTCAGGGTGGGGCGGATGTTCTCGGGTAGCAGGCTGCGCAGGCCGTCCAGTCGCGTGCGTTCGATGATGAAGAACATGCGCTTGCCCTTGTGGCTGGCGACATACTCCTTCAGGCCTTCGGCGTTGCGGTCGCCCAGGAACACGGTGCGTTCGTTGGTCGGTCCTTCGTAGATCTCGTTCTGGGTATAGAAGTTTTCCCCGCGCCAATACATCTGCCAAGCCAGCAGGTGCTCATCGGGTGAGCGGCGCTCCCTGTAGAACTGGGCAATGAGCGGCTTTTGCGACCAGTGTGCGGCAGCATCGCGTATGTAGACATCGAGAAGAAAGTAGGTGAATGCCACCGCGACGCCAAGGGCGGCGATGGTCGCGATGGTTCGCACGCGCTGCCAGGCCATGAATGCCGAGGCGAGGGCGAAGAGGCTGGCGAACACCCACAGCGTGCGGACGTAATTCATGTCAGGCGGCCACGGACGGCCTTGCGGCGTGTTCACGTAGTCGTACGAGAACAGCCAGATGAAGTGTTGCGCGCTCTTCTGCGCCGAGGTCAGGTCGAAGGCGACTAGGGCCAGCAGGGGCGTTCCCGCCAGTACTGCCAGCAGCATCAGTCTTCCACGCTTTTCGGTAAGTATGTCGTCGAGGAAACAGCCGACCGCAATGGCCAGCCCAGGCAAGGCGGGCAGGATGTAGTGGTGGAACTTGGTCATGGAGAACGAGACCAGGGCGTAGCCCGCCACGAACCAGATGGCCCCGAACCACAGGATCTCGCGGCGTTTATTCTCGTCGACGATATGGGAACCCTGGGAGGGTTCCCATATCCTCCCGCGCTCTGGCTCCGCCGGGCAAAGCCCGGCTACGCCTACGCGATGATGGGAACCCTTGCCGAACGAACGCATGGCCACCCAGGCCAGTGCCGAGGGGGCGAGTGCAATCCACGGAAACAGGCCAAAGCCGAGCTCGCGGATGAAGTATTCGAAGCTGCCGCGATCGCCGTGTCGTCCCGTCACCAAGCGGCGCCAGTGATTGTCGCCGTAAAGTTCGTTCCAGAACGGGAAGCCGTGGCGAGCCAACATGGCGTGGTGCCAAGGAACCGCCACGAGCGCGCAGGCCAGGATGGCGAAGGGTAGGGAGCGCAGGATCTGGGCGCGAGCCAGTCGGCGCCAGTTCCAGGTGAACAATAGATAGGCCAGAAACACGATCACCGGAAGACCGAGCCCAGCCAGACCCTTGGCCAGCATGGCGATCCCGCACAAGATCGAAGCAATGTGCAGGTAGAAGGGCGCCTTGTAGCGGGTTCGGGCCGTGTACCACAGGAAGGCGAAGAACCCCGCGAAGTAGGGCAGCATGGCGACCAAGCCGGGAATCGTGATCTTGTGCTTGGTCGGTAGCTGCCAGCTGAGCTGGAGCGAATTGACGATGAGCTGTGGCAGCACGGTCAGCGCGAGCAATCCGATCGTCGTGTAGTAGACCGGATGATGGGGCCAGGACAGCCCTCGCCACGTCCGACGCGGAAGGAGGTCGTCCTTGTCGTCGAACAGGGCCAGCGCGCACAGGCCGAGCCCAAGGGTCATGGGGCCGATGAAGGCCATGTCGGTCATGGCTTGGCGGGCGACCAAGCTGAACAGCGGAAAGGTTGCCAGCGCGAGCACGGACAAGATGCCAGCGCGGCGGCTCACGAAGCGGGCAAGTGGCAGATAGATACCCACGAGCGCCAGCAGTGCCATCAGGCAGAAAGGCAAGCGCAGCGCCCATTCCGGCCGCGTCGAGAGGGCAAACTGGCCAGCGGAAAGCCCGGCGCCGCCGATGCCGAAGACCTTCATGGACAGGCTCATGAGCCAGAAGGTGAGCACCGGTTTGGACCAGAAGTTCTCGGTATCCAGCGGCGAGCCCGGCCAGTACAGGCTGATGTAGTCGTTCCGCCGCGCCATCTGGCGACCGACCTCGCCGTAGTGGGTTTCCCACGGATCGAAGAGCCCGTAGCTGCCCGCGAAGGGCAGGTAGAGCAACGCGCCGATGAGCAGCACGAAGATCACCATTTGCCGCTCGGTGAAGCGATCGAAAAAGGGCCGGCTGGCCACGCTGGGCACGACCGGCGCCGGAATGGGATTGCTGTCGTCAGGAATGGAGGTCATTCGGAAATCTTCGGAAGATCGTTGGATGATCGTGGGATGAGCGTTGATCTTGGCTCGGCATGCTATGCGCGCCGGCCTCGCCTGTGAAGCACGAAGGCGAGCACGAGTAGGAAGAGTGCGAGCCCGATGCCGGGCAGCCAGATCTGCAGAAGCTGAGGCCGCCAGTAGCGTTCTGGGGTTATACCGATGCGGTTTCGGCGAGCGAAATCGACCTGTGCGGCCAGGAAGGTGAAGGCCACGGCGAGCACGGCCAAGGCGGTCAGCACGCGCGGTCTGCGCTGTTGGGGGGATGCGTTCACGGTGAAGCCAGGTCCTATTTCGGCCGGTAGGAGATACGAGCAGGCTGCGGCCGTCAAGATGCGAGTCGTGGTGACGCGGGGCGGTGTTGCTGATTCTTAGGAGGGCACAGAGGGTTGGGAGGTCACAGAGGTCGGAAGGGAAGGGGTGGGTGTAGCCGTGGTATGTGACCTGTGCTATCGCAACGCCTGCCGATACCTTGAATTCCAGGAGATTGAAATGCCTGCCCCTGAACACGTGAAAGTCGCAATCGTCGGTGGTGGCCCGGCCGGCTGCACCGCTGCCATCTATGCTGCTCGCGCCAACCTGGCGCCGGTCATGTTCGAGGGTGGCGGCCTTGTGGTAGAGCCGTTGACGACCCCGGGTGGTCAGCTCACCATCACGACAGAAGTGGAAAACTATCCCGGCTTTCCGCACGGCGTGCAGGGACCGCAGTTGATGCAGCTGATGCGGGCGCAGGCCGAGCGCAGTGGCGCACGCGTGCTCACCACGGACGTAACGGCCGTCGATCTGTCGGCGCGGCCGTTCAGGGTCGCGACGCTAGAGGCCGAGTTTGTCGCCGAAACCATTATCCTGGCCACCGGGGCATCGGCCAAGTGGCTCGACATTCCCAGCGAGGAGAAATTCCGCAACCACGGCCTGTCCGCGTGCGCGACCTGCGACGGCTCGTTCTTCAAAGGTCTGGAGTTGGTAGTGGTGGGCGGCGGCGACACGGCCATGGAAGAGGCGACCTATCTCAGCAACCTGGCCACCAAGGTCAGCATCGTGCACCGCCGCGACGGTTTCCGTGCCTCGCAGGCCATGCTCGAACGCGCGCGGAGGAATCCCAAAATCGCATTCGTCACCAACGCCGTGGTGGACGAGATTCTAGGTGACGTGCCCAAGCCTGGCGTCACGGGGGTGAGCCTGCGCGATCCACGCGACGGCAGCACGCGCGAGCTTCCCTGCCAGGGGGTCTTCGTGGCCATCGGCCACGTGCCGAACAGCGCTCTTTTCAAAGGCAAGGTGGACATGGATGAAACCGGCTACATCTTGACCAAGCTCGGCTCGACGGCCACCAACGTACCGGGCGTGTTCGCCTGCGGTGACGTCGCCGACCACGTCTACCGACAGGCCATCACCGCCGCTGGAACCGGCTGCATGGCCGCCATCGATGCCGATCGCTTCATGGCGCATTAGGGGCTCTGGGCTTTAGGCCCCACCCCGTTTCCGGTCTGGTAGTCTAGTCGCCGCGGTAGCATAATTGCCAATGATGAGCGAGAGCCCACCCGCAGCGCCGACCGACGAGCCGGGGATCGATGTCGAGGTTACCCCCTCGATGGAAATCGCTGTGACACCGGGCAACACCGATCAAATCGCCGCCTGCCTGACCCGGGTCAGCCTGTTCGCGGACCTGCCCGCGGTGTACCTGCGGCGCATCGCCAGCCTGGGCGTCGAGGAATCGTACGCCCGCGGCGCACCGGTGTTTGTCGAGGGCAGTGCTGGTGACAAGCTCTACGTCATTCTGTCGGGCGCGGTGCGCATCAGCCGTCAGGTTCCCGGCATGGGTGAGGAGGCGCTCGCCATCCTCAAGGCCGGCGACTATTTCGGCGAAATGGCGCTCATCGACGATTTTCCGCGTAGCGCGGATGCCATCGCCCACGAAAGCTGCAAGCTGCTGGTGCTGAGTAAGGAGAGTGTGGCCGACCTGCTCTTCGTCGACCGCGATTTGGCCTACGACCTCCTGTGGAGCTTCGTGCGCACGCTTTCCGCCCGCCTGCGCGAGACCAACGACAAGATGACGTTTCTCGCGGTGAGCAGCCGATTTTAGCAACGTCCGCCGCCGGTGCTCCCTGGTGACTTTTTGCGGGTATGAACCACACGTCGTTGACGGTGATTGCCGGATCCGGGGCCGGTCGCTCTTTCCAGTGGTACGCTCGCGCCGTGGATCCCGAATCCAAGAAGATGTGGGGCATTGCCGCTTCGACCGGTGCGGTTGGTCTTGAAATCGCGGTGGCCATTGGCATAGGGTACCTCGGCGGACAGTACTTGGATCGCAAACTCGGTGTGGCTCCCTGGCTCATGTGGGTGGGATTCGCGGCAGGGGTGGGGGCAGGCATCAAGGCGCTGGTTCGGGTGGTTCGCAGCTACAAGAAAAGCCTCCGAGAAGAAGTAGACGAAGCAGTAAAAGAAGATCGCCCGGATCCGAAATGAGCAGCAAAAACTTCGGTACCTTGGACCTTGCCAATCTGATCTTGGCCGTCGCTGTCACCGCGCTGGTTGGCCTCGGCTGGGGCAGAGCGGGCGTACTCGCGGGCGGCGTTGGCGCTGCTCTCGCGTGCGTCAACCTGTGGTTCATCAGGCGGCTGGCTGGTCGCGCCGTGGCGCGGGCCTCGGCGGGCGACAAATCTCAGGCGTCCTGGCTCATGGCGGCTCTGGGGGCGAAGATGCTGATTCTCTTCGGGCTGGTCTGGCTGTGCATACGCGTCTACAATCTCGCCCTCGTGCCATTCGCCATCGGAATATCGGTTTTGCCAATCTCGCTGGTCTTCACCGGGCTCTGGATAGGGTCCACGGCCGGCGAGCAGGGGAAAGCATAGAGCATGGGTCCACACTCCACCTGGTTCAGCTTCTTTTCGGGGTACGAATCCCTACGTGGAAATCTCGAAGGCTACTTCGGGCGCACATGGACCTGGCAGGTCTTCCAGGCCACCCACTTCGATATCGACCACATCCTGGGCGGTCTCCTGGTCTTTCTGGTGTTGACTCTGTTTGCCCTTCGCTACGCGCTGAGCATTCGGATGGCCCCCGATGGCGGCGCTGTGCCTCCGCCGCGTTTCTGCCTGCGTAACCTGCTCGAGACTTTCGGCGACATGGTGTTCGGCCTGATGGAGGGCCCCATGGGCGCCAAGAACGCCCGCAAGTACCTGCCGCTCATCGGCACCCTTTTTCTTTTCATCTTGTTCTGCAACTTGCTTTCGGCCATCCCTGGCTTCCTGCCGCCGACGTCGTTCCTCAAGACCAACGTGGGACTGGCGGTCCTGGTCTTTGTGTTGACGCACGTCTTTGGCGTCGCGACCCATGGCCTCAAGTACTTCAAGCACTTCATGGGGCCGCTGTGGTGGCTGGCGCCGCTCATGATTCCCATCGAAATCGTCAGCCACATCGCTCGGCCGGTGTCGCTGTCCATGCGTCTTCTCGGCAACATCACCGCTGACCACAAGGTTGGCGCGGTGTTTTTCGCGCTCATCCCCATCCTCATCCCCGCCATTTTCCTTGGCATGGGGGTGTTCGTGGCGGTCGTGCAGGCCGTCGTGTTTTCTCTGCTCTCAACCATTTACATATCGACCGCTATTGCTCACGAGGAGCACTAGCCTTATGGTTCGCCCCACCCACCATGTCCCGTACAGGAGGATTTTGAGATGCGCCGAGTAGCCAAGTTGTTCGTTCCGCTCACCGCCTTTGTTTTCACGGCCCTTTCCAGCGCCGCTGCCTTCGCACAAGGGGCAGCCCCAGCCGCTGACAATTCCAAGGGTCTGATCGGCATTGGCGCCGCTCTTGCCATCGGGCTCGCCGCCTTGGGCGGTGGTCTCGGTCAGGGCCGAGCAGCAGCGTCGGCTCTCGACGGCATTGCCCGCAACCCTCAGGCCTCGGGCAAGATCTTCGTCCCCATGATCGTCGCCCTGGCGCTCATCGAGTCGCTGGTCATCTACGGCTTGCTCATCGCTTTCCAGCTGGCAGGCAAGGTCTAGTCGATCCAGAAGTACGCAGAGCGCTCACCTAGCGGGCTCTGCGCGGCAAAATGGGAATTTCATGCGGTATCGTGGGCTTGCCCAACGTGGGCAAGTCCACACTCTTCAATGCGTTGTCAGCGGCCGGAGCGGCCGTTGCCAACTATCCGTTCTGCACCATCGAGCCAAATGTGGGCGTGGTGCAGGTGCCGGATCCACGTCTCGATGCCCTGGTCGAGCTCTACCATCCGAAATCGGTCGTGCCTGCCACGGTCAATTTCGTCGACATTGCCGGCCTGGTGCGTGGGGCATCGAAGGGCGAGGGGCTGGGCAACCAGTTTCTTGCCAACATCCGCGAGGCCGACGCCATCGCGCATGTAGTGCGCTGCTTTGAAGATCACAACATCGTTCACGTGGAAGGGCGTATCGATCCGGTTTCGGACGTGCTGACCATCGATACCGAGCTGTGCCTCAAGGACCTGGAAACCGTCGAGAAGCGCATCGAGCGCGCCAAGACCGCCATGAAGGGCGGAGCGTCCAAGGACGAGAAGGCACGCCTCGAGGCTTGTCTGAAGATTCAGAAGGGTCTGGCCGAGGGCGTGCCGGTGCGTGCGCAAGGCCTTTCCGCCGAGGAGAACGAGCTTCTGCGCGAGCTGTTCCTGCTCACCCACAAGAAAGTCTTCTACGTGGCCAACGTGGCCGAGAAACAACTTGCCACGGCAGACAGCGACCCCGCCATTTCAGCCTTGCGTGCCCAGGCAGCCAAGGAGGGCGCCAAGCTGGTGGTCATCTGCGCGGCGGCCGAGGCGGAAATCGCTGGGCTCGACGCGGCGGATCGGCCGGCCTTCCTAGAGAGCCTGGGTCTCAAAGAGCCCGGCTTGTACAGCGTAGCGCGTACGGCCTACGCGGTGCTTGATCTCATTACCTTCCTGACCTCGGGCGAGGACGAATGCCGGGCCTGGACGGTCCCCCGCGGTGCCAAGGCTCCCCAGGCAGCGGGAGCCATTCACACCGACTTCGAACGCGGCTTCATCAAGGCCGACGTCATCTGGTGGGAAGACCTGATTCGGCTGCGTTCGGAAGCGGCCTGCCGCCAGAATGCCAAGCTGGCCATCGAAGGCAAAGAGTACGTCGTGCGCGACGGCGACGTGATCCACTTCAAGTTCAACGTGTGACAGTGCCGACGCGTGGCTGGCAGCAGGTTTTCTTCGCCGTCGCCGCCCGCTACCGCAGGCGTTGGGTGGCCTCTCGTCTTAGTTGTGACGGGACTCTCCGTCGTTGACCGGGGCCGGAATTGCGCTGACGCCCACCGATGTAGGCGATGAAAGAAACCTGCTGGCGAACGGCGTGGGAGGCGTCTTGCGGATGTCGTCCAGGAGCCCGCAGCCTGCGACGCGCCCCTTCTCGAGCACCGCCACTCGGCTGGCGAGAGCTTCGACGTCCTTCACATCGTGCGTGACGAGGATGGTGGGCAAGCCGAGCGAGCGGATGGATTCAGCCAAGAATGTGCGCACTTCGACACGGGCCTCGACGTCGAGCGAGGCGGTGGGCTCGTCGAGCAGGAGCGCCTTCGGAGACGATGCCAAGGCGCGGGCCAAGGCGATGCGCTGGCGCTCGCCCCCGGAGAGCTGGGCGGGGTTTCGGTTGGCCAGGATGCCAAGCCCGAAGCGATCGAGCCACGCCATGGCCTGGTTGCGACGCTGCTTCTTGCTTATAGGTTCCGAGCCGCAGGCGAGAGCGAAGGCCACGTTCTGCGCAGCGGTCAGGTGCGGAAACAGCCCAAAGTCCTGCGGCAGGTAGGCCAGGTGACGCTCTTCCGTGGGAAGCTCGATGTCCTGCCCAGTGTCGAGAAGGACCTCGTCCCCAAGCGCGATGCGGCCGCGGTCAGGTTTGAGCAGCCCCAAGATGGTCAGCAGCAGACTGGTCTTGCCCGATCCGTTGGGGCCCACGAGGGCCAGGGGTTCGGCGCCTACCTCCAGCGAGGCTTGCAGCTGAAACGGCCCCAGCGCGGCTTCAACCGCGATCGACAACCGAAAGACCGAATCGGCACTCATGGTGTCGGCTTTCGCGCGACTTCGAGGGTGCGGTTGAAGCGCCGGAGAAAGAGCAGCAACGCAAAGGCGAACGCGACCAGTAAGAGCGACAGGGCTTGAGCGGTGTGAATGTCGAGCTCCAAGGCCGTGTAGATGGCCAGCGGCAGGGTCTGTGTCTTTCCCGTCATGTTGCCGGCGAACATCAAGGTGGCCCCGAACTCCCCCAACGCTCGCGCCCAGGTCATGGCCGCGCCGCCAATCAGCCAGGGGCGCGCGAGCGGCAAGGCGACCTGAAAGAAGAGCCGCGGCGGCGAAGCACCCAGGCTGCGTCCCACCGCTAACAAGTTGGGGTCCAGGCGGCCGAAGGCTTGTACGGCGGCCTGCATATAGAAGGGCGCCGAAACGAAGACCTGGGCCATGACCACGGCGACGGAGCTGAAGGCTGGCGACCAGCCCATGCGTTCGAGGACGTCGCCGAACAGCCCGCGCCGGCCAAAGGCCAGCAGCAAGGCGATGCCGCCCACCGCGGGTGGAATGACCACGGGAAGCTGAAGCAGGATCTCCAACCAGCGTGCCGAACGCCACCGCGAGCGCGCCAGCCACCAGGCGAGGGGAGTCCCGCCCAGAATCACCAGCACGACTGAGATGAGGCTGGTGCCCAGGCTGAGTCTCAAGGCCGGCCAGGTTAGCGCGCAGCCAAGTCCGCGTAGAATGGAGTCGGGGCCACCGTCGAGCAGCAGAGCCACGAACGGAAGCACCAGGAACAGGAGGAGGACGCCGCCCAGGCCTACCATAGCGGCGAGATAGAGCGCGTGAGTGCGGGAGGGCTTTGCCCGACCGCGCTCATCGCGGGAGCTCGAAAGAACCCTGCCAGGGTTCTTTCCCAGGAGCCGGCTTCTGGCGCGCGTGAGGAGCCTTCCCTTCACTTCTTGGCCTGTACTTCAGCCGTGTTGAAGCCCGCTGTGGTCAGCACTCTTTCGCCGTCCTTGGACAGCACCAGCCTCACGAAGTCACGCGCCAGATCGGCATGGGGCGCAGCTTCGAGAGAGGCGATCGGGTATTCGGCGACGACGTTGATCGTACTTGGGATCTCGATGATCTGGATCTTGTCGGGCATGGTCATGGCATCGGTCTTGTAGACGATGCCTGCGTCGCCTTCGCCCATGGCAACCTTGGTCAGCACCTGGCGGACGTTCAGCTCGCGCGAGCGCACATTCGCCCGGACCTTTTCGCCGAAGGCTTTGCCGTTGAGTTTCTCGGCCGCGGCAAAGATCGTTTCCGTGTAGGCGCCGATCGGTACTTCAGGCGCGCCTACCACGAGATGGGTTGCCTTTGGCAGATCGGCGAAAGTCGCCACCTTCGCCGGGTTGTTCTTGGGCACGACCACCACGGGCAGATTGCGTGCGAAGACCGCGGGCTCGGTCACCAGGCCCTGATTTGCCAGTGACTTCATGTGCTTCCAGTCGGCCGAGGCAAACACGTCGACCTTGGCGCCTTGTTCGATCTGCACTCGAAGATCCTGGCTGCCGGCGAAGTTGAAGTGAACCTTGAGGTTTGGGTGCTGTTTCTCAAAAGTCAGGGCGATGCTCTGGAACACCTCGCGCAACGACGCGGCAGCGAACACGGTCAACTCTTGCGCCTCGGCCGCTCGCACCTGTGTTGCGAAAAGCGGCGATGCTAGGCACGCGGTGGTCAGGGCGAGTTGCACAGATGCGCGGCGATTCATGCTTGTGCCTCCGTGAAAGCCATGCCTGTATGTGCGGTCTGGTAGCCGGTCATTCCAGCGATGTCCTGGCGAAAGCGTGCGCTCGACAGGCAGTCGAGCAGGACCTGCACCTGGGCTTGCGAGGCCAGTGCCGCTGGAAAAACCAGATCGAAGCGAGCTTCCGCCAGTGGCTCGAAGTGAAGTCCGAAACTCGCTGCGGCCGATCGCGTGGCCACGCCCACGTCGCCCATGCCCATGGCCACCATTTGCGCCACGGCCCGATGCCCACGTGCGATGGCCACCGGGGTGTCGTGCTTCCACGCGCGGCCAGCCTTGCGATAGACGCTTTCCAGCAGCTCCTGAGCACCCGCGCCAGCTTCACGCGCGATGATGCGCGTGCCTTTGCGCTCCATATCGGCGACGCTCTTGTACTTCTGCTCCGTTCTGCTCACGAATCCCTGTTCCCAGGACGCCAAGGTAACCAGCACCATGGATTCCGAGCCGAAGCGCTCGCGGACGGCCGTGGCGTTGTCACCGGCGCTGCCGTGTCCCAGAAGGTGCATCCCTGCGATGTGCACGCGCTTTTGCGCCAGCTCTTCCAGCGCGGGCCGGCTGGCCTCTTCGATCCAATGCAGGCGAGGACCGTGGAACCGTTCCTCCAGGTGGCGCCCCAGGACGCCGAGGGCGGGATCGCAGCCGGCAACGAGAAGATTGCGTTGCAGTGATTCCACATCCCGCAAGGGACGAACCTTGGCTCGGGTCTTGCCCTTCCCGGGCGGGAGGGTGGCGATTCCGTCGGCGGGCGTGCCGAGTGCCAGGGCCTCGTCGGTTTCGAGCACGCGGGCCACCCATCGATCGGCGACCCAACCCAGCGACACACGCTTCTTGCGTGCATCCTTGGCGCCGAGATCTACCTCACCTACGAACTCGGCTTCGATGACTTGTCCATCGTTGTGCAGGCTGAAGAGATCCTCTACCCGGCAGCGCAGCTCGCGAGCCAGGGCCAAGGCAATCTGGGTAGAGGGGACGCTCTCACCGGCCTCGATCAGACTGAGGGTTTGTCGGCTGACGCCGATGGCTTCGGCCAGGTCCTGTTGTTGCATGCCCAGCCGCTGCCGCGTGGCCTTGACGGCGGTCCGTACGCGTGTGTCCATGCCCGCAGCATTCCCAAACCCGGTCGCGGTGTCAACCTGTCTAGACCCATGTCGCCTAAAGTTTACGTGTTGGCCTCATCGGGTTCACCCCTACGCTTGCGTACGCTGCGTGTGGTAGGCCCGCTTGGGCAGCACCATCACCAGTAGGCCCGCGGTCACGAAGAGTAGGCCCACGGCCAGCCCCGACCACACGCCGCGCAGACCCCATCCGCCGCCCAGCCCAAGCCCGTACGCGATGGGGAGAGCAAGGAAGTAGTAGCCGCAAAAATTGAAAATCGCCGCGGGCTTGGTGCGACCGAGACCGCGCAGGATACCGCTCGACACCACCTGCGTGCCGTCGAGAATCTGGAAGGCGGCCGCGACAGGAAGGACGTGAGCGCACAGGGCTTGCACCCTGGGCTCGGCACCGTACAGGCGTGGCAGCTGCCAGCGCAGCAGGAAGAACCCGGCTCCGAACAGCGACATCACGCCTGCGCCGAGCATCAGAGAAAGCCGTGCGGCGCGCCGGGCGCCGACCTCGTCGCCGGCCCCGATCAAGTTGCCCACGCGCACGCTGGCTGCGGTGGAGATGCCGAGAGGAAACATGAAGCTGAGCGAGGCCAGGTTGAGCACGATGGCGTGTGCGCCAAGCGGCACCTGTCCCAGCTTCCCTGCCATCAGCGTCGCGAGCTGGAAGGCCCAGACCTCGAGGCCGAAGTGCAATCCGACCGGCAGTCCAATCCAGGCGATGCGCGCGATCCGGCGCCAGTCGAACGAGGCGCGACACCACGCTGTCCACGCTGGCTTGTGCAGTCCGAACCAGAAAATCACCACGAGCATGAGCGCCGGCAGCAGCAGGCGCATCGTGGCCCCGGCCAAGCCCGCCCCCACCACCGCCGGAAGTCCACCGCCGCCGAACACCAACCACCAGGTCAAGCCCGCATTCACCACGTTCACGATCAGCACCACCCACAGCGACGGGGCAACGACGCCACGGCCAGCCAGATACTGTCGGCTGATGGTGAAGACCAGAAACCCGAAAGCCGTGGGCGCCTGCAGCGCCACGAAGGTGCTGGCCAGCGCGGACAGCCCAGGATCCTGGCCGAAAGCGGCGAGCACGGGCCGCGTGCACAGCCACAACAGCGAGACCGGCACGCCAAGGAGCATGGACAGCACCAGCCCGCGCTGGAAGGTGAGCGCCACAGTCCGGGTGTCGCCAGCTCCGTAGGACTGGCTCAGAATCGGATCGGCCCCCATGATCACGCCCATCGCGATGAGGATGGTTCCGTGCGTCCACGCGTTGCCGAGCGAGACCGCCGCCAGCGCCGTGTTTCCGGCCCGGCCCATGAGCAGGGTCTCCACCACGCCCATGAACATCATGCCCACCTGCGACGCCATGAGGGGCAGCGCGAGCCTGACTAGAATCCGCAGCTCTTCTCCCAGCAGAGAACCCTGGGACGGTTGTTTCGAGCTGCCGCGGAGAGCTCCGTCGGGCAAGTCCCGCGTGGACGGCCGCTGGAACGCAGGCGCTACCAGGGCGCTTGCTCTTGTCTCGTCGTCGGTCATCTCGGGTGCTGCCTGGTTCGTGGGAATGTATAGTATCGGCCGCTAGACTTCGCACTCTGGTTTAAAAGCGGGGGATCGCAACATGGAAGAAACTGAGATCGGAGAAGTCGGCGTCGACAAGCAGGCCGAGGCCGCACACGAGAAGGCGCAGGAAGAGAAGCATCGTGCGCCCTGGCTGCGCGGCCTGGCGGTGTCCTCGGCGTGCTTCGCGGTCATTGCCGCCATCGCATCGCTCAAGTCGGGGCACAGCGCGAACGAGGCCCTGCTCAAGCAGTCCCAGGCCACGGACCAATGGGCCTATTACCAGGCCAAGGGCAACAAGGCCGCGACGCGCTCGGCGGAGGCGGACATCCTCACCGAACTGCATGTGGACGCGGCCCGCGTGGCCACCATTCGCGGCGACGTGGACAAGTACGCTCGCGAACAAGACGAAATCAAGGCCGAGGCCCAGGGACTCGAGAAGGAATCCAAAGCGGATTTGACGCGGCATGAATGGTTCGCCAGCACCGTGACCATGCTGCAGGTGGCTATCGGTCTATCTGCCATCGGTGCCCTGCTGGAGAGTCGCAAGGTCTGGCTGGCGTCCTTGGTCGCGGGCGGGATCGCCGCC
>Ga0265342_10003032_pt1 | contig 14062 bp, 14 predicted proteins | sample 4CB327metaG_FD_203125 | JGI IMG/M metagenome (GOLD analysis project Ga0265342, IMG submission 203125) | Rhizosphere microbial communities from Carex aquatilis grown in University of Washington, Seatle, WA, United States - 4-CB3-27 metaG | ecosystem: Host-associated > Plants > Roots >...
GCAGACGATGCGCGTGCCGCCCGACTTCGCCGTGCCGAGCTTGGCGAACGCCTCGCCGCCCTTCTCGACGATCTCGGGCACGTTCATCAACGTCTCGACGTTGTTGACGACCGTCGCCTGCTGGAAGAGGCCCTTCACCGCCGGGAACGGCGGCTTCAGGCGCGGCCACCCGCGCTTGCCCTCGAGCGAATTCAGAAGCCCGGTCTCCTCGCCGCAGATGTAAGCGCCCGCGCCCCGGTGGAGCGTGACGTTGAGCTTGAACGCCGCGCCCGTGCCACTGGCCGCGTGGTCCTTACCCAGCAAGCCGGCGGCGTACGCCTCGTCGATCGCCGCCTGGACGATCTTCGCCTCGCGCATCATTTCGCCGCGGATGTAGATGTACGCGTGCTTGCAGCCGACCGCGTACGACGCGATGGCCATGCCCTCGAGCAGCAGATGGGGATCGTAGGCCAGCAGCTCGCGGTCCTTGCAGGTGCCCGGCTCCGACTCGTCGGCGTTGACGACCAGATAGACCGTGCGCGCCTCCTTGGGGATGAACGACCACTTCATCCCCGTCGGGAAGCCCGCGCCGCCGCGGCCGCGCAGGTTCGACTTCTTGACCTCGTCGACCAGCGCCGCGGGCGCCATGGTCAGCGCCTTGCGGAATGTCTTCCAGCCGCCGCGCTGGTTGTAGACGGCGAGCTTGTGGCTGTCGGTGACGCCGAAGTTCTTGGTGACGATCTTGATGCCCCTGGAGTCTTCCCAAGCCATCTCAGACCTTTTTCTCCGGGCCAACGCCGGTCAGCGTGCGCTCGAAATCCGCGGCCGTAGGACCGATGGCGGGCAGCGACGTCGGCGTGGTGCTCTTTTGCCGGGCCTGCCAGCGCTTCCGGAGATCGTCGAGGATCATGTCGACCTTTTTTTCGTCGAGGTCGAGGAAGTACTGGTCACCGCAGATCATCATCGGCGCGTTCGCGCACGCGGCCAGGCACTCTTCCTCGACCAGCGTGAACGCGCCGTCGGGCGTGGTCTGGCCCGGCTTGATGCCGAGGCGGTTCTCGATGTGAGAGAGGATGCCGTATGCCCCGCGCAGCATGCAGGACACGTTCGTGCACACCATCAGCTCGTTCCGCGCGTGCTTCTCGCGGTGGAACATGGTGTAGAACGTGATCACGCCAAAGACGTGCGCGGGCGGTAGCTCCAGCGTCTTCGCGACCAGCTCCAGGGCCTCGTCGGGCAGGTACCCGAACTGGTCCTGGGCCACGTGCAGCACTGGCAACAGCGCCGCCTGCTTGGTCGGATACTGACTGAGCAACCGATCGATGAGCTGCTTCGACTGCGATGAAAATTCCAGTGCCATGGAGCCTTTAAGCCGCCGGAAAACTAGGAGAAACGGAGAAGGCTGTCAACAGTGTCCTGGGAACCCGCGGAATGGTTCCCAAACCCTCCCGCGAAGGACTCGCCGGGCGGAGCCCGGACTCGTCCACGCGATCTTGGTGATGGGAGCCTCCCGCGTCCGGAAAACCCGGCGCCTGGGCGACGCAAAGCCCGCGTCGCGCCTGTATAATGTCTTCGCATGTGCGAGCTCATGGGGATGGAGTGCAACGTCCCCACCGATATCGTCTTCTCCTTTACCGGATTCGCCCTCCGCGGTGGCAAGACCGGTCCCCACGCCGACGGCTGGGGGGTGGCGCTCTACGAGGGACGGTTCGCGCGCAGCTTCCTCGAACCGCAGCCCGCGTGCCAGAGCCCGCTGGCCGAGTTCATCCGGCAGAACCCGATCAAGACGCTGCTCGCGATCGCGCACGTGCGCAAGAAGACCCGCGGCGCCAGCACGATCGAGAATACCCATCCGTTCAAGCGCGTCCTGTGGGGACGTCACTGGGTATTCGCCCACAACGGCACGCTGCCGCGCATCCGCTCGCGGCGCCTGAAGTCCGAGTACCCGATCGGCGAGACCGACAGCGAGCACGCCTTCTGCTGGATGATCGAGCAGCTGCGCGCGACGTTCCCCGGCGGCTACCCGCGCGACGTGCGCCGGCTGTGGGAGACGATCGCGCGCCTCGGCGGTGAGCTCGGCGCCGACGGCAAGCTCAACTTCCTGCTCGGCGACGGGCGCCACTTATACGCCCGCTGCGGGACCAAGCTCTGCTACATCGAGCGCAAGGCGCCGTTCGGGCGCGCGACGCTGCGCGACGCCGAGATGCAGATCGACTTCAGCGAGGTCACGAGCGCCCGCGATCGCGTCGCCGTCGTCGCCACCGAACCGCTGACGCGCGACGAAACCTGGCACCAGGGCACGCCCGGCACGCTGTGGGTCTTCGACCAGGGCAAGCTGCGCGCGACGCTGAAGAGCGTAGTCGAGGCGCCGGCCAAGAAGACGCCCCGCCGCGTGCGCGCGGCCTGAGCGGTCTGTTCCCCTCTCCCCCAGTCTGCTGGGGGAGAGGGGAAGGGTGAGGGGGATCCGGCGAGCGGCGCAGGGCGCACTATCGACGCGGCCCTCCTCACCCCACCCTCTCCTCCACGCGGACGTGGAGGAGAGGGAGAAGTTTTCTAGGCGCCGTCGTGTAGTCTACGCGCGACATGGGCGTCCATTCCCCGGAACGGCGGAGCTTCCTCAAGAAGGGGCTCTTCGGCGCAGCGCTGCTGCTCGTCGGCGGTGCGGTTCCGCTCGCGTTGCGGGGCGGGCTCGATCGCGCGCGGCCGCGCGGCGCGCTCCGGCTGTTCACCCCGCACGAGTATGCGATCTTCGCGGCGATCGCGGCGCGCATCGTGCCGGGCGACGGAGCCGATGCCAGCTGGCCGACAGCGGAGGCGCTCGATTGCGCCGGTAAGGCCGACGCCCTGATGGCACAGGCCCACCCGACCGTCGGCGCCGAGCTGCGAAGGCTCCTGCGTCTCTTCGAGAGCGGGCTCTCCGGCTTGTTCACCAACGCCCAACCGACGCCGTTCACCCGCCTCGCGCCGGCCGAGATGGACGCGCGCCTCGAGGCCTGGCGCCACTCGCGCCTCGCGCTCCTGCGCAGCGGCTACCAGGCGCTGAAGCGGCTCGCGCAGGCGACCTACTATTCGTCGCCCGAGACCTATCCACGCGTCGGCTACCCGGGCCCGCCGGTCGTCCCGCAAGGACCAGCATGACGGCCGGCGTGCTACCAAGCGCGACGACGAATCCCGGCGTCACGCGCACGGGCGGCAACTTCCAAGAGAACTACGCCGCCGAGTACGACTTCGTGGTCGTCGGCAGCGGCGCGGGCGGCAGCATCGCCGCCGCCGTGCTCGCGGAGAGCGGCGCGCGCGTCGCCATCGTCGAGGAAGGCGGCCATTTCTCGCGCCGCGACTTCAACATGCAGGAGGCCTGGGCCTACCCGAACCTCTACCAGGAGCACGGGAACCGCGCGACCGACGATCTCTCGATCATCATCCTGCAGGGGCGGTCCGTGGGCGGCGGCACGACCGTCAACTGGACGTCGTCGTTCCGCACGCCCGACAGCGTGCTCGCGCTCTGGGCGGGCCGGCACCGCGTCGAGGCGCTCGACGCGGCGGCGCTGGCGCCGCACTTCGCCGCCGTCGAGCAGCGCTTGTCGATCGGCCCCGGCGTCGAGGACGACGTCAACCGCAACAACCGCAAGCTCTGGGACGGCGCCGCCAAGCTCGGCTGGCAGCCCGAGCTGATCCGCCGCAGCGTCAAGGGCTGCGCGCGCCTCGGCTACTGCGGGATGGGTTGCCCGCTCGACGCCAAGCAGTCGGCGCTCATCACCTACGTGCCCGACGCGATGGCCGCCGGCGCCGATCTCTACACCGATTGCCGCGCGCGGCTGATCGAGACCGATGGCCGGCGGGCGCGCGCGGTGGTGATCGATCCGCTCGACCGAGCGCTCGATCGCCCGACGGGCCGGCGCATGGTGCTGCACGCGAAGCGCGGCGTGGTGCTCGCGGGCGGCGCGATCAACACGCCGGCGTTGCTGTTGCGTTCGCACGTCGGCAATGGCAGCGGCCAGGTGGGCCGCCGCACGTTCCTGCATCCCACGGTGCCGCTGATCGCGCTCTACGCCGAGCCAATCGAAGCCTTCTACGGCCCCCCTCAATCGGTCGCCTGCCACCACTTTCGCGATCGCGGCGAGCACATTGGCTATTTCTTCGAGACCGCGCCGATTCACCCCATGCTGGCCGCGCTGGCCTTGCCCGGGTTCGGTGCCGGGCACCGCCTCGCCATGGAACGCCTCGCCTACGCGCAGGCGACCATCGCCCTGCTCGTCGACGGGCATCACGACGACGCGGGCGGCAGCGTCAGCGTGGGCGACCATGGCCGGACCAAGCTCTCGTATCCGCTCGGCGACGCCCACCGTGAGGCCGCCGTCGACGCCATCGCCAACATGGCGCGCCTGCAGCTCGCGGCGGGCGCCGTCGAGGTCCGGACCCTGCACGAAGAGCCAATCGTGATTCGCAACGAGGCCGACATCGCCCAGGTCGCGCTCGCGCCCTTCGGCCCCAACCGGCACACGCTCTTCTCCGCGCACCAGATGGGCGGGTGCGCGATGGGCGGCGATCCGCGCACGTCGGTGGTGGATTCGCGCGGCCGCCTCCACGACTTCGACAACCTCTGGATCACCGATGGCTCGATCTTCCCGACCAGCCTGGGCGTGAACCCGCAGCTCTCGATCTATGCGCACGCGCGGCTGTTCGCGGCCGAAATCGCGAAGACGCCGGCGTAGACCGACCAGTTGCGGTTCGGGTCCCGTCGAGGAACCGCATGGCTCCTCGATTGGGTGCGCGCTCGTGCACGCAAAAAGTCGCGAAAGATCTTTGCCCCTCCCCGTTTGTTACGCATCCGGACCGGGCCCTAAGGGGTCCGGTCGGCGAACAACCGAAAGCCGAGGTCATGTCGATGGCAATTCGATGTGCGATGGTGGGACTTCTGTGCGCGCTGGCTGCGGCGGTGGGCTGTTACGGCCCGTCCTCCCGCCAACGCTGCTGGAAACAAGGCGACTGCGACATCAGCTCGTTTTGCAGCGCGGCGGGATTCTGTTGGGCCGAGTGTCGGCTCAACCGAGATTGCCCGTGTGGGTCGTACTGCAGCGCGACGTGCGGCATCTGCGTGCGCAGTGACAACGGCAAGGCAGCGACATGCTTCTCTCACGACCGCGGCCTCACCGACGACGACGTCGCCGGCGTCTGCCGCGGCGGGGCCGCCGTCGACGCCGACCCGGTCGGCGCCGTCTCGTGCGAGCTGCCAGTCCCCATGTGCACGGTCTTCGTGCCACAGCCGTCGGATGACGCAGTCGACGCCTCTCCGGCGGTAGATGCCGGAACCACTCCCGACGCCGCGCCGAACACCGACAGGACAACGGACGTCGTCGACGCCTCCGCTAACCAGGATGCCGGCACGGCCGACGGGTCAGCGCTCGGCGACGCCGATTTGGACGGAGGACAGCCATGACCACGAAATTTTCGGTTGTCTCCGCCGCGTGCGCGGTGCTCTTGCTGGCGCCGGCACTGGCACGGGCCGCGGATGCGGAGACCCCGCCAGCTTCCGGCACCAGCGCGGTGACGCAGGATCTGGCCGACGGTAGCACCTTCAACTACGGCCCGGCGTTGACGCTGTTACGACTCAGCTTCTCGCGCCAGGACAATGAGCCGGGCCGCGATCGAAACTACGCACCGAAGCTCGAGAAGATCGTGCCCGAGATCGGATTTCAGTTCTCGATCTCCCCGAGCGGCTCGCCGTGGCGCTGGCGTACCAAGAACGGGCGTCACGACGGGTACTTTCAGTTCATGAGCCTGGGTGGCACCTTTCTGGTTCGCCTCAGCGACCAGGACGTCAGCCGCGGTGGCGTTGCGCTGGCGGCGATCGCGGGATTCTTCGACAACGCCGTGTCTCTGGGAATCGGCTTCGATCTCTATCGGGGGATCCCGGTGGCCGATGTGAACGGCGCGCGCGGCGGAGCGACCGCCTACACCGGCCTCGCCTCGTGGGCATTCGCGCGCGAAGGCGAGCTCACGCCCGAGAACGTCTTCCTGTTGTTCTCTATCAACCTGGCGAAGCTGGGAGGAGGCCAATGATGCGCGGCGCGCGGCCCGCCGTCTGGGCGCTTTTGGCGTGCGCGGCCCTCTATCTCGTCGGGCGGTCGGTGTCGGCGGGTAGCCCGAGCCGGACCGCCCCCACCCCGCCGCTGGACGGTGGCGTGCACGCCAACACTCCTGATGCAGGCACGGTGGACGTCGGAACAACCAGCACGCCGAACGCGAAAACTGACGCGGCGGATGGAAAGAGCGCCGACGCCGGACCCGACCATCGTTCGAAGTGGGCTGTGTGCGGGTTCGTCCCTGACGAGATTGACGATTGTGCCGAACGCATGAGCCGCCTCTCGCAGTGCTTCGCGCAGCTAGATTCGGACGTCGACAAAGCCGCCAACGCCGCCGACGCAGCCGTGGCTGCAGTCGATCAGCTCACGGCGATGATCGCATCTCAACCCAACCAAGATGCGGCCACGCGGGACGCGGCACCCGCTCCCCTCGACACCTCGAGCCTGCGCAGGGCACTGACCGCGGCTCAGACAGCGTCGGATCGTGCGATGTCCAGGCTGCAGAGGGCACAAAGAAGGCGCAACGATCTCGGGGTGCTCATGGCCGGCACCTGCGTGCCCGAAGATGCGCTCGAGCTGATGACGGCGGCCGCCATCGGCGCGGGCTCCGCCCACCTGTGGTCGCTCGATCTGGGGTGGCGGCATCGCCTGTCGCCGCGACTCGCGAGCGAGGTGGTGCTCGGCGGAGTCATCTCCAGCCAAGGCGTCTTCTCGCCCGAAAAGAAGTCGTTCAAGGACGCGCAGGCGCTGACGCTGGGGATCCACCTGCGACACGGGCGAGGACCGTGGGGCGAATTCTACTGGGGTCCGTCGCTGGCGTTCGGCAAGAAGACCGATGGACGCGACCTCCTAGCCGTGAGCGCGCAGCTCGGCTACTCGTTGAGCCCCCAGCGAAAGAAGGACAGCTGGCTCGGCAGCGATTTTCGCCTGTTCCTCGAGCCCTGGTTCCCCTCCAGCGGAGGCGCAGTCATGCTGTTTGGATTCGGGCTCGGGGGCGGCGCTTTCTTCTGATCACCGGCCACCGGTCCGGCCTGGATGGTCGCGTCGGCCCAGATCGCGACAGCGGTGTCGCGGTGCGGGAGCTGTTTCGCCGCTCGCAGGCTTGACCTCTCCCTAACCAGACGGGAGCGGGGACCGGAGAGTTCGGTATCCGGTTTGCTTCAGCCAGACGCATGACTCGAGCGAGCTGGTTCTGCGGGGTGCTTGTGGCGATGCTGGTGGTCGCGTCGCGGCCAGGGATGGCTCGGGCCGAGCCGGGGGCGGTGCTTCTCGAGATCCGGGGCTCTACGGATCACGTGCGCGTGCTGCAACGAGATCCGTCCGGGCGCGAGCACGCGGTCTGCACCGGCCCGTGCGCGCGCAGCCTCGACCCCGGGCCCGCGTACGTGCTCGAGACGGCGAGCCCGCTCATGCCCGCGACGCCCCCCTTTACCAAGGCGCAGCTCTTCACGCTGCCGGCCGACCGGCCGAGCGTACGGCTCGAAGTAACGCCGGTCTCGAAGGTGCGGCCCGCGGCGGGTTGGAGCCTGCTCGCCATCGGAGTCGCCACCGTGCTCGTCACGATGGCAGAAGTGCTCGGCGACAATCCCGGCGGGCGGGCTTCGAATCTCGATACCCCGTCGCGCTACTGGGTAGCGGGATTTCCGCTGGGCTTCGCGAGCGCGGGCCTCGGCGCCTATCTGCTCGGCAGCTCCAGCCCGCGCGTCACCAGCGACACGGGCGCCGTGCTCCAGCGCTGACCCGCGACGGCCGCTATATATTTCGGTGCGGACGCGTGGAACCGCACCGTGATCGCGCTCCCTGGCGCGGCGCATTCCTCATGCTATATCGGCCGCCATGCTGAAACTCTTCGGGAGCCCCGTGAGCACCTGTACCCGTAAAGTCCTGGCGACGTTGAACGAGACGAAGACGCCGTTCGACTTCGTCGTGATCGATTTCGCCAAGGGCGAGCACAAGGCGCCGGCCCACATGGCGCGGCAGCCGTTCGGCCAAGTGCCGGCGCTCGAAGACGACGGCTTCAAGATGTACGAGGCGCGCGCGATGGCGCGCTACATCGACGCCAAGGCGGGCGGCGCGCTGACGCCCAAGGATCTTCAGGGGCGCGCGCGCATGGAGCAGTGGATCAGCGTCGAGACCGAGAACTTCTCGTCGCACGCGATGAAGTTCATCTACCACTCGGTGTTCAAGCGCGAGCAGCCGGCCGAGGTCCTGACCAAGGCGGGCGCGGGGCTCGACGTCGCGTTCGGCGCGATGGACCGGCAGCTCGCCGAGACGCCCTACCTGGCTGGCGAGACGTTCTCGATCGCCGAGTACTGCTACGCCCCCTATCTCGAGTATCTGCCGCCGACGCCGGCCGCCACCAAGATCGACGCGTATCCCCACGTCAAGAAGTGGTGGGCGGCGGTGCGCGAACGTCCCGCCTGGCGCAAGACCGTCGGCGGCTGAGCCGTCCCGGCGCTGGCGTTCACCCGCGCGCGATCCAGGCCACGAGCAGTGACGTCGTCACCAGCGAGACGATGGTCGACAGCAGGATCGCGCGCGAGGTGACCGCCGCCTCGCGATCGTAGAGCTTGGCCAGCATGAAGGGCCCGGTGCCGATCGGCAGCGCGCTCAGCAACAACGCCGCGGTCGACCACGGGCGCGGCAGATCGAAGACCGCGAAGACCAGCACGCCGGTCACCAGCGGCTGAACGAGCATCTTGAGCGCGACGATCGCGGCGATCACACGCGCGTGGTGCGCGCCGCCGCGCGCGTCGTCAGCGCCAGCGCGGTTCTGAGACAGGAAGAGACCGATGGTCACCAGCGCGCACGGGCTGGCGGCGCTGCCGAGCAGCGTGGTGAAACGCGTGAGCGGCGCCGGCCGCGGAATGTGCGCGATCGCGAACAGGGCGCCCAGCGCCGGCGCGACCAGCAGCGGATTTCGCGCCAGCGTCGCCACCGCCTTGGCGATCGCCGCGCCGGTGGCGCGCCCGGGTTGCAGGCCGATCTCGATCAGCGCCAGTGACAACCCGAAGAGCAGGCACGCGGTGAGGATCGTCGCGATGATCGCGGGCTGCAGGCCCGCGCGGCCAAACACCGCCAGGCAGAGCGGGATGCCCATGAAACCCGTGTTGGGATACGACGCCGCCAGCGCTTCGATGCTGGCGTCGGGCAATTCACTCGCGCGATGCGATCCGCGCGCGAGCACCACCCAGGGCACGAACGTCGCCAGCATACCGAGCGCGATCGCCCCGACGAACCCGGGGCGATTGAGCTCGGTGAAGCGCGCCTCGGCCAGCGCCTGAAACAGCAGCGCCGGCAGCGCGAGCCAGACCACGAACAGGTTGAGAGCGTTGGTCGCGTCGGCGCCAAACAAGCGGCGCCACCCGCACACATATCCCGCGAGGATCAGCGCGAACAGAGGCAACACCGCCTCGAAGACCAGCTTCATCAACGCTGGTCATACCGCGAATCAGAGCTCGCGGATCTCGACCGACTTCACCTCGATCACCTTGTCACGGTACTGCGGCGTCCCGTGGCGCTGAAAGCCGATCCCGCCGCGCGCGGAGCGCGCCGGCAGCGTCGCGCCGTCGAGCGCGGCCACGCCGTTGATCCAGGTCCAGATCTGTTGGCCCTGGATCTTGATCAGCACATCGTTCCATTGGTTCTCACGCTGCAACTTGCCCGGGCCCTTGGCGGCGTCCCACACCGATCCCGTCGGGTAGACCGGCTCGTCGTTGTTGATGTTCACCTCGTACCCCGCCTCCCACGGTCCCTGGCCCCCGTCGGCGGCGGCGAGGCGAGCCGCGCGCGGCATCGGGTCGCGCAGGAAGATGCCGCTGTTTCCGCCAGGCGTGATGCGGTAGCGCACGCGCAGCACGAAGTCGCCGTAGTCCTTCTCGGTGAAGAGCCAGCTCTCGCCCGCGCGCCGTCCCGCGGGATCCTGGCGCGCGACCAGCACGCCGTCCTCGACGACCCACTTCGAATCGAGCACCTGCACCCAGCCCGCCGTGTCCTTGCCGTCGAAGAGCGGTGTGAACGGGCCGGCCTCGACGGTGGCCGCAGCCGTGGACGCGGGCGACGAGCCGGCCGCGGCGCCGCCGGCGGACACCGGTGCGGGCGCGTTGGTGGCGGCGCAGGCGCCGCAGCTGACGACCAGCAAGAACGAGATCGGAGCACGGAGCGAGGGGCGGGTTCTCATGAACAGAAGCGGCGCCCAGCGGCCGAAACGGTTCACAAAACGACGGTCGCCGCCGGGCTCAGCCGAAGGTGTCGCCGTTCCAGCCCCAGAGGTGGCCCTCGACGTGCGCCATCTCGAGGTAGATGCGATCCGGCGATACGCCGAGCGCCGCGTGCAGCCGCGACGTCACGTCGGCGCTGAGCGTGCGGCTCAGCGTCGGGGTGATCTCGCCGATGTTCTTGATCTCGACGAAGCAAGCGGGGGCCGAGGTGCCGGCGAACGTCATGCGCGGCCGCGGGATCAGCGCCGTCATCACGTAGCGTTCCGGCTTTCCGAAGCGCTTGGCCAGCAGCGCGGACAGATCCTTGAGCAGGGCGTCGGTCTTTTCGGCCGGCGGCAGGTCCGCCGAGGTGAACACGTTGATGAGCGGCATGGCGGGCAGTTTACGGCTTGGGGCTCTCCGGCGCCGGGGATTTCGCTGGCGCGTCGGCGCCCTTGGAGTCGGCGGGCGGCGCGCTCGGCGGCAGCGACGGCGCGCCCGCCGGCGGCGCATCGTCTTGCCCGAGCAACCGGAACTCGATGCGGCGGTTCTTCTCCTGCGCCCCCTTGGCCTTTCCGGTCACCAGCGGTTTGTCGGGCCCGTACCCGACGGTGGTGATGCGTCCGGCGTCGATGCCATTGCGGACCAGGTAGGATTTGGCCGACTCCGCGCGCTGCTCGGACAGCTTCATGTTGAAGTCGCGCGAGCCGTCGTTGGAGGTGTGACCGGAGATCTCGATCTTCAGCGCCGCGTACTCCTTCAACACCTTGACCGCCTGCTTGAGCGTCGGGAACGACGACGGATTGATCACCGCCGATCCCCTGCGGAAGGTGATCCCCTTGATCACGCCGGTAAACTTCGCGACCGCGGCCGGCACCTCGTCGGGGCAGCCGTCGTCATCCATGTAGCCGTTCTTGGTCTCCGGCTCGTTCGGGCACTTGTCGGTCGCGTCGGGGATGCCGTCCTTGTCGTTGTCGAGGTCGGGGCAGCCGTCCTCGTCCTCGAATCCGTCCTTGTCCTCGGCTTCGTTCGGGCACTTGTCCTTCGAGCCGAGGATGCCGTCGCCGTCCTCGTCCTTCTCGGGGCAGCCGTCGTCGTCGTCGATGCCGTTCTTGGTCTCCGGCTCGTTCGGGCACTTGTCGGTGGCGTCGGGGATTCCGTCCTTGTCGTTGTCGGGATCGGGGCAGCCGTCCTCGTCCTCGAATCCGTCCTTGTCCTCGGGGGCGTTCGGGCACTTGTCGACGTCGTCGGGGATGCCGTCGCCGTCGCTGTCCTTGATCGCGACCGGGGGCGGTGGCGGGGGCGGCGGCGCAGCGGCCTCGTGGCCCCCGAGCGTGAACGTGATTCCGCCCATGATTTCGTAGTCGGGCGAGAAGCCGTTTTGCTTGGTGTTGGGCACGCCAAGCACGCGCCCGTCGATACGCAGGCCAAAGAGCGGCGTGATCGCGTACTTGAGACCAACGCCGCCGTGAAATGCGAAGTCGGTGTCTTTCTTGATCTCGTCGTACTCGGTACCGACGGTATCGACGACCGACAGCGCGCCGGCTCCGGCGACCACGAATGGGCGCAGCTTGCCGTCGAGGATGCGGACCGGGATGTGCAGCAGCAAGTGCGCGCGCCAGCCCAGCACGAACAGGCGGTAATTGTGAAGCGTATCGCCGGTCGGGACCCCAACGCCTTCGATCTCCAGCGAGAGGATCCGATTGAATGCCAGCGCGGCGCGCGCGCCGAACAGACCGTTGCTCTTCGGGCTGGGCAGCGCGGGATCGTCGGCGACGCCGAGCTCGAGGTCGTGTGCGAAGAAGTGCGCGCCACCCATCACGCCAAGCTCGACTTGCACTCCCGAGACGCTGTCGTCCTGCGCATGGGCCGGCGATGCCGCGAGGAAGCAGAAGAGAAGCGACGCGACCACCCCGGCAAAGACCCCCACCCCCTGCCGGAACCCGGAGACGTATGTCATGCCGACAGCACTATATACCGCTTGCCGCGGCGCAGGAAGTATGCGACCCGTCAGGTCAGGGCCCGAATAATTGTGCGGACAGTCCCGTCCGAGCTATAAGCAGTCCGATTTTGCCGAGACGGCGAGAACCTTCGTCCGAATCTTGCGGCGCCACCCTGGAGGGAAAATGAGACGTTTCGTCGCCAAGCTCGCGCTGTTGTCCCTGCCGCTGATCGCCGGCGCCGCCTACGTTTCGCGTCCCACCGACGCCATCGCCGGCGAGAAATGCCAGATCGCGGTCAAGGGCTCGTCACCGACGGCTCGCGCATGTGCGAAGGGCGGGCGCGATGAGGCCAGGAAGGTCATGAAAGACATGGTGACCGCGGCCAAGACGAACGGCGGCAAATTCAGCTGCGACGGTTGCCACCAGGATGTGGTGAGCTATGAGCTGAAGGCGAATGCCGTCGAGGACTACAAGAAGCTCCAGGCCGCGTCCGGAATGAAGTAAAACTAGGCTCCACCCACAGAGAAAGATCGTCGCGAAGATCGTCTGCGGCCTCGCCGAGCGGGGACGTCGTTCGGGATTCGAGATCAGTTAGAGGCCCTGACCATGAAGACCGTCACTGAGTTCTCCGGCACTGTTTTGCGGGAGGCCGCCCGCATTCGCAAACTCCACCCGCGGCCGACCCCGCCGCGCCCAGAGCCCAAGCCGCAGGCGGAAGCGGCACCAGCGGTTGAAGGCGCGGTCACCGAAGGCGCGGTCGCGCCGGAAAGCACTGCACCCGAAGCCGCCGCGCCCGAGCCGGCGACGGACGCGGCCACGGTTTCGAGCGAGGCCGAAGGCGAAGTCAGCGCGAGCGAGGCCGAAGGCGAAGTCAGCGCGAGCGAGGCCGAAGGCGAAGTCAGCGCGAGCGAGGCCGGGAGCGACGCGACCAGCGAAGCGAGCAGTGACGACGCGGCCAGCGCCGGCGACGCGAGCAGCGGCGAAGCGAGCAGCGGCGACGACACGGAGGCGGCGCCGGCCGCTGAGGCAGCCGCGGCCGATGGCGGCGGCGAAGCGGCACCCGAGGCGCCACCGGTTGATCTCGGTCCCGATCCGGCGCTGCCCGCGCTCGAAGAGGCCATGAAGCTCAGCGGCGACCGCCTCGCGCGCCTGGTCGAGGCCCTCGATGTCGTCGGTGGGCGCACAGACAACGTGCGCCTCGTACGCGTGCTCAGCGGCGAGGACCCGCCGCCCAACGCGAAGAAACAGGGCGATTTCTACTATCTCGTCGATCTCATGCCCCGGCGCGAAGCCGGTGGCAAGGCACGCGGCGGGCGCGACGATCGCGGCGGTGGCCGCGGCGGGCGCGATCGCGGTGGCCGTCCAGGAGGCGGTTCCGGGGGCGGGGGCTTCGGCGGCGGCGATGGCCGCCTCGCGCGCGATCCGCCGCCGCGCGAGGTTCCCGCGGCCGGACAGGGCTGGATGGTCACGCGCGCACCCGCCGGACCCGGCGAGCGCGGCGGCGATCGCGGCCGGCGCGGCCCCGGTGGCCGGCGTCCCGACGGTCCGGGCGGTGGGCGCCGTCCAGGAGGCGGCCCAGGCGGAGCCGGGGGTGGTCCCGGCGGCGGTCGCGGCCGGCGGCCCGGTAGCCCAGGCGGTCCCGGTGGTCCCGGTGGCGCGCCTCGTGGAGCCGGTGGGCCAGTCGGCGCGCCGACTGGCGGCGGCCCGGTGCGCTTCGGCGAGAAGCGCGAGGGTCAGGCACCGGGAGGTCCCGGTGGTCCCGGTGGTCCCGGTGGTCCCGGTGGTCCCGGTGGCCCAGGCGGCGAACGGCGCGAGCACGCTCCGCGAGGCCCCCGACCGCCCCACGGCGGCGGTGGAC
>Ga0265342_10003037_pt1 | contig 14048 bp, 9 predicted proteins | sample 4CB327metaG_FD_203125 | JGI IMG/M metagenome (GOLD analysis project Ga0265342, IMG submission 203125) | Rhizosphere microbial communities from Carex aquatilis grown in University of Washington, Seatle, WA, United States - 4-CB3-27 metaG | ecosystem: Host-associated > Plants > Roots > Rhizosphere...
AGACAAAGCTGAAATGCTGGCGGTAGCCGTCTTCGCCAATAGGCGTAAGGCCTGCTTCTTTAAACTTCTTTATTCCGAATTTTTCTGCAAGTGAGTCGCCTAAAGTGCCGGGGAACCTTCCGCCGAGCTCATCGCTTGCAAGATATTTAATATCAGAAATAACGTTTTGAGCCGTAATCTTTCCTTTGTCATGGTCGCCGTTTAACGTATATGCGGAAAAAACAAAATAAAGAACAAACGGAACCAGTAAATATTTTGAAAATGATATCTTATTCATTGTTGTAGTATTTTCGGTAAACAAATAATATTTAATTTGAATATATAATTTAATCCACCCAATCGCATATAAATATATTTGATTGATGCGGTTGTAATCCAAACCTGTTGGAACAGAAAACGAATTTCTTGCCTCCGTCATTTAAAGTGAACATCGGGAAGCCGTCAAACTGGTCGTAATATGTAATTCTTTCAAGCCCTGTTCCATCTATATTGATCTCATATAGCTCAAAGTTCCTGCCTTCAGGGTCATCCATATTAGAAGCAAAAATAATCCTCTTATTATCCGGGAAAAAATATGGACCAAAGTTAGCTTTGCCGTTGGATGTAACCTGCCTCTTGTTGGAGCCGTCCGCATTCATTACGTATAATTCAAGCGTGGTAGGTTTAACCAGATTCCTTGCAAGGTAATCTTTGAATTCTTTTACTTCATCGTCTGTCTTCGGACGCGATGCTCTCCACACGATCAGCTTACCGTCATACGAATAATTCGCGCCGCCGTCATAGCCAAGCTCGTTTGTCAAACGCTTAACGTCGCTGCCGTCAAGCTTCATAGAATATATATCGATATCCCCATCGCGGACTGAAGTAAAAATTATCCTGTCCCCAATTGGCGAAACAGTGGCTTCGGCGTCATAACCTTTAGTTGATGTAAGTGGTTTCATATCGCTGCCGTCAGGATTCGCCATAAAGATATCATATGTATCATATATTGGCCAGACGTAACCCATTGAGTAATCCGGTTTAGGCGGGCAGTCATCGCCGCCCAGATAAGTAGATGCAAAAAGAATATGTTTTCCGTCAGGGTAAAAATATGAGCAGGTTGTTCTTCCTTTGTTTCCGCTGATAAGTTTTACATCCGAGCCATCTACGTTCATCATATATATCTGGTCGCATAGATACGGCGGCCTTGTTGATTGAAAAATAATCTTCGACCCGTCAAACGAAAAATACGCCTCGGCGTTATCATTGCCTTCAGCGGTCAACATACGCATGTTCTTAAAATGTTTCTCGCCGGAGAAAATGAGCGTATCCCCCGCCGGCCTGGTTATAGCTGAAGAACTTTTATCGAATGTATTAAAGGCAAAAAAAGAAATGGACACTGCAATGATTAAAACAGCTGTAAGCTTATAGAACATAATCTATATATTTAATATTGAATAATAATTTGATGTTCAAAACAAATCCGCCCTATCTCTCATTAGAAAGAGGTCAGGAGGCGTCGATCTTTATTCTTCAAACCTGTTTACTTCGAAAACACCGCCGATATTTTTGATCTTATCAACAAGTTCATTAAGATGGTTTATATTATTCACCATAAGTATCACGGTGCCTTCAAACATAATACCTTTAGAAGAAATATTTACGCTTTTGATATTTGTATTATTGTGAGTCGAGATAACATGAGTAATTTCGTTCAGCATTCCCGGCCGGTCTTCGCCATGAATCTTAAGCCCCACAAAGAAATCTTCATCAACCTGCTCAGGCCACTGGACATCAATGATCCTTGCAGGGTCCGTGAGAAATAAATTCGAAAGATTCTTGCATGACTTCTTATGTATCTTAATTCCTTCTGTTTTAGAAATAAAGCCAATAATATCTTCACCCGGTATAGGGTTGCAGCAATTTGCGTAAGAAAACAGCAGGTCTTTTACGTCGCCCCCGGCGGTAATCTTGCTTTTTGAGGCGCGCGCCGACTTAATATAGGTCTCAAACAGGTTGGTTTGCAGGTCCTTTTCTTTTGTAACCTGGAATTTCTCCATTTGCTTGACAAGGGGCGAATCTATTTCGCCTGTAATAAGCTTATTTTTATCCTTAACCACCTCATAAACATCGTCGGCCGAAACGCTTTGCTGGGCAAGTTCAAGATACATATGCTGGACGCTATCGAACCTAAGCCTTGGAATAAGCTTAACAAGTTCGTCTTCAGAAAGTGAGAATTTGTGCTTCTTTAGCTTCTTTTCCCAAATTTCTTTTCCCAATTCCATTTTCTTCCGGCGCTCATTGTTATACCACTTGTGAACTTCCGATTTTGCTTTATGCGAAACCGCAAATTTCTCCCAGTCTATGTTAGGGCGTTCGTGCTTGGCTGTTATTATCTCTATCTGGTCGCCGCTTCTGAGCTTGGTATCAAGCTGGACCATTTTGCCGTTAACTTTCGCGCCAATGCATTTTAAGCCTACCTGAGTATGGATCTCAAATGCAAAGTCAATAGGCGTAGATCCCGACGGAAGTATTTTCAGCTCGCCTTTGGGGGTAAAAACATAAATCTCATCCTGGTATAAATTCAGCTTAAGCCCTTCGACTATCTGTCGCGGAGTGGAGTCTTTTGCAGTATATTCGAACAAATCACGCAGCCAGCTTATCCAGTCTTCCATCTGCTTGTCGTTGGTGTTAATATTCTCTTTGTATTTCCAGTGTGCGGCAACTCCTTTTTCAGCAACCTCGTGCATATCTCTTGTTCTTATCTGCACTTCAACCATCTTGCCGTCGGGTCCAAGTAAAGTGGTGTGAATTGACTGGTAACCATTCTGCTTTGGGAGAGAAACATAGTCTTTGAATCTTTCAGGTATTGGAATATATATCTCGGAGCAAAGCCCGTAAGCCGTGAAGCAATCATTTTTATTTGGAGTATCAAGTATTATACGGACAGCGAACAGGTCATATATCTCTTCAAATATCTTTCCGCGTGAGAGCATTTTTTTCGCGATGCTGTAAAGATGTTTGGCACGGCCGCTTATTTCATATTTAAATCCGGCCTTATCAAGCGCTTCTTTTATCGGCTGTATAAACTTGTTAACATACGATTCCCTCTCCCGTTTTTTTGACATCACTTTCTTCGAAAGCTCTTTATACAACTGCCTGTCAAGATATTTAAAAGCAAGGTCCTCGTACTCGATCTTAATTCTGGATAAGCCGAGCCTGTGAGCGAGGGGCGCGTATATTTCAATGGTTTCGCGCGCCATTCTTACCTGCCGTTCGGGGCTGAGGTATTCTAGCGTTCTAAGATTATGCAGCCTGTCGGCAAACTTAACAAGTATAACCCTGATGTCGTTTGACATAGAAAGCAGCATCTTTCGGTAATTTTCGACCTGTTTGGTTTCATAATTCTCGAACATGCCTTCTATCTTTGTAGCGCCGTCTACAACATCGGCAACAGCCGCTCCGAATTCTGCTTTAATATCTTCGTAAGTAAACTTGGTATCTTCAACAACGTCATGCAGCAGCGCGCCGGCGACAGTGATATCATCCAGCGGGATTTCTTTTGCTACTATGGTTGCGACTTCGTATGGGTGCATAATGAACGGTTCGCCTGAGGCGCGTTTATCCAGGCGGTGCGCGTTAAGGCTGAACTTGAATGCGTCCGATATCAGTTTTTCGCTGAAATCGGGAACATTTTTCCTGCAATTGGCAATCAGTTCATCGAGCTTCTTTTTATATAACGTGCTTAACATATCACAATTATCAATGGAACTGCTTTAAATTTAGTTCCAGTTTCGCGCGGGCGTTAATGTGTTCCGAACAACCTATCGCCGGCGTCGCCGAGTCCCGGCACAATGTATCCTTTATCATTTAGCTTCTTATCAAGCGAACAGGTAAATATCTTAACATTTTTGTGAAATTTGAAAATCTCTTTCAGGCCTTCAGGGGCGGTTACAAGCGTCGCAACAACTATCTTTTTAATCCCATGCTTCTCAACTTCCTCAATTGCATGGCGCATACTTCCGCCGGTGGCAAGCATTGGGTCAAGAATATATACTATAACATCTTTATACGATTTCAGCCTCGGGAACTTGAAATAATACTTCACAGGTTTCAGGGTTTCTTCATTTCTGTAAACCCCAAGATGGCTCACCCTGGCTTCGGGGAAGATATGATTAAACCCGTTCATCAATCCCAGCCCGGCCCTCAAAATAGGCATCAAAACTACTTCCTGTCTAAGTTCGCTGCCGGTATATTTTGCAAGCGGAGTATTGATGGTCTTTTTCCTGAGGCTTAATTCCTTTGCGGATTCATATGCCAGAAGAGTAGAAAGCTTATCAACATATTGCCTGAACTCAGAATACGATGTCTTCCTGTCCCGGATCTTGGTCAGATAAGTCTTAACAAGCGGGTGGTCAAGCACAACAAGATTTTTATACATCGGAAAAACTTAAATTAATTCAACAATGTTACTTTCAGGTTTGTTATTACGCCCTGAACTGATTTTGCAGATTGTCCCTGAGCAGATAGTTTTAAATCGACTTTCAGCTTAGTATTTGTGGTTTTGCTGACAATGCATCCCCTGTTTAGATTGAAGGCGATCTGTCCGCTTCCTGATGTTTCGGCGTTCTCTATGGTCATCTTCATGCCTTTTTCTTTCGCCTCTTTGCTCTTGAACTCGACTGAAAGCTGCGCTTCAATGTTTGCGATTTTCTGTCCGTTCTTATCTTCAATGCCTTTGAAAATATACTTGGCGTTGTTCACAACTTCAAACACAGCAACCTGTGTATTGAATACTTTCACCCAGTTAGAATCCTGTATCACTTCCTGTTTCGGGAATATCTGGTATTCCTGCTGAAGAATTTCTTTAACCGCATCTTTGCCGAAAGATTCTTTTATCGAATTTTTATCTGATTCTTTTAAAGTATCCCCCAGAGCTTTGAAAATATTATCATATATCTTTTCCATGCCGTAAATGTCGGTAATATCGCCGTCAGAGCCAACACGCATGAAGAAAGGCTCGTTGATAACCGCATTATACTGAATGAAATTCGGGTTTAACTTGACCGAGTCGTTCACGTTTGAGTTATACATAACCGCCAGCGTATCCATCTGCGCCCTGATAGTTATTGAGTCAAATTTTACTTTGTACGTTATTATGCCGTTACCGTCAACATCAGTAACTTCTTTTGTGTAATAATAATTGATCGTGTTATCCTGCTGAACCTCTTTACCTCCTGTAGCGGGAGAATTTTCGGTATTGGAAGTGCTTGCCTCCATTTTATAGCTGAACTTATCGCCTTTGTTCACAACATACTTAAACATCACTTTATCTTTTCCGGAAACCGGGTCTTTAGAAATGGGCACCTGCATCTTTGTGCCGCTTGTATCGGTTGTAGTAGTATTCTTATCGTCCTTTTTGTTTCCACACCCTGCGGCAAAAACGATCATTAATAATATTATTAATTTTATCGCAAGCGATTTAGACATTTTTTCCCTTTCTATACATTTAAAAAATTGCAGTTCAATGTTGTAAGATTAAGCAAACAAACTTTCTTACTATAACTATGTCGGAAAAGTCAATAAAAACTGATAAAATCCCGCATTTTAACCCACGGGATTAACAAATATACCTAAAAATCGGGGGAGATTCAAAGTAAATGATTCAGCTGTAATTTGCTTAATTATATAATGATTACAACTAATACAGGAAGCGCTCAAAATCTAAGCTATCGCAGGATGAAAAACCTCTGATACTTTTTTTAGACCTTCAAGATTTAGTATCTTTATTTTCTTTCCTTCAAAATCAACAAGACGCGCAGTCTTGAAATCTGATAAAAACCTTATTGTAGTTTCAGCGCAAGCGCCAGCCATGTTAGCTATATCAATTCTGGTAAGCGTTGAATTAACCGTCTTCCCGTCGTCGCAAAATCCGTAAAAATCTTTGATCATCAAAATTGCTTCTGCCACTCTTTGCCTGACCGGCTTGTGGGCAAGTTCCATCGCCCTTATTTCAGCAATCTTAAGCTCTTCAAACATCACTTCCATAATTTTTCGCGGAAATTTTACCGAGCAGGTCATGTATTCGTGAAAAATGGATTCAGGTATAAAGCATATAACGGAATCTTCAATAGCGACGGCGGTTGCTGTATAAGGCTCATTCCCAACCAATGCGAGGTAACCGACAATATCGCCGTCTTTAGCAAGGCGGACAATGTGTTCTTTGCCGTCCAAATCGGTCTTATATACTTTTACTTTTCCCCGTTTAATACAATATACTCCGGCAGGATGATTGCCTTCATAAAACAATATCTGACCGTGTTTATAAACGTTGGTTGATTTCTCGGAATTGATTCGTGAAGATTCTTTATTGGAGAGGCCGGCAAAAACGCTTCTTGTTTTTACGCCGCAGATCTCACATCGGGGAATTTCATAGGTCCTGTTCATATCCAATATCCTAAGTATTAACTAGTTGCACAAATATACCTTTTAATACTCACCAGTTCAATGAAAATATGATAAAAGTCATAAAATAAATTGACAACTATCATTTGCAGAACAGAGAAAAGCCCCTATTTTTGTATTAAACAACAATGTGGACTATATGGGCATATGATTGTGGAAATTTTCGTCAAGATTAAATTTAGTCTAAAAAATTGAGTTTTTTTTCAGTACTTTATGGCATATTATTTGTAATTAAATAAGTATGGTAGACAAAAAGATGAAATTAGTTACAGGCAAAATATCAATAGTTTTAGCGTTAACTTTGGCCTTTGTTATCATTTCATGCACAAAGAACGTGCCTTCAGATATGACAAACAAGAAAACGCCAATTCCAATGACAAACGGGCAAATGCCGAATGATTCAATTCACAGAAATCTGCAGAAAAATGACCAGGGTACACAGCAGAACAACCAGACAGAATCTGATGGCAAAGGCGATGAAAAAGCCGACCAGGTGCAAAAAGACGCTGACGACGCGGACGCTAAGTACATGAAAACGAAATCAGATTCGGACAAGAAAGCAGCTATTGAGAAGCAGCTTACAGCCGCAAATTACCTGATGTTTGAAGCCAATCTTTCACCGAAAAAGAAATACAAACCGGCGCTAAAAAGATACCGCAGAGTTTTGGAGCTTGACCCGGGAAACAAAGAGGCGCAGGATAATAAACAGCAGATAGAAGATATTTATCAATCAATGGGTATGCCAATACCTGACTAATATTTTTATAATAAATTATGAATAAAAAATATATAATTGGACTTGCAATAATTGTTGTGTTCCTTATCACAGGATTTTTTGCGTTCAAAGACAGCAAGATAGAATATACAAACTTTCAGGGGGCCGTAGAAAATCATAAAACATGCCAGGTGAAAGGCTCGTGGATAAAGGACAAGGAATCCGGATTTGATGCGAATACAAATACATTCTCTTTCTTCATGAAAGACGAGAACAATAATGTAATGAAAGTTGTATTAGACGGCGCGAGACCGAATAACTTCGAGATGGCAGAATCGGTTGTAGCAAAAGGAAAAGTAAAAGACGGCAATTTCTACGCTAAGGAAGTGCTTACCAAATGCCCTTCAAAGTATGAAGGAAAAGGCGAGGACGTTAAGAAATCAGGCATATAGCGCCTAAACATTTAACCAAGGATTAATGGGACAGATTTTAATTTATATAGCATTTGGAGCGGCGCTTGCAGCGTCATTTTCATACTTCACAGCCTTTGCAGGTAAAACAAAAAACATAAAGCTCGGCAGGGCTTTTTTTCATCTTGCAGCGGTTGCAATAATTTCTTCAGCGGGTTTCCTGCTTTACCTGATATTAACGCACCAGTTTCAGTATACATATGTGTGGGATTACAGCTCGCGGGATCTTCCGCTTAACCTGCTTATCTCAACATTCTACGCGGGCCAGGAAGGGAGTTTTCATCTTTGGGCATTCTTAATGACTATGCTCGGAATTTTCCTGCTACCCTATTTAACAAAGAGGGATATGGCAAGCGAAGATAAGTTTGAAGCTCCTGTAATGGGTATCTTCACCGCGCTCATGACTTTCCTTTTGTTTATCCTGATAATAAAATCTCCATATAAATATTTATGGGAGTCATTTCCGGCAGATGTTCAGGCCGGATTTGTTCCGCCTGACGGCAGAGGTTTGAATCCGCTGCTGCAGAATTTCTGGATGTCGATCCATCCGCCTATATTGTTCACAGGCTTTACATCGCTTTCAATTCCGTTTTCTTTTGCCGTTGCGGCGCTGATGAAAAACAGCTACGGACGCTGGCTTAAGCTGGCGCTGCCGTGGGCGCTGTTCGGCGCAGGCGTGCTGGGAACAGGTATTATGCTTGGCGGCTTCTGGGCTTACGGCGTACTTGGATGGGGCGGTTACTGGGGCTGGGATCCTGTTGAAAATTCTTCATTCGTTCCGTGGATCGCGATGGTTGCTGCAATACATACCATGATTTCCGAAGAACGAACCGGAAAATTTAAGAAAACAAGTTTATTGCTTTGTATTGTGGCTTACACGCTGGTTCTGTACTCAACTTTTCTTACGAGAAGCGGAGTGCTTGGCGATGCGTCAGTTCACTCATTTGTCGATCCCGGGCAGGAAGTTTATTTATTCCTGGTAGTGTTCCTTTCGCTCTTTGGCGCGCTGGGAATCGGGCTATTGATATACAGGCTAAAGAGTTTAAAGACCGAAAAGTCGGAACGCACTAATGTGCTTTCCCGTGAATCGGCGCTGTTTATCGGTGTGATAACGCTATGCGCAACAGCTCTGGTTATTGCAGTCGGAACAAGCTGGCCGATATTTGCCAAAGGCACAGTCGATCCTGCCTTCTACAACAGGATGAACCTGCCGCTTGCGATAATGATCGCATCCATAAACGGGTTCAGCATACTGTTAAAATGGCGGCACTCCGAAGAAAAACAATTTTTAAAGAGCATGTACATTCCGCTTGCGCTCACGGCTGCGGTAACGATCTTACTTGTAATACTTGGAATACATGAAATTCTTATAGCAGTTTTTGCTGCCGCGGCATTTTTTGCATTCTTCATTAACATTGAAATCGCCTACAGGATATTTATAAAGACGCGGGTAAAAGCAGGCGCATACATCGCGCATCTTGGGATTATGCTGTTGTTCCTCGGAATAATTGGTTCATCCAGATATTCACAGGAAGTAAATTTATCGCTGCCTATCAATCAGCCGAAAGAAGGGCTTGGATATAAGTTTACATACAAAAAAGCCACCTTAATTCCGGGCACGGAAGATAAATATCATTTCAACGTAGTTGTTGAAAAAGACGGGAATGAATTCCTGCTCCAGCCGATAATGTATTACAGCGAATACTCGCAGGGTATCATGAAAAATCCCGACATAGCAAATCTTGTTACAAAAGATCTATATCTTTCGCCAATGTCGCTTGAAGTGCCTCAGGACTACTCTGATAAGGACGTTGTGAACATCTCTAAAGGCGAGACAATGGAAACCAAGGGCATTAAGGTTAAGTTTATTGATTTTGACCGCTCAAAATTCAACCGCGATGCGATGAAGGAAGGCAAAGAGAGCGTAATGGGCGCAACGCTTGAAGTTACAGCGGACGGCAAGAAAGAAACAATTACAGCCGAGCAAAAGATATCACAGGGCAACACAGATAACTTACCGGTACAGCTCAGCTCTAATGACAGGTATACATTTTACCTGACCAACATCAGTGTGCAGAACGAATCAAAAGTCGGAATAGCCGTAGTTGATAATACTCTGCCGAAGAGCGATCAGTCACCTGAGACACTTGTTTTAACAGCCAGTATAAAGCCTTATATAAATCTTGTATGGGGAGGGACAATTGTAATGGTGCTAGGATTCTTCACAGCTTTGTTAAACCGATACAGGCTGATAAAACTTGAAAACAAAAAAGAAGAATTGCTCACTGTTAACGGAAACGGCAACGGGCACAATAAAACTAACGGTTTTAAAAAGAAAGCGAAGTTACCTGAAGAGATAAGCTAAAATTCGCAGAAATTAATTATCAAAAAATCCGGGTTCATTTAAATCCGGATTTTTTTTGCGGTCAAAATCTTAAGAAAACTTGCATGTGACACAAAAATTTAAATTCGCTAAAAAATAATAAAATAATAATTATGACATGTTTACAAATCAATTATCAATAATTTAGAATGCTATGAATTCCAAGTGGCTATAAACCTGTTACAATTATATACAAGAAAACCTTACTAAGTCGAGAAAATTGCATTGAATTGATTGTAATTGATTGATAATTTTACGTTGTAGTAATTTTAAGAATTAATCGACGAGTGATTTAATAGCCTCTGATTGTTGTCAGAGTGTTCATTATTGATAATCTTGATTATTGATAACATGCTGATAAGTTATAAATTCGTTCACATTGTACCACTCCGCATTCAACAATTCATCCCGGTAAATATTCTTTACGAAAAGAATGTTTTTACCAGACTTGCCCGGGAAATAAATCATAATACTAAGAGTAGTTTTACTGCAAAAATAAAACAGGCCGGGAAACCTGGCTTTTTTTATTTTTTCCTGTTCTTAAACAACTATCTCAATAAACTTAAATGGAATAAATACCATGACAAAAAGACTCAAATTAGTTACTATTTTTGCGGCGATTCTCGTTTTAGGGTTTAGCTTCTATAACAAAAAGGATCCCGATCCGCAGAAGATTAACGCAACAAGCATTCCTACATCAATGGAAATGCTGAAATACCAGGCTCCTTCAAATCACGATAGAACTCCATCTTTTATAAACGACGTACCTCTCTGGACTGAAAGCTTTGATGCGGCAACATTCCCGCCGACAGGCTGGTTGAACCTTCAGGAATCAGGAACAGGGCTATGGACACGCGTAACAACATCTACATATCCTAGCGGTTTCACTCCTCATAGCGGAGCCGGCATGACATGCTTCGGCAGCTTCAGCTATTCATCAGGCGTTGCAGCCTCGCTGGTATCTATGTCCTTCAGCTTGGTTGGCGGACAGTCAAAAGTCGGATTTTGGATGATCAGGGATGCCGGATATGCTACAAACACTGATAAAGTTGACTTTATGATCAACACGACGCCATCATCATCAGGCGCTACGTTATTGGGAACCATCAACAGATCTATAACACTGGCTCCTGTAGAAGCAGGTGCAGACGGATGGTACTACTATCAGTTTACTATTCCAGCTTCATTCAATACTGCCACAAATTACCTTGTTTTGAAAGCAACAAGCGCTTATGGCAATGATTGCTACGTTGACGATGTTTCAATAATTCCGCTGTTAGCTCATGATGCCGCTACTCAATCGATAGATATGGTTACCCCGCACATGCCGGGAACAATTTCTCCGAAAGCAACATTCAAAAATAACGGCACGAACGTTGAGACTTTCCCAGTAACAATGGCAATTACACCGGGCAGTTATACATCTACAAAGAATGTTACATCTTTAGCGGTAGGATCGACAAACCAGGTTACATTTGACGACTGGGCTGCAACAAACGGCTCTTATTCAGTTAAAGTCATAGCTCAGTTAGGGACCGATCTTGACCGCACTAATGATACTTTGGTATTTCCGATTACAATTACAAGCGCTGTTTGGTCGACAGGCTCTGCAATGACCTCAGGTTCATATTTGGGCAGCGGCGTTGCTTATTGCAACACAATGGGTGATACTTCCTATTTATTCGCAATTGGCGGAAATGCACCTAATCTTACTTCTATATATAAATATAATGTTATTGCAAACACATGGTCGGCAGGCGCGCCGATGCCGGGCGGAAGAGTTGTGCTCGGGTCAGCAGTTGCCGGAAGATATGTGTATGCAATTGCAGGAAGCGACGGAACAAACTACTTTAATACACTGTACAAATACGATATTTTTGCAAATACATGGACAACCGGTACCCCATTGCCAACCGCTACTTTAGGGTGGTGTAAATGTTCAGGTTATCAGGATAGTTTGATCTATGTAGTCGGCGGAGCCGATGCAGCAGGCACAACTCAAACATCAGTATATCTGTACAACACAATAAGCGCAACATGGAGAACATGCACACCGTTAACAACAGGATGTTTTGGCGGCGGGTTCGCGATTGCTGCGAACTTTTTAGTATATTCGGGCGGAATTCAGGGAACAGTCCCCGGTTCAGCTACGTTTAAAGGCGCAATCAGTCAGACCGACAGAAGCCAGATCACCTGGACCACCGGCGCTGCTTATCCGGGCGGAACAATGTGGAAAACCGATATGGCCCCATGGGGACCTGCTCAGGTTATAATGACCACCGGAACATCATCAGCATCATCTGCAACATGGTGGACGCCGGATAATCCGAATCCATGTTATGCATATAATCCCACTAACAACACATGGACCGCAAGGCCTAACCTGACAACACCGGTGCTTGGCGCTTATGTTGGAAGCGTTTGGAACGTAACAGCTAATACTATTTCCTTAATTGTTGCTTCAGGGTATAACGGCACAGCAGCAGTAACAAATACCCAGATCTATTCTGAGAATCTTCTCGGCGTAAATATAATCAGCACGGGCGTACCTTCAAAATATTCACTCGCCCAGAATTATCCCAATCCGTTTAACCCATCAACAAAGATCAACTTTGCAATAAAGTCAAACGGAAACGTTACAATGAAGATCTACAACATTCTTGGAAAAGAAGTTGCAACAGTTGTAAATGAATACAAAACTGCAGGGACATATTCAGTTGATTTCAATGCCACAAATCTTGCAAGCGGAATTTACTTCTACAAGATTCAGTCAGGCAGTTTCACCGATACAAAGAAAATGGTACTTGTAAAATAAGGATCAGTTAGCATAAAAAAACGCTTTTAAGCGTTTAGAAATAATAAAAAATCCGGGTTCATTTTGAATCCGGATTTTTTTTGTTACCAAGCTGGCTTCTATTTTGTAAGTTTATCCAGCATGCGCTTAGCATTTTGGTTTTGCGGATCCATATCAATTACTTTTTTGTAATTTTCAATTGCCAGGTCTTTTTCGCCTTTATTCATGTAAGCCTCGCCCATGCTATCGTAAACATTAACAGAGTTTGGGAAGAGTTTAACGTTGATCTTAAATACTACGATTGCCAGGCCAAGCTCGCCATTTTGCATAAGGCTGTATCCAAAACTATTTAAATGCATGTCATTGTACATCAGATGATTGGCATCAAGTATTGTTTTAAAATCCTTTTCCAGAGCATCTGCGCCGCCATCTTTGAGCAGTTTATAGAATTTCATTTCGGGCAGCAGATCAGGCTTATCGTATGGCTCGTTCTTGAGGATCTTTCTTACCCGTTTTTCAACTTCTTCAGACATCAGCCCAAAATTTGAAACCGCTATAAAAGTATAACCGTTTTCATACTCAATTATAACCGCGTTCCATACAGGCGTGCCTCCGGCTCTCGCAATCGGACCGCCCAGAATATTTGATTTTCGAAGGTAATTATCGAATTTAAGGAGCTCATCAACGTTAGTAAACATTCCGCCTGCGGGAGAAGGCGAAGCATCAAATGGCATGCTATGTTTTTGACCGGAATAATCAAGCATGGTTCCTGACGCACAGTCAGGAATTATATCGCCAATTTGTTTATAATATATATCTTTCATATCCAGCGGCGTGAAAAATCTTTCTTTCAGATTATCGGTATAAGATTTACCTGTCACTTTCTCAATTACTCCGCCCAAAACGGCAAACCCTGAATTAGAATACCTGTTATCAGTTCCCGGTTCAAAAAGCAGAGGTTCTTTGGCAATCAGTTCAAGATAATCATTCACCGTTCTATACTTGGTGGGGTCCTTATTGTATTCGGGGTCCATTAGATAATCTCCCAGTCCGGCTTTCATATCCAGCAACATCTGAATCGTGATCTTGCCCCCAACCTCATCGGGGAAGATCGAAAGATATTTACTCAGCGGGTCGTTAACGCTTAGCTTACTTTCATTCTGAAGCTGGAGTATCATTGAGTGCGTAAATACTTTGTTAAGCGAGCCTATGTTGAAAAGCGTCTTTGTATTGTTTGGTGTT
>Ga0265342_10003039_pt1 | contig 14040 bp, 9 predicted proteins | sample 4CB327metaG_FD_203125 | JGI IMG/M metagenome (GOLD analysis project Ga0265342, IMG submission 203125) | Rhizosphere microbial communities from Carex aquatilis grown in University of Washington, Seatle, WA, United States - 4-CB3-27 metaG | ecosystem: Host-associated > Plants > Roots > Rhizosphere...
GCAATCTACGGGTGGGTTCGTCGGACAGGCCGCGCTCGTGCCGGTACACGTTTCAGCCAAGTCGCACGGACCGGTAGAGACGTGACAAACCGTCGTCCCTGGGGCAAGCAGGTCCGCCGGACAAGCCGCACCGGTCCCCGTGCACATCTCGGCCACGTCACAACTTCCGGCAGAGGCCCGGCAAACGGTCGCCGTTGAGGCAAAATTGTCCTTCGGACAAGCCGCGCCAGTCCCATCGCAGACCTCGCCGAGGTCGCAGGGGCCGGCGGCCGCACGGCAGGTCACACCGGCTGCCACTGGACTCCACGTGGTCTGACTGGACGTGGGCGTGCACTGCTGGCAAGGGTTCGTCGGGTTGATAGCGCCGCTCGCGTAGCACACCCCGAGGACACAGCTTGAGGACGCGATGGTATGGCTGCAGACTCCGTTACCGGTACAGGTATCCGTTGTGCAAGCCAGCCCGTCATCACAAGACGAGGCTCCGCAACAAATACCATTGACGCAGTTGCCGCTCGCGCACGAAAAGCCATCGCTGCACGTGTTCCCATTCGGTTTCTTTTGACAGGTACCGCTGACACAGCTGTTGCCACCGTTGGGATCGGTCGTACTCGGAGCCAGGGCGTTGCAGTCGCCACTGTTACTGGCGCAACTCGTCTTGCAAGCGGCCTTGCTGGCGTCGCACTGAAAATTCCCACAGGAGACGGCGGCCGCAGAAGTGCACGTTCCGCTTCCATTGCACGTCGGCGCCGGGATTCTCGCCAACGATTCCGACGCCGTCGTACCGTTCACGGACCCGGACACCGGCGGGGCACAGGCGGCCGCGCCACAAGTCAAACCCGCGCTTGCAAGTTGACAAGCTCCATTGCCGTTGCACTTCCCGGTGTTGCCACAAACGTTGCTTCCTGCCGCGCAAGTCGTACTGTCGCGCGGAGTTCCGTTGGCGGCGATATTGCTGCAAGTCCCGGCTTTTCCCGATAGCACACAGCTCTGACATGCGCCGGAGCACGCGGAGTTGCAGCAAACGCCCTCGGCCGTACAGAAATTGCTGTTGCAGTCGGAATTAGCCTTGCAACTCTGTCCATTGGGTAGTTTCGTCCCGCACCGATTATTCGTCTTGAGACAGGTGAGCTTGTCGGTGCAATCCGTGTCCGACGTGCAGGTCGTGAGACAGGAGGGGCTCGTGGCGCTACACACGTAGGGGTTGCACGGCTGCGTCGCGGGCGCTGGGCAATGACCGCTGCCGTCACACAGCGAAGAAGGTGTGAAATTGCTGCCCGTGCAATCCGCAGGTCTGCACCCGGTACTGCTCGACCACGGACGACAAGCACCGGCGCCGTTACAGGTGCCATCGTTCGAGCAATCGCCTCCACCCGCGTTGCTGGCAGCACAAAGCTTCTTGGGATCGGTACCGCCCGAATGGACCGGAGAACACGTTCCCGCCTTTCCGGAGACCTTGCAGCTCATGCACAAGCCACCTTGGGTGGCGTCGCTGCAAGCCGAATTGCAACACACGCCCTCGGTGCAGAAGGTACTGTCGCATTGATTGCCCGCCGTGCATGCGGATCCGGGAGCCTTGAGCCCGCAGGAACCATTCATGCAAGTATTCGGAGGCACACAATCCTGGTCCGTCTTGCACGTATTCTCACAGGCGGCGGAGGCACAAATGAAGGTTCCGCAGGACCGGTCGGAAGGCACTACACAGGTACCAAGTCCGTCGCAAGTCGCGGTTGGTATCTCCGATGAGCTTGTGGCGCAACTCCCGTCCTCGCACTTGATACCCTCGGCGACATAGGCGCATTTTCCCGACTTGCATGCGCCGGTGGTGCCGCAGCTTGCCGACGTGGTCATGACGCACACCCCTTGGGGATCCGGCGCCTCGTCGGCAACGGCGGTGCAAACGCCTAGCGACGCCGGGAGATTGCATGCCAGACAAGCCCCTGTGCAGGCAGCGTTGCAGCAAATCCCTTGCGCGCAAAACCCGGACTGGCACTCGCTTGCGTAGCTGCAGTCCGCGCCCGCCGGCTTGAGGCCGCAGGAGCCATTGACACAGACGTTCCCCTGCGCACATTGCGTATTGTCGCTCGTGCACGAATTGTAACATGCCTGGCCGTTACAGACATAGGGGAAGCAAGTCTGTGAAGGAGGCGTCACGCATTGCCCAGCTGCATTGCAGATGGCTGGCGGCGTATGTGCGCCGAGAGTGCACGTTTCCTGGCCGCAGACATGGCCAACGGAATATCTCTGGCAGCCTCCGCTCCCGTCGCACACGCCATTCGTTCCACAGGATGCCTTCCCCATATCCACGCAATTGCCGTGAGGATCCGGTGCCCCCACAGCAGCGCTGACACATTGCCCCGGCGACCCCGGAAAGCCGCAGCTTTGGCAGGCACCCTCGCACCTGCTCTCACAACAGTAGCCATCCACGCACTGGCTCGACTCGCACTCGCTTTTGTCCGAGCAAGGCTGACCATTCTTCTTCTTCCCACACGCACCGGCGCTCATCTCCCCGACCTGGGTCGGAACGCAAGCATGTCCCGTCTCGCAATCGGCGTCGGTAGAGCACGAACCGTTGCATGCGCCTTGGCTGCACAGATAGGGCGAGCAATCAACCAACTGGGCTGGCTGGCAAGTTCCCTTCCCGTCACAGGTTTGCGCCGTTTGCAACATTGCACCGCCCGAGCACAATGCGGGTCCACAAGGCGTATTGGCCGGAAAAAGCTGGCATGCTCCTGCTCCATCGCAGAGTCCCGTGGTACTGCAAGTGGAGGAGGCACTCGCCGGGCAACCCGGATCGGGCAGGCCTGCTTCGACGAACTTGCAACGGCCGACCGAGCCGGTCTGATTGCACGACACGCACGGCCCAGCACAGGCAACGTTGCAGCAAACGCCATTCGCGGCATGGGTCGAGAGGCATTCGCTGTCGGCCTTGGCCAGAGATCCATTCAGCTTCTTTCCACAGCTCTCGGCTAGGCACGACTGTCCGGCCGCACAGTGCGCGTTGGTTGTACAGTCCGTCCCACATTGGTTCGTGGCCGGATCGCAGCTATACGGATAGCAGGGCGTCGTCGTGCTTTGAGAACAAGCGCCAAGCCCATCGCACCTCAACGCTCCGATCAGGGACCCTCCTGAGCAGGTTCCCGGGTGACACTCGGTCTGGGCGACATACTTCCGGCAGCTCCCCGCCCCGTCACAAGTTCCGTCCCTTCCGCAGGTGGATGCTTTCTCTGCGGGACATTCCAAGGGATCGCTTGACTTCACGCCAGACGGGATGAAGGTACAGTCGCCAAGGGACGTGGGGAGATTGCAGGCCTTGCACCTACCGGCACAAGCCGACGTGCAACAGACGCCGTCAACGCAAAATCCGGTTCGGCACTGGCTGTCGCAGGTACACGCTTCCGACTTTCCTTTGGCACCTGCGCCCGCGGCCATCGAGCAAGCAACGGTCACGTCTGTCGGATGCTCGGACGCCGGGGTATCGTGGTGGCTGCCATCGCCCGCGGCATCACCTTTAGTCGGCAAGCTTGAATCGATGGAACCGGCGTCGATTTCCGTCTTGTTCCCGGCAGGTGACTTGCACGCGGCTACTCCGAGTCCCATCACGCAAAGCACCGCGCCAGTCGGGCCCCAAGGATAGCCAATCTTTCCACCGCCCCCCCGTCCGGCGATGTCTTTCGAATGCACTCCCCCTCCTTAAGTCAGGTTTAGGGCACAGCTTGGCTTATCAACATCGCCAGTCAAGCCTAGATGCGGACGCATTGCCTCTTCTTTTCGCCCTGCCGCACGAGTGGCCAGCATGGCCGGCCGAGGGAAACGCACTCCCGCCTGTCCTGCGGCACTAGTCGGGTGACGAGAGCGCCCGCCGATACCCAGCCATCCGTACTCAGCAGAAGCTATTCCGTGGATTGCCGAATACGGAGGGCCCCCCAATCCCGACAGGCCTATGAGATGCCGCTGAAGTCTGGACGTTACTAGTCCCTCTGAAAAATTCTAGATGGGAACCAGACCGCTCAAGACGCGTCCATCTATGGACGCGTCTTGAAGATTTTAACCCCACCTGCGGCCGAGCCCTTGGCTCGGCTGCTGATGACCTGTCCAATTTTGGGACAGGTCATCAGTGCTCGGCTATTCGGTTCATGTCGCCCCAAGACAGGCGTCCCTTGTGGCTGCCAAGCAAGTCGTCGATCAGCGTGGCGAGCATTACCTCCGTGAACGTTCTCACGACCTCGGTGCGGACCTACCTGCTCGTCGCCGCGAAGCCACGAGGCAGATGCGCACAACTACCGCGAATGTTCCCCGTTTCAATTCTCAAGGTGCTCTTGCCCGCCGGAGAAAAGTCGCGAACCCTCCCCGATCGAGCTGCATCCCAATGAGTATTCTATCGAATGACTTGGGAGGTCCACCGTGTCTGCCTATCCACCCTCGCTTATTGTTGCAAATGTCCCGGACTGCGAATTGGTAGTGCGTGCGCAAGCTGGGGACGAATTCGCTTTCGAGGAGCTGATTGCCCGCCACGCATGCAAGCTATCGCGCCTGACCACGCGCTTCTTCGCCGCCGACATGGACAGGCAAGAGGTACTTCAGGCCGCCCTGCTATCAGCGTGGCAAAATCTACCCACCTTCGAGGGACGAGCCCAGTTCGGAACCTGGCTCTATCGTATCACGACGAACGCCGCTCTGATGCATCTGCGTGGCCACAAGCGCCGTCCAGAGGTCGCGGTCGACAATATCGAACCTTTGGCTACAGGCCAGGTCGGGCATAGCCACACGCCAGTATTGTGGGGATCTACTGGATGGTCACAGCGGCCCGACGATAAGATCCAGAGCCAAGAACTTTGCCATCGCCTGCAAAGTGCCGTGGATGCTCTGCCCGAAAGACTGCGCTCCGTTTTTCTCATGCGCCATATCGACGGCTTGTCCACGGAAGCTACCGCCCAGTCCCTCGGCCTCTCGCTTGGGGCAGCGCGGGCCAGGCTTCATCGCGCCAAGGTCAGTCTGCGCCAAATGATGATCGACTACGCAATGGACTGATTGGGGCGTTGGAATCGAGACCCCGATGGTCGCCGGCCTCGACCCGCACGCGGATGGTACCGCTGACGCGTCGAGGCCATGCGATCACCCGGGCTGCAATCGACGGGATCCGTCGCGGCCCTCTGGTCAGCGGAGGGTGGGATTGGCGTTTTGTGCCAGTTGCAGGGCCTGCGCCGCAAACCATGTCCCGGCCGACGGGTCGACCATACCCCAGAGTGGATCAAAGTGATTCTGCGCATCCCCTGTGACTCCCCACGGATTGTAGGCAGCGTAGTCCCAGGCTCGGGCGCCGCCGGCAATATCGCAACTGCCGTCGGATTCGCCGGGGACTTTCACCCAAAGATAGGCGTCGAGTAGGGCGACGCCGGTATTGGCCGACGGAAGCACTCCCGCGCCCGCGCCGAAGGGATTGCACCAATTGCCAGATTTGAGTCCGCTGATGACAGCCGCAGACTGATTGTAAGGCGCAAGGGCGTAAGGAGCGGTCTGGAGCGGCCCTTGGCCGTTGCGACTGGTGTCTACGACGAAATGGGTGGTTGCCACCGCGCTGCCCATGAATGATTGAATTCCCGCGGTTACAGTTGCAGCGTAGTCGGGGCTGTAGTTGACCTCGGTGTAGTTGGTCGCCGGGTCGTATTGGCTTGGCAGCCAGTCAAAATGGAAATGGCCACTGCTGTCGAAGGCCCACGACGGGGCTCCCGAAGGGGCGGCGATGGCGTCCGACACCCATGTGCCAAACTGAATGGAATCGCTGGTCAGCTGATAATTGGACACATTGAGGAAGAAGCCCTGCGCGCGCGCCACCCCGGCCTTGGTCAGGCGGTAGGCGGCCTCCCCGACGCCCAGCCAAGCGCTGTGCCCGGAATCGAGATACAGAGACGCGTGGGGTGCGTGGCTTTCGATGCTGTCGACGGCGAAGTTGATCTGCACATAACGCTCGTCGGAACTTGCCCCTGGAGCGGGAATCCGGTTGCCGGAGGAATCCGTCACGGTCGGTTGACACCAGTCGGCGGACCCGTTGATGGTCGTGTTGTAGGGAATGATGCCTAGGCCATCCGGTTCGAGAATGACGACCGCCTTCCCCTTGCCGATACCCCGGGCAAAGCCATCGATCCAAGCCTCGTACGCGGTGGTATCCACGGCGCCGCCCCCAGAGTACTGGGCGCAGTCACGGTAGGGTAGATTGTAGGCGACCAGTACGGGCACGCGATGCCCGCACTCCGCTGCGGCCATGGTCTGCCGAACAGCCGCTGTCACCTCGCTGGGCGTACCGCCCGTGAACCAGACCGCGTGGGGCGTATCTATCATCTCGGTCAGCTTACCCGCGTCCGAGTGGTCCCTTGCCTTGAGCAGCGCTCGAACCTGCGCCACTGCTGCATCATCCGGCGCTGGCGCGTAGAATTCCGTTCGACTATTGAGACCACGGCTCGGAGCTTTTCCAAGCTCCTCGTCCGAGTCCCCAGCTAGTTCAGAGCCGCCGCTTCCCCGCGCCTCGCCGGCATAGCCCAACGTCCCGAGCAAGCTGCCGAGAACGATCAATCCTGTCCATGTTAGTGCTCTCATCGCGATTTCCTTTCCATTCCACCATGCAATGCCAGTCTCTGCTAGAGACATGCGACGTCACCCTACCAACGCGCACCACGTCGGCCAGGGTACAAATGTACCCATCGCCCAGAGAACCACGGTCGCCGAGATGCCGTGAAGACAGGTGGCTATCAGGTTCCGCTTCTCAGCAGGTAGACGAGCTCTGCGCGTCGACTGGCACCGACGCGCTTGAAGGCCGAGGCCACCCGATTGCGCACAGTATTGGGAGACAATCCCAGCAGCGAGGCAATCTCTCGGTTGGTGAGTCCCCGCTCCAAGAGATCGACCACCTTGGACTCGCAGGCCGTCAGGGCAGCCAGTATCTCGGGGACAGGTAGGTGAGCAGCCCGTTGCGCGCGACGGTGTGCACGCTCGCCAAGCACGAAGATGGGAAAGACGGCGTCGAGCATGGGAGCGGCGCGCGAGATGAACCGACTCTGGTCATGCGCCCCGGAGCGAGCGAACGTGATGAAGCATATCCGCTTATCCGCGAGCCAACCGCGGACGCCATAGCGACGGATGCCGAAGTTCGGGAGGAATTCTCGGTAGAGGAACAGGCGGTCGCGACGAGAAGCGGGGACCACGTCCGTATCTTCCTGTGTCCTAGGCGCTAGGCTACGCAAGATCTCTTCTGGCGAGATTTCGCTCATGTTGTGGACGAGCTCCGCGACAGGGGCCTCGAATCCAATAAGCGTTGCCGCAAGGTCCATCGGTTTGTTGCCCATGCTGCTGTAGCAACCCGAGTCGGCGCCAACCATTTGAATCAGCCGGTTCAGCGCGTGGTAGCGGAACGCCTCGGCGCCCTGAGCTTCCACGGCGATTTCAGCTAAGTCTCGAAGCAGGGTACCGGTGGAGGTTCGACTCGGGCCTACCACTTCAGATTCCGCTCCTGAGCAAATAGACGAGCTCCGAGCGTCGACTGGCACCGACGCGCTTGAAGGCCGAGGCCACCCGATTGCGCACGGTGTTGGGAGACAATCCCAGCAGCGAAGCAATCTCTCGGTTGGTGAGTCCCCGCTCCAAGAGATCGACCACCCTGGACTCGCAGGCGGTGAGCTCGTTCAGAATTTCCGGAGCCCGTCCGTTTCGGCGTCGTTGAGCCCCGCTTGATGGCCATCGATTGTGCGCACGCTCCCCGAGTGCAAATAGGGGAAAGGAAGCGTCTATAAGCGAGGCCGCACGAGCGATGAAGCGTCGCCGGTCGTGGGGTCCCGTGCGCGCGAGCGTCAACCAGCAAATGCGGTCACCCGAGAGCCAGCCCCTGACGGCGAACCGAGTGATGCCGAAGGCCGCCAGATAGTCCCGGTACAGGTAGAGTCGAGCGCGACGCTCGGCCGACAGCACCTCGGCATCTTCCTGCGTCCGGGGCACGAGACTCCGGTGGATCTCTTCGGGCGCCAGCTCGCGAACACAACGGACGACTTGTGCAACAGGAGTCACGGTTCCGATGAGCGCCGCTGACATTCCTGCAGGATCCTGACCCACGCTGCAGTACGAGCCAGCGTCGGCACCCACCGCCCTGATCAATCGTTCCAGGGAGTGGTTCCGAAACGCATCGGCGCTATCGACACTCATGGCAATCTCTGCCACATCTCGAATCAAGTACTCCGTAGATGCTCGACCCATGCGCGTCTCCCTCGTCGCCGTCTCGCCCAATCAAACTGCGACGCACCTTTCGATCTCCTCCCCTGCCAAAAGGTTTCAACGTTTTCTTAGGACGGCTATTGCCAGGATGTTAAATCCGTGTGTCCGATGGATCTCACGAGGTCATGGGGTTGTGTTCGACGATCTTGCCGTCAGCGATGTACACGACGCGCTTGGCGTTTTGGGTGACCCTGGGATCGTGGGTGGAAAATACGAAGGTCACGCCTTTCTCCTGATTCAGGCGCTGCATCAGGGTGATGATTTGCTGGCTGGTCTTGGAATCGAGATTGGCCGTAGGTTCGTCTGCCAGGACGAGCTCGGGATTGGTGATGAGGGCGCGCGCGATGGCCACGCGCTGACGCTGGCCCCCGGACAGCTCGTCAGGACGGTGCTTGAGGTGGGGCGAAAGACCAACCTCCTCGGCGAGCTCGCTCACGCGATGGCGCAGGGAGGTCGAGGACTCGCGCTCCTTGCGCATGAGGCAGGGAAATTCGATGTTCTCGACGACATTGAGGACGGGGATCAGATTGAAGGATTGAAAAATGAAGCCGATGCTCTCGTTGCGCAGGCCCGCCAGCTTGTCGAAGTCCCGATCGCTTACATCTTCGGACTTGAAGAGATAGGATCCGCTGGTCGGCCGGTCGAGGCATCCGACGATGTTGAGCAGGGTCGATTTGCCGGAGCCCGAAGGCCCCATGATGACGGTGAACTCGCCCTTGTCGATTTCAAGATCCACCCCCTGCAGAGCTGGAACCTGCGTCTTGCCAAGGTCGTACGTTTTTACCACATTTCTCATGATCACGAGCGTTGCATTACTTTGCATGGGGAACACCTCAGTAATAGGCCCGCGCCTCGAAGAGCACGCGGAGGGCATAGGGGGACAGGGCATACTCGCTCCAGTTGTCATTGGCGGCATGGACCTCGCCAACGCCAAGACCGTGAATGGGAAGGTAACCGTAGGCGCCCAAGGTCAGCCATTCACGGGCGCTCCAAGTCACCGATGGGGCAAAGATCCCCGACAGATCGCGAAGCCCGGCGATGAGCACGACACTGACGGTCCAGTCATCGTGAATGCGCGGCTTGGTGTAGCTGGCAATGAGATAGTGTCGGCGTAGCGGATCGAAGGCGTAGCGCTGCGGGAGAGCGTTGTCCGAGGAGGTCTGGGTGGTCGAGATCGCCGGCGCGTTCTTGGCGTAGGCCAAGAGCTTGACCGTGTCCGCGAATTCCCCATCCGAATAGCCGTCGCCTTGAAAGTAGTATTCGAAGGAGAGTTGGCTGTCGTCGGCGAACTGGCGGCGCGTGCCGAGAATGAAGCGCGGATAGAAGGTTCCGTCTTCGGTCTTGCTTGCCACCATCGGCGATACGGAAGTGCAAGCGGTGATGTCCTCGGCGCAGACGTGAATCGGAAAGGCGCGTGAGCTACCTCGGGTCAGGAGTGCCTCGATGTGAATCTCGTAGTCGGTGAAGAAATAGCGAGAAAAGCTCAACCCCAGGCGGGACTTGTTGGCAAAGGCATCCTGATAGTGGTTCGAGAAATAGTACATCAAGTTGACGTCTGCGTTTCCCAGCAAGGCGTACAGCCGCCCGGCGAGAAGATAGTGCGAATTCCCGTCGCGCATATCCGCGCTGCCGGCGGGGGCATAGCTCGGATACTCGACGAAGGCGTAGGGAATTCCGCCCTGGGTGACCAGGGCTTGGGGCGCAAAGAGAGCGGACAGCGTGAACTTCTCGAAGGGGAACTCCACGCGAGCGAGCCAATTGCCAGCGCGCTGGTAGTTGGGGTCGGTCGGGTCTTTCGGCGGATTGACCAAGTCGGTGGGATTGAAGGCAAACCCCGCTCCCCAGGTGATGCGCTTCTTGCCGACCAGGACGTTCATCCAATGCCGGGGCGACAAGGAAAGATAGAGCTCGCTCGGTACCACGAAGGGACGCAAGGCGGACACGTCGTGGTCGGGGACCGAGGTGCGACCACCCGAGCCATTGTCGGCATAGAAGAGCCAACCACCCTGATAGACATAGGAAAGATCGGCATAGGCGAAGAAGGCCTTGCTCCCCAGCTCGACCTTGAGCTGGATATTGACTTCGGCGAATTCGGCCAGGCTGGGAGTGTCGACGGTAGAGATAGGAACGCGTGGCATGATGTGCTGGTAGGCCAATCGCTCGCTGGCGTAGCCGTTGACCTCAGCGGTAGCCTTACCGTTGCGTGACTTGGCATCTACCTGTTCGGGGCCAGATGGCGTCGAGTCTTCGGCGTTCGCCGAAGCGACGGTCGTGCTGGGCAAATCGTCCAGGCTGTCCTGAGCGCTCGCAGCGGCAGGATTCATGGCGAGGACCACTGCGATGGCGGACCAGAAGCGAGGCGACATGGTGCGAGGCATGTCAGCGCCCCAGATCGTCGAAGACGAATTTTTGCGCCGGGACTTCCACGTTGATCTTCATGTCGACCACGGTCATTTCGGAGAAGCGTTTGGTTGCCAGCTCGTTACGCATGACGATGAGCGATGGGCGTTCCAGGCCGCGGAAGGTCTTGAGCCCCTCGAAAGTGGCCGAGCGCAGGAGCTTGCCCGAGGCCGCGTAGTACTCGGCCTTGATGGGCAACCGCTTATCCTTGCGCATCCACAGCTTGATGCGGTCGTAGCTGGCCTCGCTGGACTTCGCCGTCAGCTCAAGGGCGTACAAGGAGTCGTCTGCGGATGGAACCAGCTTGGCGCTGTAATCGGCGACGTAGTTCACGCGCAGGATGTCGCCATTGTTGAAGTCCCCGCCCTGGAAGCTTTCCCGCGAGGCGATGCGCAGGGCCCGCTTCAGGTTGGGCATGTAGACCCACATGTTGTCGCCAACCTTCAACATCTCCTGGCCTTTGGCCGAGGCTGGCTCGAGAAACCACGCCCGCGTCTTGTCATCGCCGGATTTGAGAACCCGCATCTTGTAGGCTCGGGTGCTGCCGTCCTGTCGGTGCGCCACCATTTCCATGAGCGCATCGAACGTCTTGGGCGACATCACCTCATCGTAGCGGCGCACGAGCTCGTCGGCGGTTGGCGCGGCGGCGTGGGCAAGGCTCGTTGCGCCGAGAACGAGCAAGGACATGGAAAGCAGGCGGACCTTGGACATGGGGAATTTCCTTTCGCGGAATCAGGGAGCGCGCAGGGCCTCGACCGGGCGAAGGCGCGAGCCCTTCCAAGCCGGGTACAAGGCGGCGACCAAAGCGCCGGCCACCGTGAACAGCACGACGGTGAGCAGAAAGCCGAAGGTCACGTGCGGGACGTAGGTGACGGGCTCGTTCGGTCCGAAGGCCATGGTGATGCCCCTACGCCCGAGCCAGCTGACCACGCCGAAGCCGAGCAGGCTGCCTACCCCAGCGCTGAAGAATCCGATGAGCAAGGCCTCCCAAAGGAAGAGCGTGCGGATGCGGTGGCGGCGGACCCCGACAGCCAGCATGGTGCCGATTTCACGGATGCGCTCGTAGACCGACATCATCATGGTGTTCACCACGCCGGTAAGGACTAGGAGGAACAGCACCAGGGTAATGATGAACATCAGCGCCTTGATGGCTTTCTCCCGCCCGCTGTTGGTGGAATCCAAGTCGCGCCAGGTGGTGATCTGGAAGCCTGGGCCGAGCGTGGCGCGCAGTGGCGTCGCGATCTCTTCCAGCCGGTTTATGTCGTGGATGCCGATCACGTAGTGGGTGATGCCGCCCTTCATGCGCAGAAGCTCCTGGGCAAATCCCAGGGTGACCGTGGCCGCGCGCTTGGATTCGGACGGATGGGTGGTTCGCAAGAACCCTTGCACGGTCACATCGAGGGCGTTGATGCCCGCGTGCGAGCCCGCGGCCTGCATGACCAGGGGCGAACCCGGCTTGGCAGCCAGGGATTCCGCCAACGTGGCGCCGATCAAGGCAGCTCGCGCCGAATCCTTGTCCAGGGGGCGCGAGCCGTTGGCGACGTAGGTAGCGCGCCTCGGGCAGACAGTGTACTCACGCACCGGATCGATGGCGGTGGCGTTGAACAGCGTGCCCTCCGAACCATTCGAGAGCATGCCATCGAAATCGAGGCGCGGCGCCACAGCGACGACACCTTGCACGCTGCGAATCTTGGCCACCAAGTCGGGGTCGTCGATCAGGGTCATTTTCAACGGATCGTCCGATCCCAGGTACCCCGCTTTGAAGACCTGCAAGGCGCCCACCTTGGATTCGACCGAAGTTTCGATGATGTTCCTGGTCAGGGCATTGACGAAGGACTGCAGGAACACGATGGCGAAAACGCCAAAGGCGATGGTCAATGCGGTCACCAGCGAGCGTCGTTTGTTGCGACCGAGATTGCGAAAGGCGAGCAGGAAGATGCGCATGGCTACACCGAGGCAAGGGCTTGCACGGGACGAAGGCGGCTGGCGCGCAGGGAGGGCCAGAGCGCGGCGAGCACCGCGCCACCCGTGGCGAGGAGGAGGGCGACGAGAAGAAACTTGAGGTCCATCCAGGGCTGGACAAGCATGGACGTGTTGCCCATGTGGAAATGGAGTCCGTGCCTGCCGACTCGGAAGACAAGCGCGGCGCCGGCAGCGGCACCGACGAGGCCGCCCGCCCACCCGATCACGGCCGCTTCAAGCAGGAAGAGCGAAAGGATGCTGCGCCGTCGCACTCCGAGCGACATCATGGTGCCAATCTCCCGGGTGCGCTCGAACACCGACATCAGCATGGTGTTGACGATGCCAAGCAACGCGACGAACAGGAAAATGCCGGTGAACAGGTTCGACATGAACCGCCATGAAGCGATGCCGTCCAAGACGAAGGAAAACAGCTCGTACCAAGTGGACACCTCGTAGTCCTTCCCGACAGCGTCTTGCAGCCTCAGCTTGATGGCCTCCAGCACCTCCAGGTTGTCCACCGCAATAGCGAGCTCGGTGGCGCGGCCTTGCATGCGCAGGATTTCTTGTGCGAACGCGAGGGGAACGAAGCCGATCTTTTTCTCGGGCAAGGGCAGGCCGGCTTGGCCGTATTCACCGACGACCGAGAAATCCAGTGCATTGAGCGCGCCGTCCTTGTCGCTGGTCAGCAGGGTCGCGGTTTGTCCGACCTTGACGCCGAGGGCATGAGCGAGCTCGGGGGTGAGGATGCCGGCAGCCGTTTCATCGGGGGCAAACGGTCTTCCAGTGGTGGCCATCTGTTCGCGCTGGGGGCAGACGCGGGTCTCGTTCTTCGGATCGATGGCGCTGATCAGCGCCGGCGAGGTGGCATCGTTGGCGTTGACCATGCTGCCGAAGAGGATGCGGGCGGTGACGGCGCGTACGCCGGGCACCGCACGGATTTTCGCCAAGAAGGCCTCGTCGGCGGGAACGTCGAGATCGAGGGACGCGCCGTTCGTCGCCTTGAGGAAACCCGCGTGGTGGATTTGCAGCGCGCCGACCTGGCCCAGGACGACCGCGGAGCGCATTGAGGACACCATGCCGTTGACCAATCCGCGCAGGGACAGGGTGACCGTGATGGAAAGAAAGATGGCCAAGAAAGCGATGAGGGAGCGGCGCCGGTTGCGCAAGACGTTCCGAAAGGCGATGCGGATGAGCGGTGGCATTTGTTCGTGAGGAACAGCAAGCGATGTGCCAGGAGAATCACAGGCCAATAGCGGTGTTTTCGCGAAGCTCGGCCGGGTATCCGGCAAGAGCTGCTGGAAAACCGGCAGCCAATCAGTCCGCAGGGCGATTCAACTGCGATCTAGGCCCTCGCCGTCTTGGCGCCAATCCTGCAACCATGGGAGCATCGTGCTCAAGGCACCGGGAAGCATCGCTGGAGAA
>Ga0265342_10003041_pt1 | contig 14037 bp, 13 predicted proteins | sample 4CB327metaG_FD_203125 | JGI IMG/M metagenome (GOLD analysis project Ga0265342, IMG submission 203125) | Rhizosphere microbial communities from Carex aquatilis grown in University of Washington, Seatle, WA, United States - 4-CB3-27 metaG | ecosystem: Host-associated > Plants > Roots >...
TGGCTGATCGACACGCCGGGATTGCTTTGGCCGGGCATCGCGAGCGCGGCCGCGGCGAAGCTTGCCGCCACCCACAGCATCGGGACCAATGGCTACGATGACCAGGAGGTCGCGGCGGAGCTTGGGCAGTACCTTCTGACCCACTACCCGAGACTGGTGGCGGAACGCTTCGGCCCGGTGCCCGTCGACTGCGACGGCCATGGGCTCATCGCCTGGGTGGCGCGCAGTCGATCGCTGCTGTCAAAGGGGGGCGTTCTCGATCTGAACAAGGCCGCCGTCGTGTTGCTGAACGACTTCCGCGGCGGCGTCCTCGGGCGAATCACCATCGAGCACTTATGACCTCGCAACCCGGCAATCCGCTTCACGGTGTCACCCTCGAGATGATCCTCACGGACTTGGTCACCCACTTCGGCTGGTCCGAGCTGGGCGAGCAGGTCAAGATTCGCTGCTTCACTACCGACCCGAGCATCGCATCGAGCTTGAAGTTCTTGCGCCGCACGCCGTGGGCGCGAGAGAAGGTCGAGAGCCTCTACCCCACGAGCACCTCATCGAAACCATGCCCTCCGACGGGAGAGGGTCCGCGCGCGGAGACGCCATCTGGAAGATCAATCAAATCGGTGCGCCGGCGCTCCGGGACACGGTCCGCCTACTCGACTGAACGCCGTCTGCGGGGGGGCGCGCCGAGCGATCAGCGGCCGAACTGGACGATCCGGTAGTCGAACAAACCGCCGGCGCTCGAACCGACGACAGCGTAGATGGCGGTCGGGGTGGCCAGCGCCGCGGTCACGAGCCCGGGGCCATAACCAACGTTGGGATCGCACCCGATGCGGCTGCCATTCCCGTCGGCATCGACGAACCAGAGGCTGCCGTGAGTGGCGCCGTCGTCGAACGGCTCGAAGCCGCTGATCAGCCAGGATCCGTCGTCGCCTCCGTTCGTGTCGCGGGCTACGACACCTCGACCGCCAGGATGGAGACATCGTCCTTAGGTCTTTCGGATCCAAGCCACCGCGCGATCTCGCCCAGCAGGGCAGCAACGCCGTTCTGGAGCGATTTCGACCGTCCTTGGCGGATCACGTCTAGGAGCCGAGCGGCGCCGAATTGCTCGCCGGCGGGGTCCATCGCCTCGGGAACGCCGTCGGAGTAGAGGTACAATCGATCTCCTGATCCGAGGCGAACCGACCGTTCCTCGTAGGCGTCGTTAGCCAGCCCGATCGGCGACCCCGGGCTCTCCAGAATCACCGGATCGGCGTCGGAGGGCAGATGCACCGGGCCCGGATGCCCGGCGGAGACGTAGCGGAACTCTCCGGTCGCGCCGTTCAGGATTCCATAGATCATCGTCGCGAACTGTTCAGTCGCCGAGTCGAATGGGAAGAGCCGGTTCAGGCGGGCGGCGACCTCGGCGGGCGGCGTGAGATCGAGGCCATCCGCAACACCTCCGCCCCGGATCAGAATCGAGGACGGCGCCGACGGCGGCGAGAGGAGACGGCTCAGCGTCACCGAAAGCAGCGCCGATGCGACGCCATGTCCGCTGACGTCCAGGATATAGAGCCCGACCCTGTCGTCGCCGAGCGGGAAGACATTCAGGCCATCGCCACCGAGCTCGTCGCACGGCCGGTAGCTCCACGCGAAGTCCATGCCCGGGACGCGAGGCACCGCGCGGGGCAGGAACGTCTCCTGGATCTTTGCCGCCGCCTTGAGATCGCGGGACATTCGGTCGTTGACCTTCGCCAGTCGTCCGTTCGTCTCTTCCAACGCCATCTGCAACTGGCGGAGCTTGAGGTGCGTTTCGACGCGAGCGTGCAACTCCTCCATCTGAAACGGCTTGGTGAGGTAATCCACGCCGCCGATGGCAAAGGCTTTCACTTTGTCCAGCTGCTCCGTGAGCGCGCTGATGAATATGACGGGAATGCCCATGAGCGTTTCGTCGGCCTTGAGGTGTTCGCACACCTCGTAGCCGTTCATCTCGGGCATGTCGATGTCCAGCAGGATCAAGTCCGGGGGATCGCGTCTGGCCGCCAGCAGCGCCAACTTGCCGCTGGGAACAGGGCGGACTTTATACCCGCGGTCCTTCAGCATGCCGGCCAGGACCTGGAGATTGGCGGGTGTGTCGTCCACCACCAGGATGCCGGCGCGTTGCCCGCCACCATGTTGGTACGTCTCGAGATTCAAGGGAGGTCCCCCGTACTCAACAAATCGAGAAGCTTCTGGTATTGGAAGCCTTCGGCCAGGCGGCGCAGCTGCTGAGCAATGCGGGGATCGCGGGACTCGACCTCCTGAATCTTGGCCAGCAATTGGTCCAGATCCGCCGTCATGACGGCTTCACGCATCGTTCGGAGGAGATCTTGCGGCCAGGCCGCAAGGGACTCGGGCGTCAGCTCGGCGTGCTCCTCGGCGGAGGCCGTAGGAAGATCCGCGTAGACATACTCCACCCCCACGTGGACGTGAATCTTGTCGAACAGGTCTGCCTCCCGGAACGGCTTGCTGATGAAATCGTCGGCGCCGATCTCCATCAAGTCCCGCCGGTTCTCGTCCATCGCGCTGGCAGTCACAGCGATGATCTTGGGGACCTCGCCGCCTGCCATGGCCCGGATCCTGCGAATCGCCTCACGACCGTCCATCACCGGCATGCGGAAGTCCATCACGATCAGATGGGGCTGCCATTCCTCGAAACCCTGGACGGCTTCCGCTCCGTTGGTTGCCAGCCGGATCTCGAAACCGACGCGGCCCAGCAGCTCCGTCAGGAGCTGGCGATTTTCCTCGATGTCGTCGGCAATCAGGACGCGGCACTTCGCCTGTCCGGGCCGGAGGCTGAGGACCCTCCTGGGCTGGTCCATCGGTTCGACCGCCCGCGCCTCACTCTCGTTCAGCGGAAGCCGAATCACGAAGATGCTGCCATTGCCGACCTGGCTGCTCGCCGTGATGTCTCCTCCCATGAGGCGAACAAACTCCCGGCTGATGGCCAGACCAAGCCCCGTGCCCGTCCCTGCCTGTTGGCCAGTCTTGGTTTGCTCGAAATGCCGGAAGAGCTTGCCTTGCTCGTCCGGCGCAATCCCTGGGCCGGTATCCTCGACTTCGATTCGCAGGCAGGGTGAGATATCACTCTGGCGATCCGCGCGAACGCGCAACTCGACGCGGCCCCGGTCGGTGAACTTGACGGCGTTGCCCAGCACGTTGATGAGCACCTGACGTAATTTGTTGATGTCGGCCATGATGTATCGAGGGACATCGCCGATCAGCTCCAAGGAGAAGGACAGCTTCTTCTCGTCCGTGCGGACGCGGAACATCATCTCGAGGTCGGTGAGCAGGGCGGGCAGGTCAAAGGTGGTGGCGTTCAAGGTGGTGCGGCCGGCCTCGATCTTCGACATCTCCAGGACGCCATCGATCAAAGCCAGCAGATGCTCGCCGCTGCGGTTGATGGTTGCGAGGTACTGGCTTTGCCGGGCGTCGAGGTTCTGATCGCGCAGCATCAATTGGGAGAACCCGAGGATGGCGTTCATGGGGGTGCGGATTTCGTGTGACATGTTCGCCAGGAAGGTGCTCTTGGCGCGGTTTGCGGCTTCAGCCGCCTCTTTCGCCTTTGCCACCTCTTCCTCGACGCGCCGGCGCTCGGTTACGTCGTCCATCGCCAGGACCAACAGCTCACCATGGTGGCCCGCCCGAAGCTTGCGGGCGTTGAGTAGCATCACCCTCCGGCCGATGGCCGGGAAGGTGTGCTCGAGCTCGAAGTCGTCGAAGACGGAGCTCTTTGGGACGATGTCCTCGAGCAGGGTCCTGAGGTCCGGGATGTCCCACTGGCCGTTGCCCAGCTCGTAGATGAGGTGGCCCTCGGTCTCCCCGGGCGACACGTGGAAGGTCTGGTAGAAGGCTCGGTTGGCGGAACGAACGCGCAGCGTCGCGTCGAGGATCAAGAGCGGTTCGCGAACCGTGTCGACGATGTTCTGCGCGTAGGTTTCGATGGCCTTCAGATCCGCCTCGGATCTTCGCCGCTCGGTCACGTCTTCCATCGCCAGGACCAGCAGCTCGCCGTGCTGGCCCGCCTGAAGCTGGCGCGCGTTGAGCAGCATCACCCTCCGGCCGATGGCCGGGAAGGTGTGCTCGAACTCGAAGTCATCGAAGACGGAGCTCTTGGGGACGATGTCCTCGAGCAGGGTCCTGAGGTCGGGGATGTCCCACTGGCCGTTGCCGAGCTCGTAGATGAGCTGGCCCTCGGTCTCCCCGGGCGAGACCTGGAAGGTCTGATAGAAGGCGCGGTTGGCGGAACGGACGCGCAGCGTGGCGTCGAGGATCAAGAGCGGTTCGCGAACCGTGTCGACGATGTTCTGCGCGTAGTTCTCAATATCCTCGACCAGCGGTCTTCGTTCCCTCATGACCATCCCCGCGGCAACGTATCACGCGCATCGGCTGCGCCGCACGCTTGCACGCACCGGCAGCAAGCACCGCGACCATCAGCGCCACCCAGTGGCTCCGATACCCACGCCTCATGTCGCCCGCCAGTAGCCGTGCTGCCGTCGTCCGCTTCTGCTTCGAGAAGCGCGGCGAGACGATCCTCGCCGCGGCGCCGCGGCTGGCGAAGCTGCGCGCTACCGCTTAGTCGCCCCGCCGGCCTTCGAACAATTCGGGCGGTGGCAAGGGATCGGGCCCCTCCACCGGCAGCGGGTCGTGCGCGTCGAATGCGGGTGAGCCGCCGAATATTCGGCGTGGGCCTTCGCGTAGGCCTCCGCGCCTTTGCAGTCGCGCACGCAGTGAATGTTTTTGGCGGCCGCGAATTCCGGGTGGGTCTGGATATTCCGGTTGATCACCGAGAGCCGGTAGTAGGCGCCGCCGTCGCACCACGCCATTTCGTGGAACCGACAAGCCGCTTCTTCCCTCCCGAGCGGCGGCCACACTCGAATGCCAAGATCGAGCGATTCGGCGCCCCAGCTTTCGCGCAAGGTCGGTTCGCCCGGCCGATGTGGGCCGGCCACCTCGTCGATCGACGAATGCGGACCGCGCCTGGCGACCACGGCCGCGTACGCCGCCAGCGGTGTCGGAAACGCGACGCCGACCGCCTGCAGGTCGGGCCATCGCTCTATCCGAGCGGCTGAGAGAAGCGAACACCCGCCATCAGGCAGCTCCGGCCGGGGCAGGTGGGCAGTGAGCTCAAGGCCCAAAATCCAGCTGGTGAAACGTCCGACAAGACCGTTTCCATCAACCCGCCCCTCTCGGACGTCGTCGGCAAGATCATTCAGGAACTGCGACCCCAGCGGGATTCGAACTAGCGAACCAGTGAATCACAAAACCTGAAGCGCGGCGCGGCCTTGCGCTAATTCATAGCTGGTTGTCGCCAGTCGACCATCCCGTCCTGTGCCTTGCCAACCCGTTCTGCATCTCCTGATTCCCTGCCGTCGTGGCAACCACGTGGCAACAAATTTCCGTTGCTCGCCGATGACTCCGTAAATGGCTTTCGCTCGGACGACGAGACCCTTCGCGTGGCTTGACGTGCCGCGTACGGAACACCTTGCGCGGCGACTAGCTTGGACGTCCATGCGCTCGCGGTGACTGATATCTGTCCCTGCATTGGCGCTCAGGCGAGCGGGAACTACGCCGCGGATCGAACGTTTGATCTGTGATTCGATAAACGCGGATCGCGGATAGGCGCATCACTGATTTCGAGGATGTTTATGGCTAGCGAAGAAGAAGTTGCGGTGATCCTGTATGGGTTTGGAGCCGAGCTGGGCGACTTTCGCCTTTTCGCGGACGACCTGTTCGCAGAGCTGCTGCGACAGAGGAAGTTCACCCGGTCGCACGTCATGATCAAGGAGACGGTGAGCCGAGCGGCCTTCTTCGACACGTTGGCCAGCATTCCGTCGGTTTTCAAGATCAAGGAGCTTCACGTCTTTTCACACTCGATTGGCGGCGGCCTGTACGTCGGATACCATGAACGGGCAGCCGACAGAGTGCGTCGAGACGCTGCTGAGCACGCCCGCCTGACCGGCAAGAGGATTACCTACGACGAAGTTCTAAACGCCGAGGTCGGCGGCATCTTGGGCGATCACCTCCTCCGGGATCCCTTGTTGAGGGGCAAGAATGTCATGAGGGCAAAGTTCGCCGCTGGTGCGTTCATGAAGGCTTGGGGATGTAACTCCGGAGTCAGCGGGTGGGTGTACACCGACGAAAGCTCGACCACCCATACTCTTGTGTCTGATCAGAATGCTGACGCGGACTATTACTATTGGCGCGCTCTCAACACCAGGAACGTACCCAAACCAAGCATCGCGCAGGCATTTGCCGACTACTTCGGCATAACGGTGTACGGAGCAGGGAGCGGCTCACATATCGAAGTGCAGCGTGGGAAGACATGGATCACCTCGAACCAGTACAAGAAGGAAACCGGGCGATGGCCAGGTGCGCCGCAGACGTTGCGCTTGCATCCTGATAGGGGTACGTACAACGCGTTCAAGCCGACAACATAGGTCCATGTCGATTGCGTTTGCAGCGTTCTTTCTGATCGGGTCGCTTCTGGCGGCCGATAGCCACGCATGCCCTGAATTCAAGCTTCCAGAGGGTCCGTGGACGGGGTCGGCCTTGCATCAGGCAATCCAACGCAACGATGTGAAGACCGCCCGCCGTCTCATGAGCACAGCCACTGTGAACGAGCGCGATAGCTTCGGGGACACACCTCTCCTTCTCGCATTGACACGTTCAGAGCCGATGGAGCCGACGGGTATCGTCGACGCACGCAAGCGCCAAGTCCTGATCCAGGCAGAGTTCACCGCCCGTCAAGCCATCGCGTCGGCGCTTCTCCAGAAAGGCGCATCGGCGACCGCGACCGGTGCTCATGGGACCCAACCGCTGATGCAGCTCGCGTCCTGGGGCTTTTCTCCTCCCGTGGATCGCCGGTTGGCGCAACAGCTCCTAGATCGAGGTGCAAACGTGAACGCCGCCGACGATTCAGGAACGACGGCGTTGATGTTCGCGGCTGGAAGGGGCAAAAAGGATCTGGTGAAGTTTCTGCTGTCGAAGCAGGCGGATCCCGCGATCAAGAACTGCTACGGTCAAGATGCGGCGTCCCTTGCAAAGGCCGGGGGATACACGGCGCTTGCGGAGGAGCTTTCGACGCGGCGAGCGAAGGAACATCAGTAGATCAATTCGAGCGATAGCCATCGTGCGCCTGAGCGGATCGGTTTCTACTTCGCGGCGCACGAGCTCCGCGTACGTTGATTCAGGCAGTCGACTCCCGGCGCGGCGCCCCGGTGATGTCGTCGAGGACGTCGAACAGCAGGTGGTGCGCTGGCGGGGCGGCATCACGACGATGTCCTCAATGACTCCGAGCGGATCCTCGATTGGCCGAGAACTAACGGGCCCATTGGGGGACGCCATGACGGTTCATCTCCTCCAGACTGCCGACGAGCTGTGGGAGACGTCTGTCCGCTGACCATCCACCAGCCGATGGACGACGTTCACGGCGCACTGATCGAATACTTGAAGCGGCGGTGGTGACACCGTCGGTCCTCGAGACGGTCGTCTCGGCGATCCGCGACGAGGTCGCCAAGCTGATGTCTGCGGGCGCCAAGGACGTCACGGGCCTCGAAAAGGAGCTGGCGGGGTTGCGGGCCGAGCAGAAGCGCCTGGCGCGCGCTGTGGCGATCGCTGGCGACGACATCCCCGATCTGGTCGCCGAGCTGCGCCTCCGCAACGACCGCATCCGCCGCCTGGAAGCCGACCTGGCGGCCGCGCGCCGCTCGCCCGCGATGGTGGCCGACACCCTGGCCCTTGCAGAGACGGCCGCCCGGGCCAAGGTCGCCGACCTCCGAACCGCCTTGGACGCCGACCTCCCCGCCATGCGTGAAGTGTTCCAAGCCCTCTTCCCCGGGGGCCTGACCTTCCGCCCAGCCGAGAACGCACCCCGCCGGGTCTGGGCGATCTCCGGGACCGCCCGCCTCGACAGTCTCAAATTGAGTAGCGACCCCAGCGGGATTCGAACCCGCGTTCGTGGCTTGAAGGGCCACTGTCCTGGGCCGGGCTAGACGATGGGGTCCGGCGGGAGGGTCATCTATAGAGAAACCCTGGCTCGATCGCAAGGGCACAAAGCACCGCACCCGCAGGGGTATCGTCGGGTGGCGCGGAAACGTTACTCGCCCGGAACCAGCTGTTGCTTGACCGTTGCCATACCTGAACACATAATCAGGTTGTCATGGGCAGGGCACTGTCACTGTTGGCGAGGTTGCCGTCCTTCGAGGAGGATGGGGTCACTCACCGGCGCGAGTGCGCGTGCGCTCGATGCGACGCTGGATTTGGGCCGTCCGAGCACGAGCGGGCCGAGGCTCACCGGCGCTGGACGGAGAAGCAGGCGCAGGCGGCGGCGGAACGAGCGGTGGCGCGCAAGAAAGAAGGTGAACGTTTGAAGCGCGCAGAGATGGATCTCTTCGTGAGCGATCAGGTCAAGGCCGCCGACGAGCAGCTGCGCCGGCTGCGCGTGCTCGAAGAGCGGGTGAAGAGCGACCAGCGGCTCGAGGAGCTCTGGCGCCTGCGCAAGCGAGGGCTCTCGCTGGTCGAATCGATGGCGGAGATCGACAAGAAGTTCCCGTCGAACGACGGGTAGTCACCCTGAGAAAGTGGGCCCAGCAGGGTTCGAACCTGCGGCCTACGGATTAAAAGTCCGCAGCTCTACCGGCTGAGCTATGGGCCCGGAAACCGTGCTCCTTGTACCCTCTCCGGCGCAGGGTCGCAAGGCTTCAGCGCCGTCGAGGGCGCGGCTTCGGTGCGACCTTTCCCTGCCGCGGCTTGGCGGCGTCGTTGCGCGCGCCGATCCCTTCGAACAGGATGGTCGACATCACCGACGCGGCGACTTCGGGCGTGGGGACCGCGGAGCCGAGCTCGCCCAGGCGCCGGCGCACCAGCATCGGGGCCATGCCGAGCGCGATGGCGCCGACGAGCAGCCCCAGCGGCGGCAGGTCGGTGCGCAGCGCGCGCTGTTCCTGCCCCTGCGCGAGCAGGCTCATCATCAGCGGCACGTGGCCGCCGGCGCCGGTGAAGCGCGCGAACAGCTTCTGCAGGCGCGCCGACGACACCAGCGCCTCGCGGATCAGGATCCTCACCACGGCGAACTCCTCGTCGCTCACGCGGTGCAGGTGCCGGTACAGGCGCTCGATCTTCTCGCGCAGGTCGCCGTCGCCGGAGACGGCGGCGCCCAGGTCGGCGAGCAGCTTGGGATAGACCTGCTCCAGCACCGCCAGGAACAGATCGTCCTTGGTCGGGAAGTAGTACGTGATCATGCCCAGGCTGGTGCCGGCCTCGGCGGCGATCTCGCGCAACGATGCGCCGTCGACGCCTTGGGTGAGGAACGCCTCGCGCGCCGCCTTGATGAGTCGCTCGGATATGTCGCCGCGTGGTCGCGCCATCAGCCGAGCTTCTTGTTGAAACGCAACGACGCCATCACTACCAGCAGCGCCAGCAATCCGGCGAGCCAGGCCAGCTCGCCGGCGAAATCGGGGAAGCTGCTACCCTTCAGGATCACGCCGCGCACGATGCGCAGAAAATGGGTCAGGGGCAGCGCCTGGCTCAGGATCTGGGCCGGTCTGGGCATGCCCTCCCACGGGAACGCGAAGCCGGAGAGCAAGATGTTGGGCAGCAGGAAGAAGAAGCTCATCTGCATCGCCTGCTGCTGGGTCTTGGCGATGGTGCTGAAGACCAGACCCAATGCCAGGTTCGCGGCGATGAACAGGGCCGCCACCAAGTACAGCGTCGCGATCGATCCGACGAACGGAACGCCGAACGCGAGCTTGCCGAGCAGCAGCACCAGCGTCATCTGCACGTAGCCGATGCCGACGTAGGGGACGATCTTGCCGATGATCATCTCGGCCGGCTTCAGCGGCGAGACGATCAGCTGCTCCAGCGTGCCGCGCTCGCGCTCGCGCGCAACCGCCATCGCCGTCAGCATCACCATAGTCATCGTCAAGATCACGCCGACCAGGCCGGGCACGACGAAGGTCGATGTCTTGAGGTCGGGGTTGTACCAGGTGATTGGCTCGACGGAGATCGGCGCGGCGGGCACGGCGACGCCGGCACGGCCGAGGCGCTCGACCAGCAGATCGCTCGCGCGCGCCTGCGCCAGGCCGCTCGCGGTGTCGAGCGCGCTGCCGACGGTCTGCGGATCGCTGCCGTCGATCACCAGCTGCAGCGCCGCGCGCCGCCCGGCGCCCGCGTCGGAGCCCCAGCGCGCGGGAAAGATCAGCGCCGCCTTGGCGCGCCCGGCGCGCAGCGCGCGGCCGATCTCGTCGTACGACCGCACCTCGCCGCGCATGTCGTAAAAGCCGGTCGCCTCCAGCCGCGCCACGAAGTGGCGCGAGGCCGCGCTGCGATCGAAGTCGAGCACGACCGCCGGCACGTGGCGCACGTCGGTATCGATGGCGTAGCCGAACAGCAGGAGTTGCACCGCCGGAAGCGCGACCATCATCGCCAGCGTCAGGCGATCGCGGCGCAGCTGCAGCAGCTCTTTCACGCTGAGCGCGCCCAGCCGCCCGAACGTGCCGCGCACGCCGCGGCCGGCGCCGGCGGCGCTCACGCGGCCTCCGCGCGCGCGTCGTGGCGGACCATCGAGACGAACGCGTCCTCGACGGTGACGCGCGCCGGGCGTGAGCTCTCGATGGTGAGGCCGCGCTCGGCGGCGACGCGCGCGCACAGCGCCTCGGGGTCGGCGCCGCCCAGCGTGGCCAGGCGCAGGACGTGGCCGTAGAACGCGACCTCGTCGACCTCGGGCCGGCCGCGCAGGCCCTCGGCGGCGGAGCGCGCGTCGGACAGCACGATCTCGGCGACGCGCAGGTTGCGGCGCGCGACGACTTCGTCGGGGCGGCCGACGTCGAGCACGCTGCCGCGAAAGATGAACGCCAGCCGGTGGCAGCGCTCGGCCTCGTCCATGTAGTGGGTGGTGACCAGCACGGTCGTGCCCTCGCTCGACAGCTGGTGGATCTGCTCCCAGAACTCGCGCCGGCTCACCGGGTCGACGCCTGCGGTCGGCTCGTCGAGGAACAGCAGTGGTGGCTCGTGGATCGTCGCGCACGCCAGCGCCACCCGCTGCTTCCAGCCGCCGGAGAGCGTGCCGCTCAGTTGCCGGCGCCGCCGGTCGAGGCCGGTGCGCTCGAGGACCTGCTCGACGCGCGCGCGCCGTGTCGCCGACGGCACCCCGTAGAGCCCGGCATAGAAGCGCAGGTTCTCCTGGACGGTGAGGTCCTCGTAGAGCGAGAACCGCTGGGTCATGTAGCCGATGCGCTCCTTGATGCGCTCGGCTTGCGTGGCGACATCGAAGCCGACGACGGTACCGCGGCCGCCCGATGGGTCGAGGATCCCGCACAGCATCCGGATGGTCGTGCTCTTGCCGGCGCCGTTGGGGCCGAGGACGCCGAAGATCTCGCCGCGAAAGATCTCCAGCGAGACGTCGCGCACCGCCTGCAGATCACCAAAGCGCCGCTGCAGGTGCTCGGCGACGATGATCGGCTCGCGATCGTCGTGGGCGAACGTGCTCACGGCTGCGACCCCGCGTTCGTTGCCAGGAGCCGCCCCATCGCGGGCAGCCCGGCGCGCAGCTCGTGCTCGGGATCTTGCAGATCGACGCGCACGCGCACGACCAGGTTGGGGCGCTCCTTGGGACTGAAGAGGTAGCGCGGCGTGAACTCGGTGCGCTGGCCGACGTCCTCGATCGCGCCGCTGAAGACGCGCCCGGGCAGCGAATCCACGTGCACCTCGGCGCGCTGGCCGACGCGCGCGCCGCCAATGTCGCCCCCGGGAACGAACAGATCGACGTACGGCCGATCGATCGCACCCAGCGTGGCGACGGCGCCGCCCGCGCCCAGGATCTCGCCGGGCTCGGCGTGGGTGTCCAGGATCGCGCCGTCCATCGGGGCGCGCAGCACGTGGTCGCCGAGGCGCGCGTCGGCGAGCGCGAGCGCGGCGCGTGCGGCGTCGAGCCGGGCCTGCGCGGCGCGGAGCTCCTGGCTGCGTGCGCCGGCGCGCGTGACCGCGAGCCGCTGCTCGGTGGCCTCACGCTCGGCGGTCGCGCGCGAGAGCGCCCCCTCGGCGTCGTCGAGCTGCTGCGGCGTCGACGCGCCGGCGGCGCGCAACGTGCGCACGCGTTGCGCGGTGTCGCGCGCGGTGGTCTCGGCCGCCTGGGCGGCGCGCACCTCGGCCTGGGACGCGCGGATCTCCTGCCCGCGCGCGCCCGCCTGCAAGAGATCCAGCTGCGCCTGCGCGGCCGCGACCTGGGCCGCCTGGCCGTCGCGCTGTGGGCGCTCGAGCGTGTCGTCGAGGCGCGCGAGGACCTGGCCGGCGCGCACGGTCTGCCCGCGCCGCACCTCCAGCGTCGCCAGCCGTCCCGGCAACTGGAAGCCGAGCACGCGCTCGTGGATCTCGACCACGCCTTGCAGCTCGTCGCGCGGGGTTGCCGCCTGCGCGCACCCGGCCAGGAAGCCGAGCGCGAGCAATCCTTGCCGCCCGTAGTTATTTATCATACGTACGATAATAAGTGTGGGCAAGGCTCGGCGCAAGGGGGGCGTCCGATCCTCGAGCGCCGCGACGCTACGGGCTGACCGACTGATCCCAGAAGACGACTTCGCCGTCGCGGTTGGCGACGAACGAGACACCGCCGTCGTGGGAGATCACGATCGCCAGGCCCTGAGGGTGGTCGTGCACGAAGCGATAGGCCGCGCGGTGGCGCGTGCCGACGTTCTCGATGTCGTCGGTCTCTCGCTCCGTGCCTTCCGTGTCCAGCGCGCGCCACACGCGCGGCGGCGATGACAGCTCCGACGAGACCTCGGCGCCGAAGCCGACCAGCGCGAACCGCTTGTCGACGACGACGGCGCCATCGATGGCGGCCAGGTTGGCGATGAGGCGGGAGAGCTCGAACACCGACTGCTCCAGCCGCTCCAGGCCGGGGCTGGCGTCGAGCGCGAAGTCCGACCAGCCCACCGACGATTTCGACGTCGCGGCGGCGACGCGCTCGAGGATCTGGAGCAGCAGCGTTCGGTAGCGCCGCGACGGCTCGTCCGGGTTGAAGTGGAACTTGAGGCGCAGGCCCGCCAGGTCGCGCGCCGCTGCGCCAGCGCCGGCTTCTTGGTCGACGCACAGGATCATCCCGCCGTTGCCGGCGCCGCGCACGAGCTGGATCACGCGCCGGAGCATGTGCTGGCCGATGCGGCCGATCAGCGAGTGATCGGCGAACGTCGGCGACGACGTGCGTGCCTGCAGCGCCGCGTGCTCGGCGCGCACCTCCTCGCGCTCGCGCGCGAACATCGCCGGCAGCCAGTCGGAGTCGAAGACGTCCATCATCGCGTCGACCAGCGTGCCGCGGCGAATCGCGCCGACCAGCTTGCCGGCGCAGCGCACGGCGAGCTGACCTGGACCGGTCACGTGGACGATCGGGGCGTCGGTCCAGGTCGGCACGACGCTGCGGCCGCCCCAGGTCGGCGCCAGCCATGCCGGACCGGAGTGCGCGATGCCCCAGATGCGCAGCTCTCCATCTTCGGGGTGGGCGCCGATGAGCGCGGATTCGAACGGCACCGACGGACTCAGGCGGCGAAGCTCGTCGGCGATCAGGGGGCGCGTGTGATCGAACATCAGACGCAGCGCGCCCTGGTTCGCGCTGCCGGCCTCGGGCAGCTGATCCGCGCGCATCAGCAGTAGGCGAAAGCGCGTCGGACGTGCTTCCTCGGCGGTCAGCGACGCCTGGAATGCAACCGAGAGGGCCTCGCTGAGCAGCTCGCGCGACAGGGACAGCGTCCGCCCCGGCGGCCAGTGCGTCTCGACGTAGGCGGCCAGGTCGGGGGGGTAGGCGTGGTCACCGACGCTCACGAAGAGATGTCGTAGCACGATTCCGGCCCCCTCTCCCTAACCCTCCCCCCGCGGACGAGGGGAGGGGACCGGATAGAGCTCGGGGAGGAGATCCGATCCGATCCCCTCCCTCCGTCCGCGGGGGGAGCATCTGTCTTTCGAGTCAAGAGGTAGCCTCGTGAGTCCAACGGGAGTTGGTGCGGACCATCGCGTTAAGGATGGAGAGGAGCTTGCGCA
>Ga0265342_10003044_pt1 | contig 14027 bp, 11 predicted proteins | sample 4CB327metaG_FD_203125 | JGI IMG/M metagenome (GOLD analysis project Ga0265342, IMG submission 203125) | Rhizosphere microbial communities from Carex aquatilis grown in University of Washington, Seatle, WA, United States - 4-CB3-27 metaG | ecosystem: Host-associated > Plants > Roots >...
GGAATTCATTCCGTCATGGCACCACCCCGGCGGACGAACAGTGCGTTGGCGCAGATTCAGCAAACCATGACGCGACACCTCTCACACCCGACGATCCGCGTCTGACGGCCTACGTGCTGGGCGAGCTCGACAATGCGGAGCGCAAAATCGTCGAACGCGCGTTGGCGGGCTCGGAAGCCTGCCGCCGAGCGGTCGACGAAATCCGCCATTCGACCAGGCTGGTTGTCGCAGCGTTAGCGGCCGAGCCGGTGGATACACTGTCGTCCAAGCAGCGATTCAAGGTCGAACGGAGCATCAAGCATGCCGCGAACCAGGACTACCGATCTCCTCTCCCTATGATCCTTGCCGGATCGGTCTTGGTGTTGTCGGTTGCGAGCGTTGGGCTCTGGTGGGTGATGGGTCGAGGCGCAGCGCGTCATGTTGTGATCGTAGACGACAGTGGCTCCGCTGCGGCGTCGTCAGAATCGAAAGTCGAAGAACGCACACCGGCGGAAGTCTGGATTGAGCAAGTCGGTGGCAGACCTGATGGAGGTCGTGGCGACCATCCTATTGCTACTTCCGCCAGCGGTGATTCCGGTCGAATGTCGTTGGAATCCGAATCGGCACCCACTACGGACCCAGGCGCGCATTTCTACACCGGCTACGCCTGGTCTAGTGAGCGACTGTCTCGCAAGGCGGATCAATTTCGTGTCGGCTTCTCGCAGGCGGTTGGTGGTGCCGTCGGGCGGCGGGAACTGGACGGGTTCGAAGGAAAGTCGGCTCGTCAGAAGTTGGGCGAGGGCGAAATCGCATTCGATGATGAACACAGCGCCGAATCCTATTCTCGGATCTACGAGAATCCCTTCCTCGGTGTCCGCCAGAACCCGCTCTCGACGTTCTCGATCGACGTCGATACGGCCTCCTACGCCAACGTGCGGCGGTTTCTCAACCAGCGCGCGTTGCCGCCCAAAGACGCCGTGCGGATCGAGGAACTGGTCAACTACTTCAAGTACCGTTACGCCCCACCAGAAGGCGACGCGCCATTCGCCGTCCATGCCGAAATCGCAGGCTGCCCGTGGCGGCCGGAGCATCGGCTGCTGCGGATCGCGATCAAGGGTCGCGAGATCGACCTGGCCAACCGCCCGGCGAGCAACCTGGTGTTCCTCGTCGACGTTTCCGGCTCGATGGACGAGCCCGATAAGCTGCCCCTTTTGAAAAGCGCGATGGCGATGCTCGTCGATCAACTGGGCGAAAACGACCGTGTGGCGATGGTGGTCTATGCCGGCTCGTCGGGCCTCGTGCTGCCGGCAACCTCCGGCGAGCGGAAGGCCGAGATCCGCTCAGCTCTGGAACAGCTTCAGGCCGGCGGCTCGACGAACGGGGCTTCGGGCATCGAGCTGGCCTACCTGGTCGCGCGGCAGAACTTCATCCGCGGCGGCACGAACCGCGTGCTGCTGGCAACCGACGGCGATTTCAACGTCGGTGTCACCGACGAGGGGTCGCTGACACGGCTGATCGAGGAACAAGCCAAGAGCGGCGTGTTCCTGAGCGTGCTTGGGTTCGGAAGGGGAAACCTCAAGGACGCGACGATGGAAAAGCTGGCCGACAAGGGGAACGGCAACTATGCCTATATCGATGGCCCAAGCGAGGCCCGCAAGGTGCTCGTCGAGCAGTTGGGCGGGACGCTGGTGACAATTGCCAAGGACGTCAAGCTGCAGCTTGAGTTCAACCCGGCCCAGGTGGCGGCATACCGTCTCGTGGGCTACGAAAACCGGATGTTGCGGAATGAGGACTTTAACGACGACCGAAAGGACGCGGGCGAGATCGGGGCAGGCCACACGGTGACGGCCTTCTACGAGCTGGTGCCCGCCGGAGGCGAGGCGCGGAGCGGGCCTGCCGATCCGCTGAAGTATCAGCGAGTCGTCGAGCCGACGGAGGCGGCCGCCAGCGGCGAGACGTTGACCTTGGCGTTGCGATACAAAGCGCCCGAAGCAAGCGAGAGCCAACGGATGACCACGGTGATTAAGGACGCCGGACGGAGCTACGCGGAGACGGGTGAGGATTTCAAATTCGCCGCCGCCGTCGCCGCCTTCGGCCTGGTACTGCGCGACAGTGAATTCAAGGGAAACGTCACGTTGGCCGGCGTGCTGGAACTGGCCCAAGAGGGCCGCGGCGCCGATGAGGAAGGATATCGGGCGGAGTTCATCGAATTGGTGAAGAAGGCGCAGGAGATCGCGGGGCAGTGATCGAGTCTCTCATAGGCTCATGGTTCCCACGTTCCGCGTGGGAACGGCGCGTATGTACGGCAAGCTGGGAACCCGCCCCACGGGGCGGCACAAGCGAATCGCGCAATAGCCACCAGATGAGCCGCGGCTGACGTCGAGCTTGGGCCAGGCAATAAGGTAGATAGGCCCGACCGTAGGGGACGTAGAACCTCACAGGTACATCAAGTTCCGCAGCCACGTCGAGTGCGGCGCGCTGGGGCAGCCCGTAAAGAAGTTCCAGATCGCATGAAGTTTCGCTTGCCCGCAGCCGCCGCAGCGCCTCGGCCGCCAAAGGCGCGTCGTGGCTGGCGACCGCCACGTGCGGCACTCGACCGGCCAATCGGTCGATGACGTTCAGGAAGCCCTCTCGCAGGTCGACCTCCGGTTGTTCGATATCGCGCCATTGCCCCTTGACGACGCGGGCGGTTACGCCGTGCGCGATCGCCAGCTCGGCATCGTCAATACTCCGTCGCCAACGGCCGGGCAATGTCGAGCTCAACTCGGGTCCCGAAGCCGCCAGCGCGACGATCGCTTGCCAGGTGGCGTCGGCCGTTTCCGGCCCGTGCGAATCGAAGTGCAGCCGAACTTGTTGCTTCGCAGCATGGTCGGCGACTTCGCCCAGCAATTCCGCTGAGAATCGCAAGGCGGGTAGCTTGATTGAAAGGTACGAGTCGCGGCCGACGTCGGAAGAGACTTCGCAGCGCCGCGCGGCCAATGCATCGAGCGCGGCCAGGTACTGGTCGGCCACCGAGCGCGGCGAATCGCCTTCGCCGTCCCAAAACCCGACCGTCGAACGAAACTCATGGCCGCCCAACTGATCGGAAACGCGCAAGGCGTCGCCTAGCTCGGGTCCGGCGATGTAGCCGCGGGCGGCGCGCCGGGCCAGCGGCCAAAGGCAGCTTGAGGCGGTCCGCCGCAGGTAGCTCGTCAGCGTTTGCACGTGAAGTTTCCCAGAAATCCTCGGAACGAATTCCGAGCGACCCGTCGATAGCAAGCGGCCACCGCTTCACGCGCCAGCGCCGTCGCGCCCCGCAGGTTGGCCGGATAAGCCCGCAGGGAAACGCAGCCCCGTTCGTACTCGGTCCAGACCTGAATCCACGGTTCGACCGTTCCCAGCAATTCGTAACGCGACAGTCCGCACGCCACCGCATCTTTGATCTGCTCGACCATCAGCAGGATGCCGGGGCTGGCCCGATGGAACCGTGGATCGTAGCCGATCTTGAGCACCCATAGGGCATTATCCTGGACCACGCTGATCTGCACCGCCGCCACGGCCCCGCCAATCCGCAAAAAACCTAACTTCAGGGCGCCGGCGCCGGCGGCGCGGCGGGCGTAACAGCGGTAGAAGTCGCCCCGGGCGGAATCACGGGCCAACGCCGTTCCCAGTTCGCCCTTCCAGGAGAGACCCTCAACTGCGAACACGATGTCGAGCAGCTCGTCGACCTCCTGGGCCAATGGAGCGACGATCTCGCTGGTCACCTCGCCGTGTTCGTCAGCGTGGCGCCGAGCGCGCCGAAAATCGCCACGGCGGCGCGACGAGAGCTGGTTTTCAGGCGCCGACCAGTCGGCATCGAGCGGAATGTAGGGGAAAGCGGCCTGTCGGCGGACGACGACGCAGCGCCTACCATAGGCCCGTTCGATAGCCTCGATCGTGGGCGAGTCGGCTGGTACGCGCCCCAAGAGAAGCGGCAAACCGAGGCGGGCCAGCTCGCCGGCCAGCGCGGTCAAGGCGGCCTCGTCGGCGTACACCAGATCGGCCGGCTCGTGAAGCTTGTAGTGATTCAGCAGTTCCCAACCACCGGCCTGGGCTCTGATTAAAGGCGCGGCGGCCAGCAGTCGCTTGCCATCACAAAGCGCGATCACCCGGATTTTCCGCCCGGCGGCCAGACTTGCGATCGCCGCCCGCACCCAGGAGAATGACAACATCGGGTTCGACGTCGTCGTTGGACAGTTGCTCCAAGCGGCCTCGAGCGCATCGAACTCATCGAGCGTACGGGCCGTCGTCCATTGCCGCCGGAGGGGTTTCGCTGGGCACGTCGAATTTGGCCACGGGATGTCGACGGTCGCCGTCATGTCGGTCGGGTTCGCCGTTGATTCACACAATCTCTTGTTCTCGCTCCCACGCCGGGAGCGTGGGAATGAGACAACCAAGGACCACGCCAGGTGCCGTCAACACCAAGCATAGGTCATAAATATTGTGGGAAGAGGGAAACGGCCTCAGTTGAACGCCCGGGCGTCCTGAGCGATGTTTTCGTACCGATCGTGTGGGTAGAAGTAGCGGCCGATCGTGTCCGCCAAGACACTCACGTATTGGCGGCGGAACTCGTCGCCGGAACGCTCTTGCACGGGAACGCCGGCCTTGGGCGGATAGACCACTTGCGGCATGATTTTGTCGAATACGACGCGATCCCGCTCGTCCTCAATGCTCATGTCGAGCACTTTCAGCCTGACCTGTGACTGGCCTTGCCATAGAGTCTGTCCTTGGCTCAATTCAAACGCTTCCAGGTCGATTCCCAGTACCATGTCGGCTTCAAGTGCATTGCCGATGTCGGCAAAGTCGTCCTCGCCACGGCTGTTTTCGTCGATCCAGTTATCGACGTCACGCGCGGGAATGACTTTGATCTTCTTGCCAAGGTGCGACTTCAGCAGCCGTCCGACCTCCGCGGCGATTTCCGTCGCGACGCTGCTAGAGCCGAACTGCAGGCTTGGAGCGGGATGGCAGACAATGGCCACCGTCTTGTCTTTTAACCCGGCGAATTCGGGGTCAACGTCCGTACCTTTGACCAGAAGCACGGCTGTGGTCAAGACTTGCCGGCAACCACCCTGCGACGCAACGACGCCGCCCGCCGCCGCGAGGGCCAATAAATAGCAGCACGTTCGCGAATTAGACCGGTTCATGGTATTTCCTCGTTCGTCTTGAACGAAACTATCGGCCGAAGCTCAGCCGGCAAACCCAGTCGATCAACGTTACCGCCACGATCCCCAGAGCCACACTCACCAACACTCTTTCGCTCGGCGGTCGAATCAACCACCTCCCACGGGCGGCCGAAACCACCAGCCAAAACCCCGCCAGCGCAGCCACACCGGCAAGCAAGGCGCCGCCCGAATTCGACTGCAGCGCCGCGATCCAATTCCCACGCACGGCATGCGCCCACGATGTGGTCATGCCGCAGGAAGGACACCGCGTGCCAAAAAGCCAAACGAACGTACACGGAGGCAAACCGAGTTGCTGGTGCGTACCGAGCCCGTTCGGGTCCGGCCGCAAGCAACAGGCCACCACCAAAGGCGCCAACCAACATCCGCCTGCCAGGGCCAACAAAAGCCGCTGACGGACGGAAAACCGGTCGGGCCGGATCTGGACGATTTGAGTCACGATCTTTGCGGGAAAGGAGCGGGAGGTTAACGAGATCTTCGTCGAGCCGCAAGAGCGGTTCAAGCCCCCCGACAAGGATTCGGCACGCGGCGGGGGACCATCGTTGGGCGGCATTGACATCCGGACGGACCTTCGCTAGCCTCCCTGCCCCATCTTCCCTGGAATCGACCTATGCCACGTCGGCCCGCGGCCACTGTGTTGGGCCTGCTCGCGTTGTCACTGGCGGGTGGGTGCGCCGAGCTGCGTCATGGCGCCGGCACGCCGCTTTCGCCGTTGCAAGTGGCCGGCGACAGCGTGCTCTTGGAAGTTCTCTTCGTCCGCCTTCCAGCCGACGGTCAAGAGGCCTACGAACCGCTATGGAACGAGATCGACGAGCAACAGCTCCCGGTGGAAGTGAGGCAACGGCTGGAGGCAAATGGTTTCCGTGTGGGCCTCGCCGCCGCTCGATTGCCGCCGCTCTTGGAAAGCCTGCTGAACCTGGGCGATACCCCGCCGCCGAAGGTTGACGAGCATCGGGTTGAATTGGGGAAGGAGTCGACGATTCGAGGATGGAAACGGCAAGTTCGCGAAGGCGAGCCTCGCGAAATCGTCGTCAACGGACAGCAAACGCCGCTCTCGCGACTGGCGGTTCTCTTGCGCAACGACGACGGCGAGGTGAGCGGCGAAGTCTTCCATAAGGCCAAAGCGATTTTCATCGAGAACGGCGACCCGCATAACGAGTTCGTGCCCGGCGAAGGCGGTACCTTCGAGTTTCGTGTCCAATCGCCGCGTAAAGTGTTCGACCGGTTGCGAATCGACGCTACCCTGTCGCCCGGCCAAATCCTCATCCTTGGCGGCAGGCCGGAACGTGAAGGAAGCCTGGGGTCGCATTACTTCACCGAACAAGGCCCGGATGGACCGCGTCAACAGTTGCTGCTTATCAGGCTGGCGCAAGCCAACCGCGATGAGCCATTCGCCGAGCACTTGACGGGTAGCGAAATGAATTAAGGGCGTTTTCCACCCGATTTGCGTTGTTCGTTCCGATTTGGTTGCGGCCGCATGCCACGCCGTGTGAAGCGAGCTTGACCTGCCGGAGGGAGGGGGATATAAGACCCGTCCGTTTTCTTCCCAGGCTAGAATATCTCTCAAATCGGCGCACGGATGCTGGGCCAACCACACCTTTGGCGATCTGGCGGCAGCGTCGGGGTTCTGACGCAGGCCCCGGCAAAGGCCCCACCCGAAGTGGTCTGTGTCGATCTCGACGGGACATTGATCAAGACCGACACGCTCTGGGAATCGTTGCTGTTGTTGGCCAAGTCGCGACCTTGGGAGTTATTCCTGGTCGTTCTCTGGCTGTACCGTGGTAAAGCCCATTTGAAACGACGGCTCGCGGCGCGCGTGGTGCCCGATCCGGCCCTGCTTCCCTATCGCTCGCAAGTGCTCGATTCATTGCTCGAATTGAAGGACGACGGTAAGAAGCTGGTTTTGGCCACGGCCGCCGACGAGCGTATAGCCCGCGCCGTGGCGCGCCACTTGGGTTTGTTCGACGACGTCATCGCCAGCGATGGCAAGACGAACTGCGCCGGAACGAACAAGTTGCTGGCCATTGAGCGTAGGCTTGGCCGCGCTCCATTCGCCTATTGGGGCGATTCGCACGCCGATCTGCCGCTGTGGCAAGCGGCCGCGAAGGCGTATGTCGTCGGCTCCGGCCGCCGAGTGTCGATCGCGGCGCAAGCCGTTTGCACTCCGCATGCCGTATTCGTCACACAGCGAGGTCGTGCCAGCGCACTGGCGGCCGCGCTTCGGCCGCATCAATGGGTAAAGAATCTGCTGGTCCTTTTGCCGCTGTTCCTATCGCATGAGTGGAATCAGCTCGCAAAACTCGCACTCGCTCTGCTTGGCCTGGCGGCCTTCTCCGCGGCCGCTTCCGCCATCTACGTCGTCAACGATCTGTTGGACATCGAAGCCGACCGGCGTCACCCAAGCAAGCGCCGTCGCCCGTTTGCGGCGGGAGACTTGTCGGTACCGGCCGGACTACTCCTATCCGGCTCGGCGGGTGTGGCCGCGTTCGTTCTCGCCTTCGGTTGCGTTTCGCCGCAATTCACGTGCTGGTTGGCGGTTTACCTGGCTTTGACCACCGCCTATTCACTCTTTCTGAAAAAGCAGTTGCTTCTGGACGTGATTCTGCTGGCCGGATTGTATACGTTGCGAATCGTGGCGGGAGCGGCGGCGATCGACGTGCCGCTTTCTCCCTGGCTGTTGGCCTTTGCTATGTTCTTTTTCCTGAGCTTGGCACTGGGCAAGCGGTACATCGAACTGCGGCGCGTGGCCGACCGACCTGGGGCCGTGCTGCCTGGCCGCGGCTACTGCGCCGACGATGCCCAACTTCTGGAGAGCATCGGCCCCACAAGCGGTTACCTGGCCGTCCTCGTCTTATGCCTCTACATCGACAGCAGCGCCGTCGGGGCCCTCTACCGCAGTCCCTGGGTGCTTTGGTTGATCTGCCCGGTGTTGCTGTACTGGATCACTCGTTTCTGGCTCTTGGCACGGCGAAAGCAGGTGAGCGACGACCCCGTAGTATTCGCCTTGAAAGACAAGGCCAGCATCGGGATGATCGGCCTGACGGCCGCGCTAGTGCTGCTGGCGGCTGCATGAAGCTCGGGCGCGAATTGGGTCGGTTCAATGAACAATGTCGTCGCCGGTGGCGAATCGAGTAACCGCCGAGCATGGGTCATTCGGCTCGTGCTGCTCTTTCCGGCAGTCGCATACGTGGGCATCGCGCTGCATCGTCGCGCCAACCCGCTATTTGGTGACGAGCCTCGCTACGTGGCAATCGCCGAAAGCATCGTGCGAGATGGAGATGTCGCGGTGGAGAACAATTATACCTCCCTTGGCTTTCCATGGACCGAAGTATGCGTCGTCAAGTCGCCCCGCGGCTACCATAGTATGCACGGCCTCGGTTTGCCACTCTTGATCGCCCCGGGATGGTTCGTTGGCGGCGCGCCGGGCGTCAGGATATGGCTTTCTCTGCTTACGAGCCTGGTGCCGTTCATCGTTTACCGGGTCGTCGCGCACCGGTTCCCATCGCCAGGCTGGTCGTTGCTCGTCACGTTGACAATCTCACTGGGAATGCCGTTCGCCGATGGCGCCGATCAGATATATCCGGATTTGCCTAGCGGGCTGATGTTGTTGTACGCGGCCAATTTTGTGGTTGGCCGAAGCGCGGGCATCAACGCGACGCGACTACGGTTTGTTGCCTTCGTCGCGATCGTCGCATTTCTACCCTGCCTGCATATCAAGCAAGCGGCGCCGGCCTTCGTTCTGTTGGTCGGATACCTTGGTCTTTGCAGAATGGAGCACCCGATTCGCCGTTTCGTGTCGGCTGCAGTGTTGATCGGCTCGTTGTCGGGGCTGGCCTGTTACAACCACTATGCGTTCGCCAACCCGCTTGGGCCCTACGGAACGAATGAAGGCCTTTGCATCGATCTCCCAAAGAACGTGATGATCTTCTTCGGGTTGCACTGGGACCAGGCCCAAGGGATGTTCCTCCAGCAGCCGTTTTTCTTGCTTGGTCTGGTCGGAATAGGGCAAATGTGGCGAAACTCCCGTCGTATCTTGATCTGGTTGGCCTTGCTCGGCGCCTCGTTGCTTGTGCCCAATTGTTTACACCCGAATTTGTACGGCGGCGGTTCGCTCGCGGGACGCTTCGCCTGGAGTTCTGTGCTCCTTTGGTGCTTTCCGGTGTCGTACGCGGCGCGCCGGCTGTTCGAACGTAGTCCGCGCTCCTTGGTAGCAACGTGCGCGGTGTGTTTGCTGCTTCAGTTTTGGTTGGCAGGTTCTTGGCTTCGCGGCAGTGATCGACTGTTGCAAGGATGTCTAGACACGCCCCTTTGGGCCTACAATGGCCTGTATCCGGCGCTGCGCGACTGGCTTCCGTTCTGGCACTGTTGGGAATCGCAGTGGCAGCATGGACCTAATTACACGTTCCTCTTATTTGGCGCCCTCTTGTGGGCTTCTAGTTGGCTCACGCGCGAACGGTGCCGCGCCGCGTGGGCGACGATGGCGCTGGTCTCCTTGGCTCTTCATCCGCTACGCGCCCCGGACGTTTCCTGGGTTCCCTGGCACACGCCCTCCGGTGCGCCGGCCGGTGTGCTTGCCATCGTGCCCTCGTTGCTATTCAAACCTGGTGATTACCAGGTGAAAGTCGAGTATGCGGCCGAGGCGAAAGGGGCGGCCCCCGTCGGCAAACTGCACGTGGGATTCGTCGCGCCGGACGGGCAAGTCAAGGACCTGCCACCCACCGGCAGCGGCGGTGGAGAATGCTCCGAGCTCGTCCATGTGAACCTCCGACGAGCGTGCCAATGCGCCTTCGTCGCTGTGCTACACCAGGGGCCGGGCGCGATGATGGTCAAGCGGATCTCGATCGAACCCCCGCGGCGCTAATGGTGGAGTCGCCTTGACCCCGGAGGTAAAGTCACTATACTCCCGCCCCGCGTCGACTGCCCGGGGTGGCGTCGCGCCTTGCACTTTGCGCTTGGCATACCCCATGGAGGACCCTGCCGTGCCTCAAGCACCCTTTGCTCCCTTGCAATTTCTGCGACGCGGCTGGCGCTACTTCCGCGAATGTCACAAGCACCGCCAGGACATCAGGAGGCTCTTGGAGAACCCCGATCTGCTGCACCGCTGTGCCGAAGAGCATGAGAAGCTCTTCTTGTACTTCGCCTCCAAGTTCGACCTGTCGCAGATCGCCTTTGACACGGGTACGATGGTGTTTTCACAAGAGCGGGAACTGTTTGAGGAAATCGTCGGGCGGTCGAACGCCCTGCCCGGTCCAATCATCGAGATCGGCACGCTCTTCGGCGAAACCACGACGCGGATCGCCATCTGGAAAGCGCCGCACAAGAAGATCATCACGGTCGACAACTACTCGTGGAACCCTTGGAAAATCAGCTCGTTCACACATGAGTCGCTCACTCGCCGGGTGCTCAAGTACCTGACCGAGACGGGTCACGTCGAGCTGCACTCCTGCGAGAAGGACGCGTTCTACGCCGAATACCGCGGCGAACGTCCGTCGATGGTGTTCCTCGATGCCGACCACAGCTACGAAGCCACCAAGGCCGACATCGCGTGGGCCAAAAGTGTTGGGGCGACGATCATCTCCGGTCACGACTACTGGGATTGTTGCCCGGGCGTCGGCCAGGCAGTCATGGAAGCCGGCGGTGCGGTGCGCCACGTCGGAGGCATGTGGGCGCTGAACGGACCTTATTGGGAGACTGCCCCGGGTAAATCCTCCTGGATACCGGCGCGCGCGAAAGCGGCTTGACCGGCAAGGTAAAGTCGCTATACTCCCGCCCCCACGTCGAACGCTTGGGCGAAATCTCCCCATGCTATTCGAGTTTGGCACACCTTAGGGAGAATCCTGACGTGCCGCATGCACCCTTCACTCCTCTTCAATTCCTGCAACGCAGCTGGCGCTACTTCGACGGTTGTCGCAAGCACCGACAGGCCATCAAGAAACTCCTCGAAGATCCTGAGCTCCTTCATGATTGCGCGAAGGAAGAGCACCGCCGGCACATCAAGAAGCTCTTGAGGGACCCCGAGCTCCTGCACCGTTGCTCTGACGAACGTGAGAAGCTCTCCCTGTTCTTCGCCTCAAAACTCGACCTGTCGCGACTTGCCTTCGACATGGGAACGATCGTCGTTCCGGACGAGTGCGTCTTGCTCCAAGAGATCGTCGAAAGGTCGAACGCCTTGCCCGGTCCGATCATCGAGATCGGCACGCTGTTCGGCGAAACCACGACGCGGATCGCCACTTGGAAGGCGCCGCACAAGAAGGTCGTCACGGTCGACAACTATTCGTGGAACCCCTGGAACGTCAGTCCGTTGACGCACGTGTCGCTCACGCAAAAAGTACTCAAATACCTGACCGAAACGGGCCACGTCGAGGTGCGCTCCTGCGACAAAAACGCGTTCTACGCCGAGTACCGCGGCGAACGGCCATCGATGGTGTTTCTCGACGCCGACCACAGCTACGAAGCCACGAAGGCCGACATCGCCTGGGCCCAACGCGTCGGGGCCCTCATTATTTCTGGACACGACTACGGCGACTCGTTCTCCGGCGTCGGCCGGGCCGTCGTTGAGGCGGGTGGCGCGGTGCGTCACGTCGAGGGCTTGTGGGCGCTGAACGGACCCTATTGGGAGACGGCCGCAGGTAAGACTCCCTGGATGCCGGCACGAGCGAAGGCGGCCTGAACTAACGCTTCCGCCCGCGCTTCCGTGGCTGCGTCGCGACATTCGGCTTGGCGGCGACCTTGGGCTGCCGCGCCAAGTAGAGCGACGCATCGTCGATGATCCAGGGGGTCGACCAGGTCCTGCCGTCATCGGCCGCGATGATGTCGAAGAAGAACGTCTCGAATCGCTGGCAACGGAAGCCATAGGGATACTGCGAGGCGATGTGGTCCTTGGTCGTCAGGTCGTCGACGCCGGGGCTGGCATAGTAGTGTACCTGCCCGTCAGCCGTGAACGATATGCCCAAGGTCCACCAGCCGGTCTCGGTGATTTCCGGTCCCTTGAAATCCTGGCCACTTGGTCCGGCCCGCAACAGAAAATGGGCAGCGTTCTGCTTGTGCCGGCGGTCGGCCTTGCTTTGGAATTGAATGAACATGCCCGGCCAGTATTCTTCGGATTCGCCTTCCCCCTTGGGACGCACGCCATGCGTTCCCGCTCGCAGCGCGAATGTGTTACCCGTCCGTTTTTCCCACTCGTCAAACGGTGGCATGTAAACCCGCACCACGCAACTTGGCAGCCAGGAGACTGGGATCGTACCTCCCATGTGCGTGCGGACATTGACGATCAGGTCGTCCTGCTGGCTGTGCCCGCTCGGCTTGCCGGGCGTACCGGCCTGCAATGTGCGAATCAACAGCGATCCCTCGCTTCCCGGCAGACCGCCCTCGGGCGTGGGCACGCGGCGCAGCACGTCGGGATTCCCGCGCATCGGCCCTTCGAACCAGCGGCGGTTGTTCGAATAGCCGTCGGGCAAGCGCGATTTGCCGTCAAGCTCGGAGCTATTCTTGGGATTGTTGAAAGTGTAGCCCCAATTGGGGTCTTCGAAGTCGTCGCCCACCTTGGCGATTCGCTCGCCCGTACCGGGCACAAGCGCCTGTCCTGAGGCGCTGCCGACGAACGTGAGGCATGCTAGCATCGACAGCCACGAAGCGAACCGCCGGGGGCGGCAAATGAAAACAGCCACGGCAACAACCTCCTTGTCATTGTCGGACGACTTTTTTTGACTCTCTTGTTTATCGGCGGTAAGGCCGCAGCGCTACAAGGATCTAGCCTCGTGGCAAATCCTTGAAACATCAATTGACCAGAAAACGTGGAACAAAAAGGCATGGCAGCCCCCCAACTTGCCTGGATTACGTCGCCGACAAGAAAACAGGCCCTTCGCGGGCGGAATTCCTATCGCGTGCGATTGTGAATCTGCTACACTGCCGGCCACTTCCGTCCGTGCTCAGCTAATAGGTGAGGGCGATTTCGCCTTTCCCAGCCGTCGGCGGAGGTCCCTGGACACCTCATCTTGCTCGTACAATTACAGCCCCCGCGGCGATCAACGGAGTCCAGGTATCCGGCTGGCCGTGGTACGTCGCCTTCGCTCGATGTTCGGCCTGCGCCGCACTCGAATCCCGAACGCGGTGATCTGCGTTGGGATTACGCTCTGCCGCTATTGGTCATGCACCTCCTGGCCCTGCTGATCACGGTACCCTGGCTCTTCAGTTGGTCCGGATTGATTTGCCTGGTTTTGGGCGTCAATGTGTTTGGCCAACTGGGGGTACCGGTCTGCTACCACCGCCTGCTGACACACCGCAGTTTTCGCGTGCCCAAGTGGCTCGAGAGGTCGATGGTCACGATCGCGCTGTGTTGCGGACAAAACACGCCGGCACGATGGGTGTGCTGGCACCGCATGCACCACCAGCATTCCGACGATCCCAGCGATCCGCACAGTCCGCTGGTCAATTTCTTCTGGTCGCACATCGGCTGGCTATTGTTCGACAACCGTGCCACCCACAGTGCTGAGTCATATTACAAGTACGCGCGGGACATTCTCGACGACCCGTATTACATGTACCTGGAAAAGCACCGCGCCGCGGCAAGCTGCATCTATCTGGCCCACGCTCTGGTGTTCTTTCTGACGGGGTTGGTGACCGGTTGGACCAGCTCAGGCGAGTGGATGGTCGGACTCCAATTCGGTCTTAGCTTGCTGGTGTGGGGCGTGATCGCACGGACCGTCTACGTCTGGCACATCACGTGGGCCGTCAATTCGCTGAGCCACCTGTTCGGCTATCGCCACTATGAAACGGGCGAACAAAGTCGCAACAACTGGTTCGTGGCGTTTATCACCGGCGGTGAAGGTTGGCACAACAACCACCATCACG
>Ga0265342_10003045_pt1 | contig 14023 bp, 9 predicted proteins | sample 4CB327metaG_FD_203125 | JGI IMG/M metagenome (GOLD analysis project Ga0265342, IMG submission 203125) | Rhizosphere microbial communities from Carex aquatilis grown in University of Washington, Seatle, WA, United States - 4-CB3-27 metaG | ecosystem: Host-associated > Plants > Roots > Rhizosphere...
GGGGCCCGACAGCATCGATCGGGCAGGGCGAGTCGCTCACGCCGGGACCTGTACTCAGGGCCCAGGCGAGCCGTCGTGGCTTCGCCGGCTGTAGAGGGTGGCGCCCTCGACCACGTCGCGCTCGATAAACCCGGCGGTGATGAGCGCCTCCACGGCGGGAAAACGCGCCGGCGGATAGGCGCGAAAGTCGGAGTAGTTCCCGGTGGATGTGTCAATGACGACCGCGGGAGGCCGCGTCTCGAATTCCTGGCGCAGGGTGGTCCACACGGCGTCCGACACATCCCAGGCCTGCTCTGGGGGAGCCTCGTGCCCGCGATCGAGCCCGCGCAAGAAGCCCACGAAGCGCGTCGAGGGCAACCGGCCGGCGGCCACGTAGATAGGAGCAAAGTTCCCCCAAACGAAGATCCGATCACCCGGCTGGGTGAGGGCCTGAACCCGCTTGCCGAGGGCAAGGTAGTCGGGGTCCGGACGACCGAGATGCCCGGTCATCGGATCGGCCATCAGAGCCCAGACGGAAAAGGCCGAGGCGGGGAAGGCGGTCAGGGCCATCATCCTCCAGCCCCAACGGGGGTCACGCTGAGCGTCCCTGGTCGTCTGGATGGCGGCCACGACGCTGAGAGGAGCGATGAGCTGTAGAAAGTAGTGACCGAAGAAGCGCCCGCCGAGCGCGACCGCGATGGCGCTGGAGACGAGCCACGACCACAGCAGTGGATCGCGCGCCGCTCCTCGGCGTTCCCGGAGGGACCGCGCCGTTGCCAGGTTGAGCGCAACGGTCGAGCCCAGGAACCCGGCGACGGCGACCAGCGCACGTACCGCGGTGCCCCGGGACCACCCTTGGCAGCCATACCGCACGAGCAGGCTCCAGACCGCCCACCGCCACAAACCGTCGAGGCTGGCTGTTCGCGATACGATCGCAAAGATCGCCGCGCCCATGATCGCGGAACCCATGGCGAGCGCCAGGTTCGATCGGAGGCGGAGTGGCCCGGTCGTTCGGCGAAAGATCAGGACGATCGGCACGGCCGCGTTGAGGAGCGCGACCTGCTTGAACAGGCAGCCCACGACCAACAGCCCGCCTGAGGCGGTGAGAAAGGGCGCGCTGTGCTTCGGACCTCCCCCATCCCGACGCCGGGGCACGCCGCGCAGACCGAGCTCGATGCTGCCCGCCAGCGGCAGCATCATGAAGAGCTCGGTGTTGGCGGCCAGCATCTTGGGATAGAAACTCGCCGAGAACGCACCGTAGAAGAGCGCCGCCCACCCGAAGGCCCGATCATCGCCCGCCAGGGTCCGAGCGATGGAACCGAGGACCGCGGCAGTTCCGAGCACGAAGGCCAAGGCTACGAGGTGGACGGCGGTCATCGCGTAGAGCCCGCAAGCTCTGAAGACGAGAGCGTAGAGCCAGTAGATTCCCGGAAACTTGTTGTCGACGCCGCCGCTCGCGTACAACCGACCGCCCGCGTTCATCAGCCCAGCCACGGTGGCATAGACGGCCTCGTCGTCGTCCAGCATGGGGCGAACCAACGACGGGAGGTGACACAGGATGGTCGCCATGATCCAGACCACCGCAGGAATGTGAAGAACGGGCCTCGGGCCGGCAGAGTCCCTCGGGTCGCCAGGGGTCCGGGTTTGCGAGGCGCACCCGCTGCTCGGGAGTGCGGGCCGTAGCACGCCGACACCCTCTTCGACGCGCGCGACGACGTCGACCGTCGATATGAGCAGGCGGTCCGAGCTGGGGAGCGAAGGGCGCGGAGTCTTGGGCACGGCAATCAGTGCCCTGACCTGGAGTCGAACAGGCGGACGCAGGAAGATTCTGCCCAAAAACCGATACGGTCACGCGAGGATCGCAACAGCCATCACGGGGGCCTCTGATCCGGGATCTGCATCATGCTGCCGGTCACGGTCGATCGCCGTCGCGAGGAGGTGGGCTCACGCCTGGGGTTGCGGTCCGGCGGTGGGCCCACCGGATGACGAGCGAGCGGGCCAGCGGCTGGCCGAACGGGCGGGCCTTGGCGAGCCGCGAGACGATCGCCGTGAGCGCGAGGAGTATGGCTGTCCACCGTGTCACTGCGGCGCCGAGCTCTCGTCCCGGGGTCCGATAGACGAAGGTGACGTGGTGCTGTCCGGGTCCGAGCGCAACGCCCCGAAACAGGAAATCGGCCCGTACGATCGGCGCGGCCACGCCGTCCACCGCCGCCGTCCAGGCGCTGTCCGCTCGATCGCTGAGGACCAGCAGGCTTCGACGCCGGGCGTGAGCTTCGATGTCGATCCTGTCGGTGTCGGTGCTGGGGATGGGGCCGCCTCTGATCGGCGCCGGCACGACTTCGGCGGTCCCCGGGCCATCAATCGCGCCTTCCCTGGCCAAGTCAGGAACCGCTGCCAGCCCAACGTCGACGTCCACGGTGGCCTGGCGGCGCAGATCGAGGTTGGGCAGTGATTCGAGCGCCTCCGCCGGGCTCGCCACGAGGGTCTGCTCCACCAACCAGGCGCGCGGAAGAGCTCCCGGTCGGCTGCGAACCTCCCAACCTCCCGCGGAAGCGATCACCGGCAATCCCCGAAGACGCACGGGCCACGACCCGACAGGCGCCGCAATCCGTTGCACGCCGGTGAGATCGAGGAGCCAATTGGCCGGATCCACGGCCGCCAACTCGGCCGGTTGTCGGTCGATACGTCCCGCGAGATCCCCACGCCTCAAGAGCGCGCGAACGTCCTCGTCGATCGCCTGGCTGTAGCCGCGCACATCCCGGTAGCCGACCCCCTCTCCCCAGTTGAGAAGCGGCACGATCGTGGGCTCGTCGCCGTTGGACTTGTACGCCTGAACCAGCACGCGTCCCGTGGTCGCCTGCAACGCCGCCACGATTGGGGCGGGCGGGTACACCTCGCCTCTGGGGCGGGTCTGTCGGTACGGCAGCCACTGCAGCCCGAGATCGAGCACGGTCAGGGCGACGAGGCTGAGCGCTGTCGGTCGACCCTCAATACGACCGAGGAGCCAGGCCTCGAGCAAGAGTCCGGTCGCGATCAAGAAGGCTGCGGAGCGGGCCGCGCCCCAGGCCATGGACCGCCGCGCGCCTGGCTCGCCGTACTGATCGAGCGTGGTCCAGAGCACCGTGACCGCCAGCGTTGCCACGCACAGGCCGAGCAGCAGGACCCAGAATCGACGCAAGCGGCGCGCCACCAGATCCGCGTCGCGAGGTCGTTCGGCCGATTCGATCCGGGTAAGGACCAGCCCCGCCAGCGTGGCGGCGCACGGGGCCAAGAACCAGAGCCAGCGGCTCGGGGCGCGGAACAGCCGCCAACCGGGGACCAGCAGATATCCGACGTAAAACGGGGGAAGCCATTGTCCTGCCGCCAGCAGGAAGGTGCCCACCGCCAGGTAGAGGAGAAGTCTTTCCCGCCGACGACGGAGGGGCCAGAGCGTCGCCAGGCACAGCAGGACGAGAGGCGCGACTCCGAGGTAGAAGGTCTGCTCGTGGTAGTTCCGCGTTCCGAAGTGCGAACCGGCCATGTCGTTGCCGTAGAGATCCGGAACGACGACCCGCAACCAGTCCCAGGGATTCCAGGAATAGGATCCCGAGAAGGCCAGGCTTGGGCGCGCCTGGCGGGGCGAGTGGCGCAGCTGGGCGATCACGGGCCCGTAGTATCCGGCGAGCAGCCCGCAGAAGCCGAGCCCACCGGCCGCCACCCGCCAGGCGACCGCACCCAGGGCGCGCAGGCGACGGCCGCTCGGTGCGGTGATCCATGTCCCGACCCCGAGATAGCCGAAGACAAACAGCCAGGCGAGGTAGGAGGCCTGAGGATGGCCACCGAGCGCGCCCAGCGCCAGGACAGCGCCGAGAAACAGCGCCGAGACCAATCGTGGCCGATCAACCAGCTGGTCGGCGAGCAGGGCCGCCCAGGGGATGAGGCTCATGGTGGGGATGACCCACGGGTGCCTCATGCGAACGATGAAGATCCCCCCCCAGACCAGCGCGAGCACCGACACCAGCGCCCCGAGCGGGGAACACCGCCAGCGCCGCGCGAAGGCCCAGGTCCCGATCGTCGCCAGGCCGAAATACGACACCAGGAAGACCACGAATCCTGCCCGCGGGGCGATGCCCATCGCTCGGCCGAGGGCCCTCACAGGCTCGTACGGGGCGGTCTGGGGATCGCCGAGCATGCCGATCCCGAGGAGAATGTTCGGATTCCATCCTGCCAGCCCGTGCGCAGCGAGGAACGCTTCGCGGGTGAAGTAGAACGACGCGAGATCTGGATACCAAAACGCCTCGCCCAGCATGGCCCGCCACAAGAGCGCGACGGGGGCGACGATCAAGAGCGCGAGCGTCAGGCGATGGCGACGCTCTGAGCCCGATACCCGAAGGATCCGATCACTCACCGTCACTTGGCCCCCTGCTGGTCGGCGCAGCAGGTGCGCAAGAGCTCTCGGCGCTCGTACAGCTTCTCGCGAAAATCCGACGCGATCTCACGGGCCCGGTCCTTCTGACCGTCGGCCAGGGAGCCTTCGGCGTCGAGGAAAGCCTTGGTATCGTTGGCGTCCAGGCGATCCTGGATCGACGCCTCGGAGATCTCCGGTGCGGGCGCGATCGAGCGGCCGCCACCGCCGCGCGGTCCGCGCCCACCCATGCCGCCGCCCCGCATTCCACCGCCCATGCCACCGCCGCGCATGCCCCCCGGTGAGTTACCGGTTCCCTGGGCGGGGCCGCCACCGCCCTGCGCTGCCGCTCTCGCGTCGGCCGCGCTCTTGCGCTTCTGTGCGACGTCGTCCCGTACAGTCGCATCCTCCTTCTGGCGCTCGAGATCGCGCAGCTCGAGATCCCGGACTTGGTCGTCGGTCAACCCAAGCTCCTGTCGCCGACCTATCACGGCCGCGATCGACGATCGCGGCAGCTCTGGCAGCTGGGCGGTCGCATTGGACGGGGTCGCGGCGACGGCTGCAGCGCTCCTCGGTGGGGGCAAGGGGTCATCCGCACACGACGCCACCACGAGCAGGGACGCCGAGATCAGGGTGACAAGGGCTCTCGAGAACGAAGGCTTGACCATCGAACAACTGTAGTGCAGCGGTGCTCGACACTCGAACCCGACACGGTGAACCCTTCCCGCCCGACCTTCGTCGTCAGCCATATGAAGCGAGCGACATCCGTGACGAAAACCAGATCCGTGGGCCCGGACACGCCGCTCACCGTGATGGAATAGGCCGAGGGGCGATGGCAGACCTGGTTTTGACCCGGCTTCGCCGCTGGAGGCGCCGGGGCTCGGAACCCGCCATTGACATGCATGTCCACCTTGACCATCCTGAGGACGTGAGGACAACCGTGGGAATCGCGGATTCCCAGCGCGCCAGGCTCGTGAGACTGGCGAGGATCCTGGGAGCCGAAGCGACTCCGCTGGGTGCCTTGCTCTTGGTGCTCTTCCTTGTCTCGGCGTGCAGGAGCGGCGGGGGTGGCGAGCGCGCGGGAATGGGCGGGACAGGCCATTCCATCCTGGGCGACGGTCAGGCCGATCCGGTCGGCGCGGGTCGGGATGGCTCCCTTGGAACCCCACCGAGGTCGTGGACATGCCCGCCTGGACCGTTCGATCCGCCACAGGCCGGGCCGTCGCAGCCGGTGTGCCAAGGCTTCCCGTTCAAGTACGACTGGAACGAGGGCCCGACCTGGATCGCCAGCCACCGCGCATTCTTCTTCTCGAACTTCGTGGTGGGCGCCGCTGGCCCAGGCGACATGATCGAGTTCACACCAGAAACCGGAACCTGCGAGACGTTCATCGCCGACGACGGCTGCAACGGACTGGCGGTCGCGCCCGACGGTAACATCATTGCCGCGTGCCAGACTCCCCGCGCCGTGATGCACTACGATGTCACCACGAAACAGGGCACGGTGTTGGCCGACATGGCCGATGGCCAGATGCTCGATTCGGTCAACGATCTGGTCGCCCATTCGAACGGGACCATCTATTTCACGAACCCGGTCTACGAATTGGCCGGTCGTCCTCTCGGAATCGGTCAGGCGGTCCTGCGACTGGACCCGGGCGGCGCGATCTCGGTGATCGCGACCGGATCGGTCAATGGCATAGCGCTGTCTCCCGACGAAGCGAGGCTCTACGTGGTCTTCCAAGGCGTCTGGGATCTCGATGCCGACGGCGTTCCTTCTAACCCGCGCAGCTTCCCCCTCGGAGGCGACGGAATCGCGGTCGACTGTGCCGGCAACATCTACGACAACACCGGCACCATCCGCGATCCGCAAGGCAACCCCATCGGCACGTTTCCCGTCGGCACCAACATGGCCTTCGGCGGCCCGGATGGGAAGACGCTGTTCGTGGTGGGGGGCACAATGGCGCAGATTGTTCCAATGAACATTCCGGGATTGCCCTGATGGCTTCTCCGCCGGATCGCGATTGCGACTCTTCGCTTCGGGTGGAGCGCGAGTGCACCGCCGTCGAGAGGGGGTCAATACCGAGGCCGACAAGCCGAGCCGGATGCGCGGCGTGAACCGGCGAGTAGGCGTCGCGGCGCCGCCTCTTGGCGCACTCAGTCAAAATCGCACCGTGGCTCTCAAGAGATCGGTTGGCTGTGGGCACTCAGGAAATGAAAGGAAGGAGCCACCGAATGAAAAAGTCCTCAGCAAGGTCTCTGGCCCCGTTGATCTTTGGTTGTGCATTGTTGTTCATACCCGCATGTAGCAAGACCAAAACCCAGGCTGGACTCTGGAGCTGCTACGACACCGGCGCCGGTGTCGGGTGCGTGTCGCAGGCGTTGTTGTCGACGGCCGACGTCGACATCGATGGGGACGGTCACGCCGACCACTTCTTGTGCGCCGATGACGACGACGATGGTCACGATCGCAGCCGCGACAAGGACCACGGCAGCGTGGCTTCGACCGACGACACCGCTGATGACGATCACGACGGTGTCGCTGACGACCTCGACTGCGACAACCGCGACGCTTGCAAGTCCTTGAACAATGAGGACAACGACGATCGCGACGACGACGGTGCGGAGCACGAGTCGGGCTCTCGGGCGACCGGCGGCGAAGACGGCGAGACGTCCTCTTCGAACTCCAACGACGGCCACGGCGGCGGCGATGGCAGCATCGGTGGCGGCTCCGGCGCGCACAATGAGAAGAGCGGAGGGAAGCGCCAGTGCGAGATGCACACCACCACGACCTGTCAGCCCCCGACGATCCCGCCGACTCCTCCTCCGGCCACGACGCCGACGCCGACGCCGACGCCGGGCATCCCTTAGTCTTCGACCTTCGTCGACGTTCTCTGGCCAAGGGCCGACCGTTCAGCGCGGCCGGCCCTTGGCTGTCTTTGGTCCCGAGAGCCCGCAATGGGGGGATCTCGTCCAGCGGACACGTCGCTCCGAGGCCGCCCGAGCACCAACGTTCGCGACCCCTCCTTCATCCCACCTTACCCCTGCGCGGCGGACCCGGTGGCTCAAGTCGCCGCGATCGGGATGGCAGGCGCCAGCCCTCGATAGGCCACGCTTTCCAGACCCCATTCTTGGTTCTCGACCGGTCGGCCTCGATGCAGGACGACTCCACGGGGAAGAAGGCGAATCCGCCCGTCGACCCATCGAAGTGGGATCAGGTCGTTCCGGCCCTGACTCAAACAGTGAACCAAACCTCGGCGAGTATCCCTTGGGGTATGAAGGTGTTTCCCGAAGACGGCTCGGAGTGCTCGTCAGGCACCGTGACGATCCGGATGGACGTACCGGTTGCACCCGCCAATGGCGCGGCGTTGGCGTCGGCGATTGCTTCGACGACCCCAAACGGGAACGGTACCCCCGACCGGCGCCGCGATCGATGTTACGGTGACCTACCTTCAAGGGCTGACCGACGAAAACCCAAAGTACATCGTCCGGGCAACTGATGGTGCGCCGTCGTGCTCGGGGACCATCGGCAATCTCTCCAAGAGCTCCGCCCGGGCCCGAACGGATGCCGTGGCGTCGGTTTCGGCGGCGGCCGGGCTGGGAATCCATACGTTCGTGATCGGCGTCGCCACCGACCACCAGTGCCAGCGATACGACGACGCTGAACAACCTGGCAATGGCCGGCATGCGGCCGAGGACGGATTCAAATCCCTTGGCCCCCAAGTTCTACCTGGCCAGCACCCACGCAGATCTGGTCATGGCCTTCCAGGCCATCACCGGGATGATCGCGATGTGTCGCTTTCCATTGACTCCCGTGCCCCCCGATCCTTCGAGAATCGCGGTCAAGGTCAGTGGGGTCAAGGCACCGCAGGACACCGGACATCAGGATGGATGGGACTACACCGGCACCGACCATGGGTCCATCGACGTGTATGGCTCCTGGTGCGACATGATCGAGACGAGCGCCGCCAACATGGTCCAGATCATCTACGGGTGTCCCTCCATCCCCATCCCGTGAATCGACGGAGCTTCGCGGTATGGCTGACCGGGCACCCGTTACGCCCATCGCAAAGTGTGACCGAGCCTGGAGGGCGATTGCCCGACAGGCTCCTCAGGCGATCAGATGATCTTGAGGATCTTGCAGCCCGAGGGGCAGGGGTGGCCGATGTTGACGCCGTCGTCGCAGTCCTCGTGGTCGGGCTGGACGATCCCGTCACCGCAGTATGGTCCGAGCTTGCAGCCGGGGCCGCACTGGCCATACCCGCCGGCGTTTGTGCCATCGTCGCACTCCTCGCCGAGGCCGACGATCCCGTCGCCGCAGACCGGCGTGCACGCGCTCGGCGCGGCGCTGAACCCGCTCAGGGTCAGCCGGTACGAGGAGCCGCTGGTTTGCCGCTCCGCCTGGAAGACGTCCACCTGGTACACCTGACCATCCATGAGACCGAAGTTCGTCCGGGCCCCGGCGCCGAAGGTCACCGAGCCCTGGACGGCCGTGTGGATTCCACCGAGATCGACCCCCAGTTGCTTGTTGATGAAGAGCCACACGTCGTCGTCCCCGGTGAAGTCGAGCGTGAATGTCTTGGTGGCGTCGTACTTGAACCAGTACCGGACCTGGCTGGTGAAGCTGAAGTTGTGCAGCGGCGCGCCCTTCTCGACGTCGAAGTTCGGGTCGTAGGGCGGGCCGATGGTGGCAGTGCTGCGCTCCGTGGTGGGGGTGAACGGGTCGGAGTCGACCGGGAAGAACAGCGGCGTCCCGTCGAGCGTTCCGCTCTGGTAGGTCGCCACGTAGCTTCCATTCTGAACGACGCACGTGACCAGGGTGTACCCGAGGGCCCGATACTTGTCGCAGTCGGTCATGGCGGCGGCTTGCGCCGTGCAGGGCGTCGGCAACCCGGTCGTCGGGTCCGGAACCTCGGACCCCACGTTGCCACAATAGTAGGCCTGGACGATCACCGGCCAGGGCTCTCCATTTGGCCCAAACCGGTTCACGTAGGCTCCCTTGCCGTTGTTCCACAGGGTCAGCTTGGACGCGGTGGTGTGGTTCACTCCGGGGGTGTCGCGGTACCACTCGGCGAAGGTGGCCGCGCTGGTGATGTAGCTGTTGGCGACCGCGCCGGAGTACACCGGCTTTCCGTCGGCGTCGAGGTTCTGCATCACGATTCCGGTCAGCGCCGTCGTTCGACCCACGGCGCCTGGCTCGAACTCGGCGGGCTTGTGCGCGCGGAAGTCCCGGTAGATGACCGGCACCAGCATCTTGGCGCCCAGCGCGGGCTGCTGGCAGGTGTAGCCGGGCTCGATCTTGCAGTCTGAGGAGCAGCCATCCCCGGAGACGGTGTTGCCGTCGTCGCATTCCTCTCCCACCACGATGCCGTCACCGCAGCGAGACAGGCAGGCGCCCTTGGTGCAGTCGGGCTCGCTCTGGCAATCCGCCGAGCATCCGTCGAAGGGCAGGGCGTTGCCGTCGTCGCAACTCTCGGCGCCCTCGACGATCTTGTCCCCGCACACCGTGGGGGTACAGACGCTGGGTTTTCCCGAGCACTTGAAGCCGATCTCGACCTTGCACGTGCTCGAGCAGCCATCGCCCGAGGTCTGGTTGCGGTCGTCGCAGAGCTCCGGCGGGACCACCACCCCATCGCCGCAGCGGGCGACGCGGTGACAGGCATGGCCCTCAGGCGCGCACGAATAGCCGGGCTCCACTGTGAGACAGTCGGCGGCACATCCATCGCCCGACACGGTGTTGCCGTCATCGCAGGCCTCGTCCGGACCGCGGACCCCATCGCCGCAGACCGAATGAGTGGCCGTCATCACTCCCCGCTCCGCGGTGGCCGAGGCGTCGAAGATCGGCAGGCCGCCGCCGTCGCCCACTTCCCCCGAGCCGCCCGGCAGTCCGGATCCCTCGGGGCCAGCGGCGCCTTGACCGGCGGCGCCGGAGCTGACGCGCGCGCAGTCGCTGGCGACCAAGGAACCAATGAGAAGGACGAGCCACGCGGAGATCGGGAATCGCATGAGGGGGGCCTCGCGGTTCGGCATTTTCAGGACGACAACGGCGAGCATACTCCGATATGGTGGTTGTGGTCTGTGAGCCCGGCGGTTCCAGAGCCGCTCGGGTCGCGCTCAGCGATGTGAATGAAGCGGGCACATGCGTGCTATGGTTGGAACGAGCGCGGTCCACCATGAAGTATCAAGCCCAACTGCATCTCGAGGGCTTCAGGTGGCGTGATCGGAGCCACCGCTGCCCCGTTGCGCGGCCCGTTCTCTTGATGCTGGTCGTCGTGGGCGGGATGTCGTGCCGCGACCGGCCCCACGAGGTCAACCCGACCGCGGTCGATGCCGCCGTCGACGTTCTTCCAGAGTTCGACGCCATCGTGCGGGGCGATCTGATCGTCGGTGAGCCATCGGGCGATGGCCCCTGCACCCCGGTCGAGTGCGCCAACACCGGTGGGACATACTGTGGGCTCATCGGAGACGGGTGTGGAGGCGTTCTCGACTGTGGTGCCTGTCCGGCGCCAGCGACCTGCGGGGGCTCGAACGTTCCCAGTGTCTGCGGCGTGGCGGGCTGTGCGGCGACGGTCACGACCTGCACCCTTCCCGGCGGGCAGTACTGCGGGGTGATCGGCGATGGCTGCGGGCACTCGATCGACTGTGGGAGCAGCTGCGGCACCAACGCCACCTGCGGGGGGGGCGGGGTCGCGCAGATCTGCGGCAGCGCGACCTGTACGCCGCTCACGTGTGCCTCGGCGGCCGGCCAGTATTGCGAAACCATCGGCGACGGTTGCGGACACGCCCTCGACTGTGGCGCGTGCCAGGCGGGCCAGGTTTGCGATCCGACCAAGCACGTTTGCCTGACCCCCGGCTGCGTACCCACGGTCACGAGCTGCACGTCGGGCACAACCACCTTCTGCGGTACCATCGGAGACGGTTGCGGGAACTCCATTGCTTGCGGGACCGCCTGCCCGAACGGAACCGTCTGCGGGGCCAACGTCCCCAACGTGTGTGGCAAGGCCGGGTGCGTGGCCCAGATCTGCTCCTTCGCGACGGGCTCCTACTGCGGCCTGGTGGGAGACGGATGCGGTCGGGCGCTCGACTGCGGGACATGTCCGACCGGGTCGGTGTGCGATCCCATCAAGCAGCTCTGCATCCCGGTCGGGTGCGTGCCGGCCGCCACCGCTTGCACGGTGGGCACGACCAGCTCCTGCGGCGTCATCGGTGACGGCTGCGGCGGGCGCGTGGACTGTGGGACGACCTGCCCGGCCGGCACGGTGTGCGGCGGCAACGTGCCGAACGTCTGTGGTAAGCCCGCCTGCACCCCAGTCGGGTGCGCAGTGACCGGCGGCACCTACTGCGGTTCCATCGGTGACGGCTGTGATCGCGCGATCGATTGTGGTGCCTGCCCTGCGGGTCAGATGTGCGGGACCACCAAGGTGTGCGTCCCGGCCGGGTGCGTGGCCAGCCAGGCCTGCTCGGCGGGCGGGACCTCCTATTGTGGCGTGATCGGCGACGGATGTGGGGGCTCGCTCGACTGCGGCACGACCTGTCCGGCCGGCCAGGCCTGCGGCGGTTCGGGGATCCCCCACGTGTGCGGACCCGCCAACTGCACCCCCATCAGCTGCACGCCGGTCGGGGGCCAGTACTGCGGCGTCATCGGGAACGGCTGCGGCGGCAGCGTCACCTGCAGCACGCCCTGCCCGGCCGGGCAGACGTGCGGAGGCGGTGGGATCGCGGGGGTCTGCGGCGGCGGGGCCTGTGTTCCTGCCACGGTGACCGCCTGCAAGCCCACGGGGGGCCAGTACTGCGGACCCATAGGGGACGGCTGCGGAGGCGTGCTCACCTGTCCCGGCTGCGCCGCCCCCCAGACCTGCGGTGGGCAGGGTCTGGCGTCGGAGTGCGGAGATCCGGCCTGCACCCCCGGCACCAGCTGCACCGGCCCGAACGGCGCCGTCTACTGCGGCATCATCGGGAACGGCTGCGGCGGATCTCTCGCCTGCGGAGCCTGCGCGGCACCCGCGACCTGCGGTGGCGGCGGGGTGGCGGGGGTGTGTGGGTCGTGCACGAACCTGTGCCTCCAGCAGATGAAGTGCCCGAACGGCAACACCACGGTGAGCGGGACGGTGTACGCGCCCGGACACGTCGCGGGCTCGGCCTTTGGCCCCGCCGATCCCATCTACAACGTCGAGGTCTTCGTCCCGAACGCGCCGGTCAGCGCCTTCCCCACCAACGCGTCGTGCGATCAGTGCGGGGCCACCATCTCGGGCAGTCCGCTCGTCAGCACGCTGAGTGGCCCCGATGGCAAGTTCGTCCTCACCAACGTTCCGGTGGGCCAGAACATCCCGCTCGTGCTCCAGATTGGACGGTGGCGCCGCCAGGTGGTCATCCCAACGGTGACCGGGTGCACGGACAACCCGCTGCCCCCCGAGCTGACGCGCCTGCCGCGGTCGAAGGCCGAGGGCGACATTCCGCACATGGCGATGGCCACCGGCAACGTCGACGCGCTTGAGTGCGTGTTGCGCAAGATCGGGATCGTGGACGCCGAGTTCACGCAGCCGACCGGCACCGGTCGCATCCACCTGTACCACGGCAACGGGTCCGACGCGGGCGTGGGAACGCCGACCGCGGCGGTGCTCACCGGCTCGCTGGCCACGCTTTCGACCTACGACATGCTCCTCCTGCCGTGCTACGGGGTCTCCCCGCCCGGCAGCCCGGGCGGCGCGGCCAACTCGGCCAACAACCCCGGGCTCGCCGACCGGAACAACGTCATCGCCTACGCCAACCAGGGTGGGCGCGTCTTCGCCACCCATTTCAGCTACTCGTGGCTCTGGAATACGCCCCCGTTCTCAACCACCGCCACCTGGGCTCCCAACCAGGCCAGTCCCGCCGATCCGCTGATCGGCATCATCGACCAGACCTTTCCGAAGGGCCTGGCGTTCGCGCAGTGGCTCGGCACGGTGGGGGCCTCCGCCCTCGTGGGTGGGGTGCCGGCGATCCCTGTCCAGATTGCAATCAACCAGCCGCGCCGGGATCTCAATGCGGTGGTGCCGCCGTCCCAGCGGTGGATTTACTCGGTCACCCCGGGCACCGTTCAGCACTATACCTTCAACACGCCGGTGGGAACGTCCCCCGGCAGTCAGTGTGGCCGGGTCCTTTTCAGCGACTTCCACGTGTCCAACTCGACGAACACGGGCCTGACGTTCCCGAAGGAGTGCGGGGCGGACGCGCCGCTCACCCCGCAGGAGAAGGTCCTCGAGTTCATGCTCTTCGATCTCGCGTCCTGCATTCAGCCGGACGTCTTGCCGCCACCGCCGCCGTCGGGACCGCCGACCGCACCGCCGCCGGCGCCCACCGCGCCACCGCCGCCCACGCCGCCGCCGGCCCAGACGCCCCCGTCCCCGGCGCCACCGCCGCCCGCGCCGGCGCCAGCGCCGCCGCCGCCACCCGCTCCGCCACCCCCTCCGCTCGTTCCGTGACCGGGGGCGAGGCCTCGCGCCTCCGAACCAGCCCGACGCCCGCCGTCCAGAGGGCCAGCTCACGTTTGTCCGGGCGGGAAGCGGCGAGCGGGGCGGCACCTTCACCGACATCGTCGCGAGGTGTCCCGACGGCACGCTCGCGACGCACAAGCTCCTCTCGGAGAGCCCCGGGCGCTATCGGGACGCCGCCGTGGCGGGCATCCGG
>Ga0265342_10003046_pt1 | contig 14021 bp, 11 predicted proteins | sample 4CB327metaG_FD_203125 | JGI IMG/M metagenome (GOLD analysis project Ga0265342, IMG submission 203125) | Rhizosphere microbial communities from Carex aquatilis grown in University of Washington, Seatle, WA, United States - 4-CB3-27 metaG | ecosystem: Host-associated > Plants > Roots >...
GGCACAGCAGATGCCGTCAACGCAAAATCCCGTCCGACACTCGCTGTCACAGCTGCAGGCTTCAGCCGTTCCCTTGGATTTCGCCTCGGCGTCGGTTGAGCAAGCGGTAAGCGCATCCGCGGGGTGGTCCGCGGCCGTGGCGTCGGCAGCGGCATCGCCAACCTCCGCACGGTTGGGTGTTTGGGCATCCGGTGCACGCGTGCCGGTATCTGGTCTATTTCCTCCCGATGACTTGCAGCTGGTACCGCCAAGGACCGCGGCGCAGGCGAGCAACGCCAACAGGCCACGAGGAGCTGCCAGGTGACACAACCACCTGGTCATGGACCGTGAGCTCATCGCCGTCTCCTCAACCTAAGGCTCCCGGTTGAGCCTGGCCCATCAACCAGGCGGGTCAAGAACGAAGTGAGGACGTGTCTGAAAATGGAGACGTCACGGGCAGTACCCGAACTGATTCCCGTAGGGGTTGCATTGCACGCCGTTCAAGCACGAGCTCGGCGCTTTGGGATCGCAAGCCTGCCGGCACACGCCACTGTCAGTACAAAACCATCCCACGGCACATTCGCGGGAGTTGTTGCAAAACGTCTGTTTGTTTCCGATACCAGTAACATCTTCGCAGATCGTCCGATTGTCGTTGGTCTGGGAATCATTGAGAACCAGATAGCAGGTTTGCCCCACAAGACACCCGCTCCCGGAGATCGGATTGCAACAGGTGGTTGCGCAACTCGTGTACGGCGGGTCGCAGACTTTAGCGGTATAGACAGGTGAGTCTTGCGTCAGCGGAGGCGCAACCGGACGCGGCGTGCATGCAACCCCTTGGCAATCGGCATCACTTGCGCAAAGGGAGAAACACTGTGTATTCTCGGAGCCGAAGTCACCTAGACAGATAGCACCGGGGCCGCAGGTGTCGGACTGGCGGGGAATACCCAGGCTGCCCAGATTGGTGATGGTGCAAGACTTCCCCACCTTGCCATTGCCACTTTGTTCCGAACAGCCCACAGTGCCATCGCCTGCGATGGAGCACTTCTGCGAGCACCATTTGCAGGCGCCCGTTTGGCACACCGGATTACAGACCGTGCCGTTCAGTGGCAGAAGAGAGCACAGCTCAGGGGCAGAACAGACCCCTACGTCATCAGGCCCGTCTGGACCACTGGTCAACCCCGAATCCGGCTCAGCCCCCGAATCCGGCTCAGTCCCCGAATCCGGCTCATCGGGAGCCGAGAAGCTGGCGCGCACACACCCCACCGTCAAGAAGGGCAGGGCGAGAAAGCAGATGAGAAGGGGCCTCTTCATGGCTGGGTATTGGTTGAAGGGAATTCTACGGCTGACGCGTTGCCAGCGCCAGGGATGCTTCGTCACCGAGAGAGACCCTCGATCGAGCGGCTCCACGCGACAGAACCCACGCACTTTCGGCACCGAGGGATCGTCATTTCTTCGTGCAGATAGCCAAATGGTCAAGATTCACATATCCTGACGTCGTTCTCTCGGGGGGGACGGTCATGGGGCAGCACCACGTTTGTAACCAAAACCGGAGGTCATCGTGATGAGTTGTTTCCGCGCAACATTGCTTGGTCGATGGGCCATCCTGCTCGGCGCCTTCTTGGCCAGCGTTTCCGCCGGGCAGGCCCGGGCCCAGGACAAGGCACAGGACAAGGATAGCAAGGAGACCGCGCCTCCGCGTGAGGCGGCGGAGCCAGAGTACCGCTTCGACTTCGGCCTGTTCGGCGGAGGGCACTTCTTCACCCACGACCATGCGTTAGGGCGTGCAAAGACGGATCCCACTGCCATGTCGCCCAAAAGCTCGGGCATGTTCGGCGGAGAATTCGGATTCCACCTCAACCGTTGGATCGGCTTCGAGGCCGAATTCGCCGCCATTCCAACCAGGACCCGCAACGATCAGCAGGATACGTTCGGCGACTTAGGCACGAAGATGGTGGTGTTCGCCTATCGCGCCAGCTTTGTCCTGAACCTGTCCGACAGCTACGTGTTTCAGCCCTTCCTACTCGCCGGGTATGGCGGTCTGACCTCGCTGGTGAGTGACTCGAGCAAGGCCAACGGAGGCACCGAGTCCTTCGTGCATGGAGGCGTTGGGTTCAAAGTCGGAATCACGCCGCGGCTGGGCGTACGCGTGGACGGGCGCATCTCCGTGCCGTGGACCGCGATACCGGTTATTCCCATCGGCGATCGCATCGGCTACACCGGCCCTGATTTCGAGGTCTTCGGAGGTCTGTACCTGAACTTCGCCGAAGTCGAGAAGGTGCACTACTTTGAAAAGGTCATCGAGAAGGGCCGGCCCGACAAGGACGGCGACGGCATCCCCGACGACGTCGACAAGTGCCCCAACGAACCCGAGGACAAGGACGGTTTCGAGGACGACGACGGTTGCCCCGATCCTGACAACGACCACGACGGCATCCCTGACAACCTAGACAAGTGCCCCAACGATCCCGAGGACAAGGATGGCTTCGAGGACGAAGACGGCTGCCCTGACTACGACAACGATCACGACGGCATCCCCGACAACCTCGACAAGTGCCCCAACGAACCCGAAGACAAGGACGGCTTCCAGGACGAGGACGGCTGTCCCGATCCCGACAACGACGGTGACGGCATCCCCGACGCCATCGACAAGTGCCCCAACCAGCCCGAAACCTTCAACCACTACAAGGATGAGGACGGTTGCCCCGACGAGGTTCCTCCCGAGGTGAAGAAGTTCACCGGCGTCATCGAGGGCATCAACTTCAAGACCGGCTCGGCGGAGATCTTGCCCGGATCGTGGGCCATTCTCGACCGTGCGCTCAAGGTCCTGCAGGACTTCCCGGACGTGAACCTCGAGATCTCGGGCCACACCGATAGCAAGGGCAGAGCCGAATACAACCGCAACCTCAGCCAGCGCCGCGCAGATTCTGTGAAACTGTACTTCGTCTCGCGCGGAATCGCATCGAACCGGCTGCAGTCCATCGGCTACGGCAAAGATCGGCCCATCGCGGACAACTCGACCGCCTCGGGACGAGCCACCAACCGCCGCACCGAGTTCCGCCTGATCGACGCTAGCCCCACGAAGTAGCGCGAACCAGCCATCACCGCGGCCGGCCAACCACTGGCCGCGGTGATGTGTGCCGACAAACTGCTATTCCACGGCCCGAACCATTCAGCGCGCAACTTTAGCCGGATTTTTCACCACAGAGAGCGCCGAGGGCGCAGAGGCCAGATAAAGAAGGGTTCCGGATCTGGATCCGAACCCCTTCCCCCTCCATCTCCGTGCTCTCTGTGGTGAAAACTTCTTCGCCGCTCGCCGGGCGTGCTGTCGCCTTTTCGACTAGCGCGGGCCACCTCGCGCTGGGCCCTCCCTCGCGAAAACTACTCTACTCCCGGTAGCGTAACCACGAACTTGGCGCCCTCCCCAGCTGCGCTGGGAACCAATTCCAGGGTACCGCCAAAGCTTTCGACGATCGAACGGCACACTGGCAATCCCAAACCCGTGCCGTGACCGACGGGCTTGGTGGTGAAGAAGGGATCAAAGACCTTGCGGCGGTTTTCCTTGGCAACGCCGGGACCTTGGTCGGTGACGATGAGGGTCACCCTACGGCGATCCTCCTGGCACGCCACCTCGACGGTACCCTTGCCGGCCATTGCGTCCGCAGCGTTGAGCATCAGATTGACGAACACCTGCACCAGGCGGCTCGGCGCCACCATCACCTGTGGCCACGCTGGGGCTTCCGGCGTGGTCACGACACGCACCTCGCGGAAACGGCTTTGCGGCCCACACAGCGCCTGCGCAGATTGTACTACCCGCAGTGGATCCGTCGGCACAGGGTCTTCGCGGCTCGGGCGCGAGAATTCGAGCAGCTCGCGAATGATGCGATGGATGCGCTGGGTTTCGGCCTTGACCCGGTCGAGCGCGTCTTGCCGGTCAGCCACCGGCAGATCGCCCTTGCCGGCAAGGTCGGATCGCATGATATCGACGTAGCCAAGGATGGCTGCCAACGGATTGCCGATCTCGTGGGCCACGCCCGCCGCGAGCTGGCCCACCGAGGCCAGTTTCTCGGAACGGATGATCTGCTCGCGCTGCACCGACAGCGACACCGTCATCTGGTTGAACGCAGAAGCGAGCGCGGCAAATTCCTTCGGCCCCTCCTCGGCAATACGCGGCTCCCAGTCGCCTGCGGTCATCAGGGCAGTCGCCCGGCGCAACTGCCCTAGGGGCTTGACCACGAGCTGCGTGAGCACGAAGAGGCCCAAACCCAGCACCAGCAGCGCATCGGCGATGGCGAGCAGGAGTAAGAGCAAGCCCGAGCGGCGCAGCACGGATTTTGTCGGCTCGCTGGCCGGTGTCGCCACCCGCACCGCACCGACCACACGCCCACCTACCTCGATGGGCGCGTAGGCCAGCAGCTCCTCGTCCCTGCCCTGCGGCGCCTTCCGATAGTTGATGACCGGCGGCCCGCCCGCCAAGGAGGTGCTGAGCACGGAGGCATCGCGGTCTCCCTCCTGGCGCTGGGGCCACGAGGCGACTTCCCCGCGGTCGAGTCCGACCACCGATATTCCCACGGCGTTCGTAGATTCTGCCATCGCCCTAAGCAAGGTGCGCAGGTGGGCCCTTCTTTCCGAAAACGCAGCGCCCTCGTGCATCGCCCACTCAGCCGCCACCGAACGCGCAATGGCAGCGGCCAGCGTGGCGCTCATCGATTCGCGCTGCAGGCGTAGGCTGTCTCCCGATGCCCACAGCGCGATGTATCCGGTGGTCAAAATCGCCACCAGGGTGACCGCGGTCATGCCCAGCATGATCTGCGCGCGCAAGCCCGGCCGGGCCCGCGTCCGCGGTATTTCCGAGATCGGAGTCGCGCTAAGCACCCTCAGACCTGGACGATAGCACTGACGGTCGAAGAGAAGGGAATCGTCTCATGGACAAAAATCCAGTGTCAGAACCTTTGCCCGTGCGGCGGCAAGGCTTGCTACAATCGCCGGGTCATGGCGACCAAGCCTGCACCTGACCCGGCCGACCCCGTGCGCTTCGACGAAATCCTGTCGCGCTTGCGTTCGCTCGTCGAGCGCCTAGAAAGCGGTAATCTCGCTCTCGAAGATAGTCTGCGTTACTTCGAGGAAGGAATGGAACTGTGCCGCCAAGGCGCCTCCGTCCTCGACAAGGCCGAAAAGCGCGTCGAGGTCCTGCTAGCGGGCGCTGGCGAGAGCGCCACCACGGCTCCCCTCGATGAGCCTCAAGACGACGAGGGCAGTCGATGAGCGCCTTTGACCTCGAATCCTGGCTTACGGCCAAGCGGGCCGACGTGAACGCTCTCCTCGACGCGCGCCTGGCGCAACCAAGCGACGATCCCGGGCGACTCGTCGAGGCCATGCGCTACTCGCTGCTCGCCCCAGGCAAGCGCCTGCGCCCCATCTTGGCACTCGCCGCGGCCGAAGCGGTCGGTGCGCGCATCGACGCGCCGATGCGCGTTGCCGCGGCTTCCGTAGAGCTCGTGCACTGCTATTCACTCATCCATGACGACCTACCCGCCATGGACGACGACGATGTCCGTCGCGGCCGGCCCACGAGTCACAAGGCTTTTGGCGAGGCCACAGCCATCCTGGCCGGGGACGCGCTTTTGACCCTGGCCTTCGCGTGGCTGGCCGAGGCAGCAGCGCAGGCTAACGCACCAGGACGATATCTGCCGGCCATCGCCGCCCTCTCACGCGGGGCGGGCGTTTCGGGCATGGTGCGCGGGCAAGCCCGCGACACGCTCACTACACCACCGGCCACCCTGGAGGCCATCGAGCGTCTACACCTGGAAAAGACCGGGGCGCTGTTTCGCGCGGCCGTGGAGATTGGAGCAGCCGCGGCTGGCGCTAGTCTCGCACAGATGTCGGCGCTTGGGCAATTCGGCGACAGCTACGGCATCGCCTTTCAACACGCGGACGACCGCGATGACAGCGAGCATGCGGGCTTCGCGCCACAGGCGGGCAGGCGCATCCACGAACTTGTGGCCACGGCTGTGGCAGCATTGGGCGACTTCGGCGACAAGGCCGCACCGCTTCGCGCCCTCGCTCGGAAGTTGGACGCTAGCGCCTCGGCCGGCTAGTGATACGATCGAGAGCATCGTGACCATCAGCTGGGACGACATCACGCGGGTTCAAGATAGCCCGCCCGGCACTTCCAGGACGCCGACGACCCGCGACCAAGCCTACCTCATCGTCCTCGCGGGCAGCGCCATGGGCGAGATGTTCAAGATCGCTCGCTCGCAGACCATCATCGGCCGCGGCCAGACCGCGCACGTACGGATGATGGACGATGGCATTTCCCGCGAGCATTGCGAGATACAGATCGAAGGCGACGGCATGATCCTGCACGACCTGGGGTCGACCAACGGAACCTTCTGCCGCGGCTTGCGTGTGGACAGGCATGTGCTCGAGGATGGAGACAAGATCCTAGTCGGTTCGAGTACGGTCCTGAAGTTCACCTACCACGACAGCCTGGACGAGGTCTTCCAGCGCCAGATGTATGAATCCGCATTGCGCGACGACCTGACCAAGACCTTCAACAAGAAATACTTCACCGATCGCCTAGAGAGTGAATTCGTCTTCGCTCTGCGCACCAAGGCGGACTTGTCCTTGGTCACGTTCGATCTCGATCACTTCAAGCTGATCAACGATACCCACGGCCATCCGGTGGGCGATCTAGTTCTCTCGGACATGGCCCAGGTGGTCGCTGGATTGATCCGAGCAGAAGACGTGTTCGCACGGGTAGGAGGCGAGGAATTCGCCATCATTTGCCGTGGTGCGGACGGTGCCCAAGGCCAGGCCGTGGCCGAGCGCGTGCGCCAGGCCGTGTTTGACCACAGGTTCGCCACCGAAGAAGAGACTATCCCAGTCGCGGTCAGCGCCGGGGTGGCCACGATTCCCGATACGCGCATCACCGACGCCCAGGCGCTCATTGCAGCCGCGGATCAAGCGCTCTACGAGGCCAAGCGCACGGGACGCAATCGCGTTTGCACATGGCTTCCGAAATGACGAGCCCGCGTAACCTCCCCAAAGCGCAATAGGAAAGGAATGGCCACGTGGGATTTCTGAAGAGCTTTCTCGACAGTCAGGTCATTGTCTACACGGTCCTGGCCCTGATCCCCAACCTGTTGCTCATCCTGTGGGCCATGGCGAGGCTATCGCGCGAGGTGCGGCTGCTCAAATCGAAGATGGCTATGGTGGAAAACGACATCAACCTGCTCGACCAAAGCATCAGCAGCCTCACGGGCGAATTCCAGGCTATCCGCAAGCTCGACGGCAGCTTGGGCAGCGGTCGCCTAACCGGGCAAAAGGAGTAGCTTGAGCGCTGGCCGCTTTCTTGCGGCGGGTAGCCTAGCCCCGTACTCTCCACGGTACCCATGAGGCGACTTGCTTACCTTGCCCTGATTGCCGTGCTTGCGCTGCTCACCGTACCCGGTGCTTTGCGTGCCGGTGAGGCGGGAAATACCGACGAAGACGAGGATCAGGGGACGCCCGTCGAGACTGCGCCCAGCACGAAGTCGACCCCGGTTGCATTCGACAAGAAGTGGCTCGAACCCTTCTTTCGCTCCGGCCCTGAGAGCAGTGCCGCGGAGCGCTTTCGCGCCGGTGATTTCGTCACTGCGGGCAGGGACTTGGGGCGCGTCCTCGCGGGGCTCCCCGCGAAATCGACCGAACGCAATCCCTTGCGTTTTCTGCAGGCGCTCGCGCTCATGAACCAGTCGTCGTGGCAAGCCGCGGGCGACATCTTCGAGGATCTGTGGTCGTCTTATCCGCTGCTCGCCCCGTACCACGCCTACCAGGCGGCTCGCTGCCGACTACGCCGGGGCGACAGCGATGGAGCCTTCACCTGGCTTGCGCGCGTGCCCTCAGGCAGCGTGCCCGAGGCCGAGGCCGTGATGGTCAAAGTGGACGCCTTCGTCGCGGCGAAGCGCTGGGCCGAGGTCGACACCGAGACGAGCACTTTCCTGTCGCGTTTTCCCAAGGGCCCGCGCCGCGCCGAGGCCATGTTTCAGCGCGCGGAGGCCTTGCGCGAGCTCGGACGACCGCTGCCGGAGATAGCGGCGGCCTATCGCAAGGTGTGGGCCGAATCGCCTACAGAAAGCTGGGCCACGCGGGCGAGCGAGCGTCTGGAAGCCCTGGCCACGACATCGCCGGTGGATGAGGCGGGCGTGCTCCTCGCCCACAGTGTGGACGAATTGCTTTCGCGCGGAATGATCCTCTTCGACGCCAACCAGAACGCGCAGGCCGAGGCCACTTTCAGCACCGCCCTGGCCATGCCCGGAATCGACAAGACCACCCTGTGCAAGCTGCGCTTTCACGCCGCCCAATCGGTTTGGAAGCAACGGCAGCGTCAGCGGGCGGCTCCGCTTTTCGACCAGGCCATCGCCGACTGTCGCGCAGCGGGAGACCGAGACCTGCTCACGCGCTCGCTGTACCAGGGCGCGCGTTCGTACGCCTCTGCGGGCGACAAAGACAAGGCCATCGCTCTGTACGCCCAGATCGAGAAGGACCAACCCGGCCATCGACTGGCCGACGACGCGCGCCTGCGTGCGGCAGAGGTCTACACGGACGACAACAAGGATGCGGAGGCGGAAAAGCTGCTTGCCGACCTCGCCGATATCTACCCCAAGGGCGACATGGCGCCCGAAGCCCTGTGGCGCCTCGCCTTCAACCGCTGGCGCGACCGAAACTACGATAAGGCTCTACGCTGGCTGGACCAGGTGTTGCGGCGCTATCCGCGCGAAGACATCTGGTATGCCGAAGGACGCGCGCTGTACTGGAAGGCGCGCATACTAGACAAGAAGGGTGAGCACAAGGGAGCACGCGAGGGCTACGAGCGGGCCGTGCGCGAGTACCCGCTGTCGGTCTACACCCTGTTTTCGCTGGAACGCCTGCGCAAGCTCGCGCCCGAGGCAAGGACCGCTCTCGTGCGCGAGCTGCGCAAGCACATGGGCGACATCGACAAAAAGTCCCCTTGGGAATTCGGCAAGCAGGCCGTGTTTGGCGAGCCAGGATTTCTACGCGCGGTCGAGTTCGCGCGCATGGGCCTCGGCAACGAAGCTCGCCGCGAGCTTGGCAGGCTGGGGCTGCGCGTGGGCAGCACCAAGGGCGAGGCCCCACCCGGCGGCGCCGGGCGGGAAGATGCCCTATGGATCACTGCCATCCTTCTCGACCGCGGCAACCAGTGGCAGGCCTCCCATTCCGTGCCTCGCTACGCTTTGCCTTCGTTCCGCCGCGCCTATCCCAATGGCGGTCGGCACGAGGCCGAGTGGCGCCTCGGCTATCCCAAGGCGTTCCAAGACATCGTGGTCAAACACTGCCGCGCCAACAAGGTCCCCGAGGCGCTGCAATGGGCGATCATGCGCGAGGAAAGCTCCTTCTATCCGCGGGCCGAGTCCTTCGCCAACGCGCTCGGCCTCACCCAGATGATGACCAAGACCGCCCAGCGCTTCGCCAAGTGGCCAGTCACGCGCGAGGCTCTCTTCGACCCGGACAAGAACGTGGAGATCGGCTCGCACTTCCTGGCCTTTCTCCTCGAGCATTACGACGGCGCGGTTCCGCTGGTGGTGAGCGGCTACAACGCTGGCGAGGGAGGCGTGGATCGTTGGCTGCGCGAGCGCGGCAACCTGGAGCTCGATGAGTTCATCGAAACCATTCCCTTCGACGAGACCCGCGGTTACACCAAGCGCGTGCTGTCGAGCTACCTGACCTACGCCTGGCTCTACCAGTCCGACAAACCCGTGCCGCAGATAAGCTTCACCCTCAAGAAGACCGACGGCAAGCAAGACAAGAAAGACAAGAAGCCCGCCGCCAGCGCGAAGACCAGCCGCGAGGCGAAGAAGAGATAGCAGAGAATTTTTACCACAGAGAGCGCAGAGGGCACAGAGACAGGGAAAGAAAGGGTTTCCGGATCTTGAATCCACCCCCCTTCTTCCTCCCCCTCTGCGCTCTCCGCGCTCTCTGTGGTAAAATCCGAAAGCGTCGCTACTTGCGCTTCTTGCGCCAGAAGCCGCTGCGCTCGCCTGGCGGCTCGACTTGATCGCCACCCACGCTGGCGAAGGCGCGTAGGGACTGTTCCTGCTCTGGTGACAGCGTCTTCGGCACCACCAGCTTGAGGTGCACGACGAGGTCGCCAGTGCCTCTGCCTTGCAGGCGCGGAAGGCCCTTGCCCCGCAAGGTCACCGTGTCGCCGGGCTGGGTGCCGGCGGAAATTGCCACCTCGATGTCACCGTCGAGCGAAGGCGACTTGATGGTCGCGCCCAGGGCCGCTTGCGGAAATGAAAGCGTGACCAGGGTATGCAAATCGGCGCCGTCGCGCTCGAAACGAGGATCATTGGTCACGTGCAGGCTGACATAGAGATTGCCCGCCTGACCGCCCCCGGGCGCGGCCTCGCCCCGCCCCGACAGGCGCAGAGTCGAACCATCCTCCACACCGGCGGGAATGCTCACCTGAAAACTCTCTTCGGCCAAGGTCAGGCCGCCGCCCCGACAGGTCTGACAGGGCTGGCGCACGATGCTGCCCTCGCCGCGGCAGATGGGGCACGTGGTCTGGATCATCAGGAAACCCTGCTGGTGCATGACCTGGCCGCGCCCGCCACACTGCTGGCAGCGCTCGCGTCCAGAACCTGCCGCGGCGCCCGTCCCCGAACAGTCTTTGCACGCGACTCGGCGGCGAACCTTGATCTCCTTGGTAGCGCCCTTGGCAACCTCGGACAGGCTCAGCTCGACGCGGGTCTCCAAATCGGCCCCGCGCGAGCTCGCGCGCGAGGAGCCGCCGAACCCGCCGAACATGTCGCCGAAGATGTCGCCAAAGGCGGAGAAGATATCGCCCATGTTCGAGAAGCCGCTGCCAAAGCCACTTCCGCGGGGGCCCTCGTGACCGAAGCGATCGTAAAGGCCTCGCTTTTCCGCATCCGAGAGCACCTGGTAGGCCTCGGAGGCTTCCTTGAAGCGGGCCTCGGACTCCTTATCGTCGGGATTGCGATCAGGGTGCAGTTCAAGAGCGAGCTTGCGGTAGGCGCGTTTCAGCTCGGCCACATCAGCGTCGCGACCGACACCAAGAATTTCGTAGTAGTCACGTTTTTCACTCACGGCAGCAGCCCCGTAGAGTACTCCAAATTATGCCAGCTTCCAGCTGCCTTGCAGGGTTCATTGCGATCCACAATACTCCCCAGGTGCCTGTGAAACACCCCGACGATCCCTTGCCCTGGGAGTGCCTCGAACAAGACTACCTTTTTCGCCGTCCGCCGTGGCTGGTGCTGCGTCACCAGCACTTTCGCCTCCCCACGGGCCGCGAAATCGCCGACTACTGGATCTCGGAGTACCCACCCTGGGTGAACGTGGTGGCCGTGACCCAGAATGACCGTTTGGTGTTCGTGCGCCAGTTCCGGCCGGGTATTGGCGCCGTCCACTACGAGCTTCCCGCTGGGGTGGTCGAACAAGGCGAGGAGCTCGAGGCCGCCGCCAGGCGCGAGTTGCTCGAGGAAACGGGCTTTGGCGGCGGAAGATGGAGCCTGCTTGCAAGCTTGTCGGCCAACCCGGCCCTGCAGAACAACATGACCACGACGTACCTCGCCGAGGGCGTGGAGAGCATCCGCCCGCCCGCCCCAGAGCAAACCGAGGATTTGCGTATCCACCTGGTCAAGCTCAGCGACGCGGTCGGCCTCATCGACAGCGGCGACATGATCCAAGCCCTGCACGTCGCCCCCCTCCTCCTCTACCTGCTCAGGCGAGGTTAGCCGGATTCTTCACCACAGAGAGCGCAGAGGGCGCAGAGGCCGGATGAAAACGGGCTTCCGGATCTGGGATCCGACCCACTACTTCCCCTCCGCCACAACTTCCCCTCCGCCTCTGTGCTCTCTGCGCTCTCTGTGGTAATAACTGCTTCGCCGCTCGCCGGGTTTGCGGTCGTCTTTTCGATTGGGTTGCGGGCGTAGCCCGCGCTGTGTCCTCTGTGTTGAACGTCAGATTTTTGGCGATTCGAACTGGACCAGGCTGGCGAACCCGGCGATGCGCGCGCGGATGGCCGCAGCGTCGAGGGTGCGAAAGCGATCGAGGCTGAAATCCTCGACACAGAACGAGGCCAGCACTGTGCCTGCCACCAAGGCCGAGCGCACGCCTGCTGGCGACGTATCGCCCGTGCGCGCGAGCGTCCCCATGAAGCCGCCGGCAAAGGAGTCGCCCGCACCGGTCGGGTCGACGACGTTGTCGAGCGGAAAGGCCGGCGCGGCGAAAACGTCGTCGCCCTGGAAGAGCAACGCGCCAGCATCGCCGCGCTTGATCACCACAGCTTTGGGCCCTAGCCCGGAAATGGCCTTGGCGGCCGCAGGTAGGCTAGAGTGCCCCGAAAGCTGGCGCGCCTCCTCGTCATTGAGCAGGATCAAGTCCACGCGCTCGAGCACGCGCAAGAGGTCGGAACGCTTGCTGGAAATCCAGAAATTCATGGTGTCGCAGGCCGAGAAACGCGGCTGCTTCACCTGCTTCAGCACTTCGAGCTGGAGCACGGGATCGATGTTGGCCAAGAACACGAAGGGTGTCTCGCACCACGCGGCCGGCAGCTTGGGCTTGAAAGCTTCGAAGACGTTGAGCTGCGTGTCCAGTGTGGTGCGCGTGTTGAAGTCCGCTGCATAGCGGCCAGCCCAGCGAAAGGTGCGGCCGGGGACCCGCTCAAGACCACCGAGATCGATGCCGTGTCCGCGCAGAAAATCCTCGTGCGCCGCCGGGAAATCTGATCCCACCACGCCAACTAGGCGCGTGGGGGAGAAGAACGAAGCGGCATAGCAGGAAAACGACGCGGCGCCGCCCAGGATCTCGTCCCGCTTGCCCTGGCTGGTTTCGACCGTGTCGAGGGCAACCGAGCCCACCACGAGCAAGGGGTTCGATGGAGTACTTCCGGCGTTTGCTTGGGTCATGGCCCTCTGCTACCACGAATCGCGCGCTCTCGGCTACTGGCCCCAGCCCGCAAGAGCCGCGGGATGCCACTACCCATCGCTCCAACTTGGCGGCGCGCGTCCGTTGTGGAAAGGCACCACTTTCTGCCGCCTTCCGGGACGGCGTTGCACTTGTCGCGCGCTCGGCTACGGGCCCCAGCCGGCAAAGACCTGAGTGACGTAGAGCGGAACTGTCCCGCCTTCCTCGCGCCCGACGGCCGCGCCGACGCCCACGTGGGTAAGAGCGCGGTTGAGGATGTTGTCGCGGTGGCCCGGGCTCGACATGAATCCACGCTCGACCTCGGCGGCTGACAACGCACTTCCGACGTTTTCGCCGAGGTAGGTGGGCAGGGGTGAGAGCCCAGCTGCGCGGATGCGATCGGACGTGCTTCCGGAGCGACGCGAGGTGTGCGCCACTTCACCGGTCTCGGCCATCTCACGGCTGTAGCGCTGTGCAATACGCGCCAAGCGCGGGTCGCGCACGAGAACCGGCAAACCATGATCCAAGCGATCCCGATCCAGCAGCTCGATGATCTGGCGCTCTGCCAGCGCCGGATCGGTGACACGTACGACCTGCGCCGACCTCGCGAGCACCGGTGTGTGCGGTTCAGCCCCGCAGTACACAGGAAAATTCGCCAGGACGCTCGGACCGCTCGCGTCTTGCGCGATGACCTCAACTTGATAGGCTCCGTCACCTTCACTGCAGTCTAGGCGAGCTGTGAAGTCACGTTGCTTGACCGAGGTGGCAAGCCTCTGCACAGTGCCGTGGGGCGGAGTCACCAAGACTGCCGGCGAATGAAACATGGACCGAATCTGCCCGGCTATCGTGGCGTGTCCATGGAAGGGGATCCTCCGGGGAAGCGGCTCGATATCTAGATTCTTGCTGTGGAAGATGAGCACCGCCATCCATTGCCCCGGCGTTCGCTTGACAGCAAGGCCGAACCGCCGCCAGTTGGAAGAAGCCGCGTTGCTCGCGAGCTCATGCTCCAGATTGGCGACCGCACCCGGCTCCGAACCATTCTCGCCTCGCTTGAGAATCATGCCAGGGTCAGCCTCGACAACGCCATAGTGGGCGAGAAGGGTGGCTGTCGTGTCGAA
>Ga0265342_10003047_pt1 | contig 14020 bp, 9 predicted proteins | sample 4CB327metaG_FD_203125 | JGI IMG/M metagenome (GOLD analysis project Ga0265342, IMG submission 203125) | Rhizosphere microbial communities from Carex aquatilis grown in University of Washington, Seatle, WA, United States - 4-CB3-27 metaG | ecosystem: Host-associated > Plants > Roots > Rhizosphere...
GCCGGTCGAGAAGAAACTTGGATTCGTTCAGATAATAGGAAGGGCCGATGTCCGCGGTGACGCGCAGAACGTCGCTGCTGCCGATGAAGCGCGTGTGATTGCTGCCGATGCTGATCTGCGGCGCGGCGGCGCCGTAATTGAAGGTCGGACGCAGACGAAGCGCGATCCGCGGCTGGCCTTTCGTCGGTTCGATGCGGCGCACCAGCATCGGCGGGCGAAAACTACGCCCGTAACGCTCGAAGCGCGGGGCGAAATCGACAATGTGCAACTCCTCTCCGGCATCCGTTTCGATCCAAGTCTCGAGGATCGCGGTGTTGCGCATATAGGACTGGCGCGAGGATTTGCGGCCCTCGACGACAATGTCCATGAAACCCGCGTCCGGATTATCTGCGTTGACCAGCGCGTTGAACACCGGGTCTCCATCCAGCCTCGGAAAGCAGAACCAAACGTGGCGCGCCTGTGCATCGATCAGACTGGCGACCGCGCAATTGCCGATGGGTGCAAGATCGAGTTGGGCCATGCGGCGCCTCAATCGGCCGTTTGCGGCCGGAAGGTTTCGAGCCAGCGGCGGACTTGCGACGGCTGCCCCCCGAATGCGTCTGCGACAGCAAGCGCCAATCCGCCCTGTTCGGCGGCCGCGCGAAAACCGTCCTCGTCGGTCACATCGTCTCCCACGAACACCGGAATGCGCCCGGCAAACGGCGCAAGCCGCTGGAACTCGCGCACGGCAACACCCTTGTTCAAGAGGCGGTGCCGGATCTCGAATGCCATCCGCGCGGGCAGAATTTCAAACTCACCCGACTGTCCCTCCATGATGCTCTCGAGCAGGCGGACGACATCGCGTTTGCGCCCCGGCGCTTGGCGAAAATGGATCGCGACCGTGTAGGTCTTTTCTTCCACGATCACGCCGGTCCATGCTTTGGCGGCGAAGTGCATGTGTTGCCTCCACGCCTTCGGCACGGCGCGGTCCTCGTCGGCGCGCAGGGTCCGCGCGTCCGGCAAGCGCATCACCGCGCCATGTTCGCCGGCACACGGTAATTGCAACGGCGCCATCAGCTGGTCGATCTGCTCGATCGAACGCCCGCTCACGATGGCAAGAGCGCCGCCGAGCCATGCTCTGGCAGCGGCAAGGGCGGGGACCAACGTGTCGGGGATTCTCACCGCACCGGGATTAGTCGCGAGGTCCAGCAAGGTCCCGTCAGCGTCGAGGAACAGCGCCCAATCCGAGCGCGGCTGCGGCGGGCGGTTTGGAGTGTTGAGAGTTCTCGACAACGGCCGTCTTGAGCGATGAAGAAGCAATCTCCACCTCTTGCTTGGAACAATCGAAGCCCGATTTTCCTAGCTAATCCGTGGGCAGCGTGTGACATTGCTGTGATGAATTTGCCGCGAAAAACCGCATGTTTTCAGTATGTTGCGAGAGTTCGTAGCGAGCGCACAAAGTGGCTGCTATTCGGCCCCCTTCGTGCCCGAAACCGTGCCCTGCGCTATTGCGCGGCAGACCATGCGATGTAGCCGCCGGCAAGGTTCACGGCTTTGTCGTATCCGTGATCGCACAGGAACGAAACCGCTTGCGCGCTCCTGTGTCCCGACCGGCAATAGACCACGAGCGGCACATCTTTCGGAATCGCAAGATAGTGATCGGCGAGAGTCCCCAGCGGGATTAGAACGGCGCCCGCAATATAGCCCGCCGCGAATTCCTCGGGCTGGCGCACATCCAGCAGATAGAAGGGCGCCGTCTGTTTGATCAGCGTCTGCAGATCGGACACCGCGATCGTCGGAACGGACATTTGCGACTCCTGGAAAACCGGCGAAGGTGTGCGCAGGCGCGCGCCTTACGGCAGCACCGTGACCTCCACCTGGGGCACCAGTTGCTCGACATGCTCCGGATTGCACAGGCCGGTTCCGGGCGACAGCAACGCGGCACTGCCCGCGGCCACGGCGTGACGAAACGCGTCGGGCAGGGACATCTGTCTGGCGATCGAGAGCACCAGCAAGCCCAGGAAGCTATCGCCCGCACCCACGGTGCCGCGGATCTCCACCGGCGGCGGCTTGGCATAGAGCGCGACATCGCGCGAGACCAGCATGGCGCCGTCCGCGCCCATGGTGAGCGCGACGATCTCGGCCTTGCCGTTCACCACTAGATTGCGCGCGGCGGCATGACAGGCCTGATGATCGGGATTGCCCTGATCGAGCAGATCGGTGAATTCGCTGAGGCTCGGCTTGACCAGATAGACCCCCAGATCGAGCGCATGCTTGAGCGGCGGTCCCGAGGTGTCGAGCACGAGTTTGGCGCCGCCCAACACCGTCAAATTGCGCGCCAGCCGCGCGTAGAAATCGTGCGGCACGCCGCGCGGCAGACTGCCGCTCGCCACCGCATAGCCTCGCGAAGACGCCTGGGTCATCAACCCCAGCCCGGCGCTCCATTCTTCCTCGTTCAATGTCGGGCCGGGCAGCACAAAGCGGTATTGCGCGTTGGTCTCGATTTCGTTGACTGCGAAATTGGCGCGGCAGTCGTGTTCGATGACGAAGGACTGATGACGCACGCCTTCCTGCGCCACCAGATGTTCGAGCGTGTGGCCGGACGCCCCGCCCATCGGGAAGATCGCCAGCGGCTCGGCGCCGAAGCGTTTCAAGGTGCGCGCCACGTTGATGCCGCCGCCGCCCGGATCGCGGTGCGCCTTCAAGCAGCGGATCTTGTGATCCGTCATGATGTGACCGACCTCCACGCTGGTGTCGATCGCGGGGTTCATGGTCAGGGTTACTATGTTCTCAGTATTCATCCACGCCTCGTTCCGGTCCCGGCCCTAAATCCCTCGCCCAGCGCACGCGTCGCTTCCGCAACAATATTGTCGATACCATATTGCGCCGACGGCTCAAATTGCGGCGACAGCTTTCCTGCGAGATGTAGAGTCACAGCCCCGTGTAGCGCTGCCCAGACCACATGGCCGATCAGTTCGGGGTCGCCCTCTAGGGTGCCCTCGGCGATGAGGTCGCGCACATGCCTTGTCATGGTGGCGCGCGCCCGCGTAGCAGCGCGAACGAGGTCGGGGTACTCAGTCTCAGTCGGTTGCGACAAATCGAACATCAGTCGGTAGGTTGCGGGTTCCTCAAGGGCGAACCGTATATAGGCATCGCGCGCGGCGCGCGAACGATCGATTGTCGTGCCCGGCCCGGAATAGGCCTTTTCAAGCGCGTCGGCGAAGCGGTTGAAGGCGCGCGCGCGCACCGCCGCCAGGATATCGTCCTTGTCCCGGAAATAGCGATAAGGCGTCATGGCGCTGACGCCGAGCGCGGAAGCCAGCTCGCGCATGGTCACCCCTTCCGTCCCCTTGCCGGCGAATAACCGCGTGGCCACGTCGCAGACCCGGTCGCGGAAACCAGCGACATCGTTCACACTGAGGACGCGGGGCATGAAATTCTCCGGCGAATCTCTTTTACAGAGAGACCCACCTTACACTATAAATTTACAAGGTAAGAATATTTGATGCCACCCCGAACCGGACCGGGCGGCAGGGAAATGAGACCTCGCCTCGGCGTCCGCGAATCGGCATATTCCCGCCCATGCCAAAACGACTCCATCGGATCCTCATCTTCGCGCTCGCCGTCGCCGTGAGCCTCGGCGCAGAGGCTGCCGTCAGGCACAAAAGAGCGCCGCACCACGAATCGGATGCCGCCGCCATCATCGTCAGAAGCATCGAGGCGGTGACCCCGGCACAGCAGGGCTCGCTGCGCTCCTCCTGGGTCCAGTACGGGCCGGGCGGCGTTGTCGAAGCGCGCGCCGTGGTCGACGGGAAGAGCTGCCCGGCCATTTATATCGACCTGCATGAGAATCTCATGCAGCAGCGCGCGGCAGCCGATGATCGATTTACCACTGTCTGCGCTGCGGTTCTTCCCAAGGCAACAAAACAGGCCGCGATCGTATTCCGCGTCTATCGCGTGCAACCTCCTGCCATGGGCGCCGGCGTCGCGGCCTGGGAAGCCTGGGTTCATGACGAATATGGTTTGGCCAATCCAGGCCCCGACGCCAGCGAGGCCGACTGGCTGGCGTGGAGCGACGCGGTCAACGCCAAAGCGCAATACCAGATCGTTCCGCTCGCCCTTCCCGCAGCCGAGCCTCACCGCATCATCGTGTTCGGCGACACGGGTTGCCGTATCAAGGGAACGGCCCTGCAGAATTGCGCCGATCCGAAGGAATGGCCGTTCCCGAAGATCGCCGCCAAGGCCGCCAAGCTCAAGCCGGATCTCGTCATCCATGTGGGCGACTATCTGTATCGGGAAAATGCGTGCCCGGCCGGCTTCGCCGGATGCGCAGGCACGCCTTACGGCGACAACTGGCCGACCTGGGATGCGGATTTCTTCGCCCCGGCCAAGCCCTTGCTGGCGGCCGCGCCTTGGGTCTTCGTGCGCGGCAATCACGAGGATTGCGAACGAGCCGGTCCCGGCTGGTTGCGGCTGTTAGGTCCGCTGCCCTTCGATCCCGGCGCGCCTTGCATGGCGCATCTGGCGCCCTATTCGGTTCCCACCAGCGCCGCGAACCTTGTGGTCCTCGACGACGCCGACGCATCCGACACGTCCGACACGTCCGATATGGCCCCCGTCTATCGCAGCGAAATCGCCTCGCTGGCGAGCGCTCAGGCGCCAAGCTGGCTCTTGCTGCACCGTCCGATCTGGGGCGCGACCACGGGTCCGATGGGGCTCCCGGTCGGCGGCAACCAGACCATGATCTCGGCCATCGGCACCTCGGGCATCCCTGCGCCGGTGGAGCTGATGCTGGCGGGACACATCCACACCTTCGAGGTGATGAATTTCAATGAAAAGAGCCGCGTGCCACCGCAGCTCATCGCCGGCTTCGGCGGCGACAGCCTGGATCCCACGCCATCCCTCCTGAGGGGAACCGTCTTTCAGGGCAAGTCAGGCGTCGCGGTCAAGGACGGATTCTCGCTGCCGGGATTTGGCTTTCTGCTGATGACGAAGGACGCGGACGGCTGGACGATCGACGTCCACGACGTCAGCGGGAAGATCGAGAAGAGCTGCCTGTTCCGCGGCGGGCGCATCGACTGCCCGAAAAGAGTTGAGCGGCTTTAGCTGCAACGCAGCAATCCCCAGCTCTCCTTGATTCAGTCATTGCGCCGCCACGATTGCGGGCGATTGTGAGCGAATTGCCGCATTATGATTGTGGCTGTAATCTCTGGCGGTTTTAACGGGGGCGGGCGATGGGGAAATATCGCAATTGGATTCTGATCGGCGGCGGCGTGGGTGTTGCTGTCGTTCTGGCCGTGGTCGTGACGCTCTATCTGCTGGGCGGAAGCGAAACCGGCGGCGGTGGGTTCTTTGCGCGCCTGTCGAACGGCCTTTCCGCGGTAACCTCCGGCGTGTCGCCGACATCGGCCGAGGCGGGCGGCGAGTTCGCCTTCCATCGCGTCGACATCGACACGAGCAAACCCCAAGCCGTGGCGTGCCTGGTCTTCACTCAAGATCTCGATGTCTCCGGTAAGACGCATTACGACGATTATTTTTCGATCGATCCCGCCACCCGCGTCGCGGTGAGCACGATCGGTCCGCGGCTCTGCCTCTCCGGCCTCGACTTCAACAAGACCTATAATGTCACACTGAAGGCCGGATTGCCGTCGGCGTCCGGCGACAAGCTGGTCGAGAGCGAAACGGTTCCCGTCGAACTGCGCGACAAACCGGCGATCGTTCAGTTCAACGGCGGCATCGTCCTGCCGCGCAACAACGCGCAAGGCGTGCCGATCACGACCGTCAACGTCTCCCAGCTCAAGGTGAAGCTGATCCGCGTCGGCGACCGGCTGCTGTCGCAGATCGAAAGCGACACGGTGGACGAGACCACGCTGTATTCCTGGAACGCGAAGGACGTCGAGAACAACCAGGGTTCGCTGGTCTGGCAAGGCACGATGGACGTCAACAACGTCAAGAACGATTCCGTCGTCACGCTGATTCCGATCGACACATTGCTGAAGAATCGCAAGCCCGGCGTCTATGTGCTGATCGCATCCGACGCCGCCAAGAAAAGCAGCGCCGATTCCGACGAGGATTCCGGCGACATGGCGGTGCAATGGGTGGTCGATTCCGACATCGCGCTCACCACGTTCAACGGCGCGGGCGGTCTCACCGTGTTCGCGCGTTCCTATGCCAGCGCCAAACCGCTCGAAGGCGTCAAACTCACGCTCGTTGCGCGCGACAACAACGAAGTCGCCACGGTCAAGACGGATTCCGACGGCCGCGCCGATTTCGACGCCGGGCTGATGCGCGCCAAGGGCGGCGACGAGCCGGTCGTCGTCATGGCCTATGGCGACAACCAGGATTTCAGCTTCACCGACCTGCGCCGTTCGAGCTTCGATCTCACCGACCGCGGCGTCGGCGGACGCGAAGTGCCCGGACCGCTCGATGCCTACCTCTACACCGAGCGCGGGGTCTATCGCCCCGGCGAGACGGTGTACCTCACCGCCATGCTGCGTGACCGCATCGGTGCGGCGGCGACCGCGCCCTTGACGCTGGTCGCGACGCGGCCCGATGGACTCGAAGTTGGCCGCGTCACCATTCCCGGCGCCTCGCTGCGGGCCGGTAGCGCGACGTGGACGCTGCCGCTCTCCTCCAGCGCGCCGCACGGCCGCTGGCAGATCGCCGCCTTCATCGACACCTCGAAGGACGCCACGCCGATCGGCCGCGTTCAGTTCGACGTTCAGGATTTCGTGCCGCAGAAGCTGAAGGTAGCGCTCACCGCCGAGACCCAGACGGCCACCCAGAACAGCGAAATCAAAGTACGCGCCGACAGCAGGTTCCTCTATGGCGCGCCCGCGAGCGGACTCACCGGCGAAGGCGTGGCGCGGATTTCCCAAGATCCCACACCGTTCGCCTCTTACGCCGGCTGGCAGTTCGGCCGGGTGGACGACACCTTCTCCGACGTCGACGTGCAGATGACGGTGCCGCCGACAGACGCCAACGGCTCGACGGAAGCCACCGGCCAGATCGGCGATCTCACCGACACCACTCTGTCGCTGAAGGCCATGGTGAAGATCTCCATCCATGAGCCGGGCGGCCGTGTCACCGCCAAGACGGTGGACATCCCGATCCGCAATCACGAGGTGTTCGTCGGCATCCGGCCGCAGTTCAACGGCGGCTCGGTAGCCGAAGGCGCGCGCGCGCCGTTCGAGGCGATCGCGCTTGACGCCTCCGGCAAGCGCATCGCGCTTTCCGGCGTCAGCTATTCGTGGGTGCGCGAAGACACCTCGTATCAATGGTATCAGGACAATGGCGGTTGGAAGTACAAGTCGGCGGTCCGCGACCGGCTGATCACGTCGGGCACCATGTCGTTGGGCACGGGCGCGCCCGCCAATCTGGCGCAGGCCATGGCGTGGGGCACCTACCGGCTCACCATCACCGACCCGAAGACCGGAGCCTCCAGCTCTTATCGTTATTATTCGGGCTGGGCGGCGTCGAGCGCCGGCGACAGGCCCGACCGCATCCCGGTCGCCGCCGATAAGCCGTCCTATCGCGCGGGCGAAACCGCCCATGTGCGCATCAAGCCCACGGCCGACGGCAAGGCGCTGGTCGTCGTGGCGTCCGACAAGGTGTTTGCTTCGCAGGTGGTCGACGCTCCGGCCGACGGTACGACCGTCGACATTCCGGTGTCGGCCGATTGGGGCGCGGGCGCCTATGTGCTGGTGACGGATTATCGTCCGCTCGACAAGGCGAGCGGGCACGAGCCGGTGCGTTCGATCGGTTTGGTTTGGCTGTCGCTCGACAATTCCGATCGCACGCTGAACGTATTGGTCGGCGGCCCGAAGAAGATCCTGCCGCGCCAGAAGCTCAACATTCCCGTGCAGGTGAAAGGATTGTCCGAGGGCGAGGACGCCTGGGTGACGCTCGCCGCGGTGGACGAGGGCATTCTGCAGCTCACCGAATTCAAATCGCCCGACCCGGTGTCTTATTACTTCGGTAAGCGGCGGCTGGGCGTGGAGATGCGCGACGATTACGGCCGTCTGATCAAGGCCGAGAAGGGCGCGGTCGGCGCCATGCGCGAAGGCGGCGACATGTTCGGCGGACGTTCGCTGGCCGTCGTACCGACCAGGACCGTGGCCCTGTTCTCGGGGATGCTGAAAGTCGGCGCCGGCGGAATGGTCAACGTTCCGCTCGACGTTCCCGATTTCAACGGCGAATTGCGCCTGATGGCGGCGGCGTTCAGCGCCAACAAACTCGGCCATGCCGAGAGGCCGCTGACGGTGCGCGATCCGGTGGTCGCCGAGATCGTCCTGCCGCGCTTCCTGGCGCCTGGCGACAAGGCGCTGGCCGCGCTCAACATGAACAATGTCGAGGGCAAACCGGGCGACTACACCGCAACCATCTCGGCGAGCGGTCCGGTCGGACTGGCCGGCGGCGCGCAGACCGTCGTTCCCCAACATCTCAATCTCGGCCAGCGCGTGCTGGTGCCGGTTGAAGTGGATGGCAAGGGCCTCGGCATCGCCAATATCACCCTTAAGCTGGCCGGACCGGGCGGCTTCGCGGTGACGCATTCCTGGCCGATCCAGGTGCGCGCGGCGCAGCTCGATATTGCACGCGACGAAACTGTGCCGTTCGCTGCGGGGGCAAGCTTCACCGCCAATAATGCGCTGATCGCCGATCTGATACCGGGCACGCAGACGGTGGGTCTCACCGTTTCGGCGGCGCACGGCTACAGCGACGTGCCGGGCCTGCTCAAATGGCTCGACAAATATCCCTATGGCTGCATCGAGCAGACCTCCAGCCGCGCCATGCCGCTCTTGTTCTTCAACGATCTTGCCGGAATGGCGGGATTGCCGACCGACAAGGCGCTGCACGACCGCGAGCAGCAGGCCGTCGATTCCGTGCTCGACATGCAGAACTTTGCCGGCAATTTCGGCATGTGGGGACCGGGCTCCGACGCCGATCCGTGGATCAGCGCCTTTGCGCTCGATTTCCTGATGCAGGCCAAGGCGAAGAACTATGTCGTGCCCAACGATGCGTTGAGGCGCGGCGCGTCATGGCTCAGGCAGACCGCAACCTCGGATTCCGCTGACGACGCCACACGCGCCTACGCCTTCTATCTCCTGGCGAGGAGCGGGCAGGTGAACGTTTCCGATCTGCGCTACTTCAGCGATACGCGCGGGCCGGAATGGAACACCGCCATCGCGGCGGCGTTGACCGGGGCGGCGGCGGCCGAAGTGGGCGACCGTTCGCGCGCGGCCTATGGCTTCAAGCGGGCGCGGGACATCGCTCTTAGGGCCAAGCCCAACAGCTATCCGGTGAGCGATTACGGCTCGCTGTTGCGCGATCTGGCGGGCGCCACCGCCTTGGCCGCCGAGAATGGCGAAGCCGAGCTTGTTCCCGCCTTCGTCAATCAGAGTGCCGCGCTCGACATGCGGCTCAACGCCACCACGACGCAGGAAAAGGCCTGGATGCTGCGCGCCGCTTACGAACTGACGCGCCAGCACACCAAGCTCAACATCCTGGTCAACGGCCAGCCCGGCCAGCCGCGCGACGGGGCAATCCGTCTTTCGCCGAATTATGGACAACTCGGCGCCGGGATCACGCTAACCAACAAGGGCGACGCCGTGGTCTGGCGCACGGTCTCGGTCCAGGGCACACCGGCGATGCCGCTTCCGGCGGCCGCCAGCGGCCTGACGCTGACCAAGTCGGTGTGGACGATGAGCGGCAGCGTCGCCGATCTGGCGAACCTGCACCAGAACGACCGCGTGATCATCGAACTGTCGGGCCAGATGACGAGCAACTATGCCCGGCAGATAGGTGTGATCGATCTGTTGCCCGCCGGGCTCGAGATCGACCAGGTGCTCACCGGCGACGAGGGCAAGCCCTACAACCTCAACGACGAGCTGACCGATACCTCGATGGCGGACAAGCGCGACGACCGCTTCGTCGCCGCCTTCAGCATCGGCTCGGCCTATCACAGCGATGAGGACAAGAAGAAGCCCGAACCGCTGCCGTCGTTCCACATCGCCTATGTGGCGCGCGCGGTGACGGAGGGCACCTTCGTCATGCCGGCCGGCGAGGCGGTGGACATGTACGCGCCCGGCGTCTTGGCCCGCACGACGCTGGGGAGCATGACGGTCAAATAATAATGGGGTGTGGCGAGTAGGGTAAAATGAGGGCTGTTCTGCTCGCCATCCGCCGTTCGCCTTTCGCGAAGAAGGCGCGTTCGCTGTTGCGGACCCGCTTGGGCATCGCTGGCGTCGCCGCGCTCGGCCTCGTCGCGGCGGTGGAAATCGCCGACTTCGCCCTTCCGCCCGACCTGTCGAATGTCCTGAGCGTCTCGCCGGAGGTGGTGGACCATCACGGCGTGCTGCTGCGTGCCTTTCTGTCGCGCGACGGCTATTGGCGGATGAAAACGAGCGTGAGCGAAGTTTCGCCGCGCTATCTCGCCATGCTCAAGGCTTATGAGGACAAACGGTTTGACGAGCATTTCGGCGTCGATCCGCTGGCGATGGCGCGCGCGGCCTTCCAGTGGATCACTATGGGCCATGTCGTCTCGGGCGGCTCGACGCTGACCATGCAGGTGGCGCGGCTGCTCGAACCGCCCAAGCACCGCTCGATCCTCACCAAGTTTGTGCAGATGATCCGCGCGGTGCAGCTCGAGGAGCGCTATTCCAAGGACCAGATCCTTTCCTTCTATCTCACGCTGGCACCGTTCGGCGGCAACCTGGAAGGCGTGCGCGCGGCTTCGCTCAGCTATTTCGGCAAGCCGGCGAGTCAGATCGATCTGGCCGAGGCGGCGCTCTTGGTCGCTCTGCCGCAATCGCCGGTCAAGCAGCGCCCCGACCGTCACGCCATCGCCGCGCTCAAGGGCCGCAACAAGGTGCTGGCGCGCATGGTCGAGGAAGGTGTCATCACCTCGGGTGACGCGAAAATCGCGATGCGCGAAGGCGTGCCGTTCGCCCGTCAGACGATGCCGCTTTCAGCGCCGCATCTGGCCGATCGGCTGGCGCGGATCGGGAAATCCACGCGCATCGTCACGACGCTCGACGCCGGCCTGCAGGGCGCGGTGGAACGTCTCGCCGCACAGGAGAGCGGCTATGTCGGCGACGGCGCTACCATGGCCATCGTCGTGGTCGAGAACAAAACCCGCAACGTGCTGGCCTATCTCGGCGGCACCAATTACTGGGGCAACGCCGGGCAGATCGATCTGGCGCGCCGGCCGCGCTCGCCGGGTTCGGCGCTGAAGCCGTTCATCTACGGTCTCGCCTTCGACGATTTGATTTTGCATCCCTCGACCATGATGGAAGACGCGCCGACCTCGTTCGGCGATTACGCGCCGCGCGATTTCGACGGCGGCTTCCAGGGCGCGGTGACGGCGCGCGACGCGCTGCGCATGTCGCTCAATGTTCCCGCGGTGATGGTGCTCGACCGCGTCGGCCCGCTCGCCTTCACGCTCGATCTGCAGAACGCGGGCGCGCGTCTGGTGTTTCCCACGCGCGAGGAAGGCCCCAGCCTGCCGGTAGCGCTGGGGGGGCTCGGCATTTCGCCGGCCGACATCACCATGCTCTACGCCGGCATTGCCGAGCGCGGCGTGGCGCGCGGTCTGCGCACGGTTGAAGGGACGGCCGATGCGCCGGCGCACCCGCTGTTCGGTGCGGTAGCGGCCTATTATCTGAGGGACATTCTCGATGGCGTGAATTTGCCCCAGGGCTGGGCGATGGGCGACGGACTGCATCGTCAGCGCACCATCGGTTTCAAAACCGGCACCTCCTACGGCTTCCGCGATGCGTGGTCGGTGGGGTTCTCCAACGATTATACGGTCGGGGTCTGGGTCGGACGCGCCGACGGCACGCCGCGCTCCGGCCGGGTCGGCGTCGACACCGCGGCGCCCATCCTGCTCAAAGTGTTCGGGCTCTTGCCTCCCGACAAGCGCGCCGCGCCGCTGCCGCCCGCGGGCGCCATCCTGGTGCAGAATACCGACCAGCTTCCGCCGTCGCTGCGCGTCTTCACGCGCGAGCAGGTGGCTCAGAGCGCGCAGCCGACAGTGGTGCCGCCGCCCGTCATTTCGTTTCCGCCCAACGGCACGGTCGTGCCGTTGCCGCCGGCCAACGCCAAGGACAAGACCATCCAGCTGAATGCCGACGGCGGGCGCGCGCCGCTGACCTGGCTGGTGAACGGAGCGCTGCTGGGCAGCTTCGACCGCTTCCAGCCCGCATTCTATCTGCCGAAGGGCGAAGGGCTGGCGCGCATCACGGTGGTAGATTCCGAAGGCCGCAGCGATTCATCGCAGGTGCGCTTCAAGCGCGAACCGTGATAAATCCTTGCCGGAAAGGGAACCCCATGACGATCAACTTCAAAGCGTTACGCTGGTTAGTAGGCGGCGCGATCCTGGCCGCGGCCCTCGCTGGCTGTACGACCTTGCCGTGGGCCGAAAAGCCTCTGTCCGAGCAGCCGTTCGCGCCGGCCGATGCCTTCGCGCAGAACCAGGAGATGGGACGCGGCGTGGCGGTTCTGGCCGGCGATCCGGGCTGGGACGATCCCGCCAAGGCGCGCTTCGAGCCGCGGCATTTCGGACTCATTCACAAGGCGGGGTTCAGCACCGTGCGTATGGTCTTGAACAGCTTCGACCACATGGACGCGTCGTACAAGATCGATCCCAAATGGCTGGCGCGGCTCGATGTCATGGTCCAAGCGGCGCTCGATCAGGGGCTGACCGTCATCCTCGACGAACACGATTATGAGATCTGCGGCAAGGACGCGGCGCTTTGCAAAGTGAAGCTCAACGCATTCTGGTCGCAGGTCGCCCCGCGCTACAAGGATGCGCCGAACAAGCTCGTGTTTGAGATGCTCAACGAACCGCACGAGGCTTTGACGGCGGAATTATGGAACCGGCAGCTTGTCGAAACGCTGGCGATCATCCGCGCGAGCAACCCAACACGCAACGTCATCATCGGGCCCGACAATTGGAATGGGCTCGAACTTCTGCCCGTGCTCGAACTGCCGGCCAGCGACCGCCACATCATCGCGACCGTCCATTACTATCACCCGATGGAGTTCACCCATCAGGGCGCCAGTTGGGTTCCCCAATACAAACAGCTCGGCGTCGGCTGGGGATCGGACGCGGATTATGCGCTGCTCAACAAGGAACTCGATTTCGTGAAGGCCTGGGCCGACGCCAACCAACGGCCGATCTTCCTGGGCGAATTCGGCGCCTATGAAAACGGGGCGATGACCGACCGGGCGAAATGGACTTCCGCTGTCGCACGCGGCGCGGAGGCGCGCGGTTTTTCCTGGTCCTATTGGCAGTTCGACCACGATTTCATCGTCTACGACATCGACAAAAATGCGTGGGTCGAGCCCATCTTGCATGCGCTCATCCCGCCCTCCGACCGGCTGTCGGGGTCACGCACGCCCATCGCTTCCGTCGCAATGTGAAACAGCAGTTCGCGGGTTATCCCAGAAAAATCACACCGTCGGAAATGACGCCCGGTTAATCTTTCGCCCATAGGAACGATTGAGCCCGCTAAGTCCCGCCAAGAGGACCACAGGAGGCGTCATGATAGATTTCACACGTCTGGCATTTTTGATCGCCGGGCTCTTCTGGGCGTTCGTCGCGCAGAGCAGAGCGAACGAGATCCTAACGGACCGCTGCAGCCCTGCAGTGGCCTGTTCTCCGGCCTGCGATGCGCATTGGTGCGATCGCGGAGGCTCTTAGTCGGCTTTTGCCTCAAGCGCGAGTCGGGTGAGCAGATTCTCGGTGGCGAAGCCGTCGGCGGGCAGCGCGTGTTTTTCCTGCCAGGCGCGCAAGGCGGCGCGCGACTTGCTGCCGATCAATCCATCGATCTTGCCGATGTCATAGCCGAGAGAGGCGAGCGCGGTTTGCAGGGCGAGACGTTCGTCGCGGTTCAGCGGCTGCTCGTCTCGCGGCCATTGCGCCGCAATCCCCGCCGCGCCTTTCAGCTGATCGGCCAACAGGCACACCGCCAGCGCGTAGCTCGCCGCATTGTTGTATTTCAGAATGACCTTGAAATTGGCGAACACCAGGAAGGCCGGT
>Ga0265342_10003051_pt1 | contig 14010 bp, 11 predicted proteins | sample 4CB327metaG_FD_203125 | JGI IMG/M metagenome (GOLD analysis project Ga0265342, IMG submission 203125) | Rhizosphere microbial communities from Carex aquatilis grown in University of Washington, Seatle, WA, United States - 4-CB3-27 metaG | ecosystem: Host-associated > Plants > Roots >...
TGGCCGATGGCAATCGCGATCAGCCCCCCGGGGATTGGTTCAGCAATGCACAGCGCGGCTGAACCTCTCGATCCAAACTCCTCTCCAATCTTTGATGTCGACCCGGATTTTGGCCCTGTTGTGGTGACCGGATGGATGGCCCTCCTTCGCCAAGACTTGCGTTCACCTGAGTGACCGTGGGTATTCCAATCCGTTCGCGTCGACCTGGTGAATTGTCCTCCTTCGCCGGGCCTGCGTTTGCCTGATAGACCGTGAGTAAGGTCCTCCTTCGCCGGGCCTACGGAGGACAGTTTTCGGCTGGGCCGAAAACTGAAAAATGGGGCGACCGACGGGAATCGAACCCGCGACGACCAGATCCACAATCTGGTGCTCTAACCAACTGAGCTACGGCCGCCGTGAAAGGCGGGAAAAATCAGGCCGCCGCTTTTCACTGTCAACCTTGATTACAGTTTTCGCCGATGGCGAAAACTGGCGTGCCATTCGCCGTGTCCTCCATAGCCCGAAGGGCGACGGGCGAGTAGATTCCGTGGAATCTGCGGAGTTTAGGGTCTTTTATTTTTGCCTATCTGCGTGCTTCTGTTTCGTAATGGACTACGGAGTTGATGATCTTCGCATTTCTGCCGCCCCGCGGCATCCCCATGACTTCCATTCCCCTGCAATTGCGCCGCGCGGTTTCCGTCTGCATCGGAATACCGCTGCTCACATTATTCGCCGCGCGCCATGCCGAAGCGGCCTCGCCAAAGTGGGACCCGGTCACACCCGCGGAACTCGCAGATAACACGCCTCACGTGGAGGCGGAGGCGCCTGCGGAAGTCCTGAACTACCGTCTGGACATCAACGAAGACACGAACGGCATGCGGGAATTCTTGTACCGCCTTCGGATCAAGATCTACGACCCTTCACGTGCAACCGACATCACACGGCTGGCACGATTCTGGGTCGGGTCCGGCAATGCGAACCCGTTCTACGAGGTTTTTGCCAGACTCACGTTGCCCGACGGTTCGGTCCGGAACTTTGACGAACATGATCTGCGGGAACGCAAGATGGAATCAGAAGGACGAGCCAATGGTCTCATGGGCTTTCTCGAATCCGGGTCGAACTGGGGCGTGGAACAGAAGTTTCTGGTTGTCACAGGAGTCGAGAAGGGGGCCATCCTCGATGTCTGGGAGCAGGAACCGAGGATCGCTGCGACGAACTGGCACATGACCAGCGTGCAGATGCCGGATGTTCCCATCCGGAGGTTCGAATACACAAGCCGGTACACGCCTGGCGACGAACATTTCCTACGCCGATTTTTCCTGCTCAACCGCTATGGCGGTCAAATGACCAACGACGAGAAGAATGGAATCATGGCGTTCTCCGCCGAGAACCTCCCATCGATCCGCCGCGAGCCGCTTGCCCCGCCCGACACTTATTTCTCCCTGACCATCATCCAGGCAAAAGAGGCGCTGTACCGTGAAATGCACCCCAACCACCTAAGCGTGCGAAAACCCGATCCAGTGCCCTTGTCGCTCGGCCCTTGGGCCTATTTCTCCACCCGGGAGGATTTCTACGATTCGGACAACGGTTTTGTTACGAAACGGGTCAGGGAAAAGGCCGCTGAGCTGGTTGCGGGCGCCGCAGACGGCCGGGACAAAGTCCGGCGGATCTATTCCTATGTGCAATCGCTCTATCAGCGGTTTCGCAAACGGGCGGACCTCGAGAACTGGTACACCCGTTACATCGATTCCGTCGATGAGTTGATCGATCTCGACCGGATCGATTCAACGATCATCCGCGAAAAGGATTTTCATTTTCTCTTTATCGCCCTGGTGCGCGCCGCCGGCTTCGAGTGCCACACAACGCAGCACCCACGGCGAACCGTGTTTCCGTTCAGCATCGAAATGGTCTCGGAAGATTTCGTCGATTACTTGACCATCGCCGTGAATATCGATGGCAATTGGTCCCTCTATGACCCGACGAGAGAGGTGCCCCTGAGCGCCGCCACGTTGCCATGGGAGATCGAAGGCCAGCCGGCGCTTATGGCAATGGCCCAAAAGCAGGTGTTCCTGAATGTCCCCCCGTCGGCCGCTGAGAATTCCACCGCCGAGGTCAAGGCGGACCTTAAACTCGATCTCGAAGGGAATCTCGCGGGGGAGTGCGTTCGGACGTTCACCGGACACTTCGCGCAGGTCGCCCGCGAACGCCTGCGCGAGAATGGAAGGGAGGAATGGTGGCAGCTGGCACGCTGGCTTCTCGATCTTGAGAATCCGTCATGTGAAGTGCGGCTCTTGAATGTGGATGGACTCGAAAACGCCGAGGAACCCCTGCGGATACACGCGTCCGTCGCCTGGCCCGCTTACGCCTCGATCATGAACACGCGAATCGTATTCCCGATCGCCGTCTGGCAGGACGGGCAGGCACCGTTTCTCAACGAGCAGAAACGCACGACTCCGGTGTTCGACCATTTTCCCAAGGTCGAAACTGAATCGATAACGATTCATCTTCCTGCTGATTTTAGGCCGAGCTTCGTTCCGGACCCGATCAAGGCCCGGAGCGGAGATTTCTCGTATTCGCTCAGCGTCACACACGATTCCGCAAACGGTCTTCTGAAGGTTGAACGATCGGCGACAGACCGGGCGATCGAGATCCCGGTGGCAAACTATCCGAAGGCGCGTGACTGGTTCCGCCGCGTTGGCGTCGCAGATCAATTCGGTCTCTTCCTGGTTCATCCGGCCGCAACCCAGCAAAAGTAACCCAGCCTCTTCCGCCATCCATGAAGCATCTTCTATTGCTGTTGTTCTGCTCGGCGCTGGTCCACGCTGCCCGCCCGCCGGAATGGCTTCGCCTGCCCGACGCTGCGGACACCCGTCCTTCCGGCGCGTCCGCCTGGGTGTTGTATGACACGGTGCGCATCACCCAGGAAGATGCGAAGACGGCCGTGTTGCACATCCGGTTTGCGATCATGCCGTTGAGCGAAGCCGGGATCAAAAAGGCTGTGTGCGACATCCTCTATACGGACAAGAGCGACAAGCTCGTATCTGCGCGCGCCTGGGCGATGTCGCCCGATGGAAAGAAATGCCGGGAATTCGGAGGATCCGAATTTCTAATCTATTCGCCCACCGTGAGCAACTGGACGTGGGACCAGACGAAATCGGTGCATTTCGAGGCGGAGCGGTGCCTGCAGCCCGGGTGGATCCTGGCATTCGAGGTCGAGATCCGGCTCGAAACCATGGAAGGGTTCGATTTCCGATGGAGCCCGAGAAGCCCGTTACCCATCAGGTTCGCCGCATTCGAGGTCATCCCTGAGAAAGGCGGGGCTGTGAAATGGCAGGCGTTCTCCAGGGACCTGCCCTCGCCGACAGCAGGCGGCGCCGCGGGTTCCCTGATCTGGCAGGTTCCCAACCTGCCGGGGTACCCCGAGAACATCCCGGAAGGCATGGAAACCAATAGTGTGGAACTTGGTGTCCGTCCGGTCGGGCCGAATGCTGCTGGTGCAGCTTCAGAATCCTGGGCGGACGTGGTTTCGATGGTGAGAGGTCAGATGGATCCAAAGATGACTGGCACACCGGCGATCGAAGCCGAAGCCAGGCGCCTGGCCGGGACGGGCAACCTGTGGTCGCGCATCGAGCCCGTCTGCCGGTTCGTTCAGAAACAGATTTCGTATCTGGCGATCACAATCGATACCGATTCTTTAGCGGGCTGCAGGCCGCACGAGGCCCGCGAGGTTTTCGAAAACCGCTACGGCGACTGCAAGGACAAGGCGGTGCTGCTCTGCACGATGTTGCGCGCGATCGGGGTCGGGGCCCGTGTAATGCTGGTCAACTCCGGGCACCCGATGACCAACGTGCTTGACTGGCCGTCCGTCCGCTTCAACCACGCGATTGTCGCGATTGAATACGGTGATGGTGAAAACACGCCGCAGGGGTCGACCGTCGTCCGGTCCGGCAACCTCAACTACGTTCTTTTCGATCCAACCAATGAAATCGTGCCACTTGGCCGTTTTCCGAATTACAATGCCGGAGGTCTTGGCTTGATCCTCGCGCCGAACGTGACCTCCGCGGTTCAAATTCCGGTGTCTTCCCCGGCCGCCGAAACCGAATCGGTCAGCGTTGACACTGTCCTTGCAGAAGACGGCTCTGCGAAGATCGAAATCGCTGAGGAGCGTTCCGGTCTGGCCGCCGCAGAATCCATCGATCAGGACGAAACGGTTTTGCGCGAAAAGCGGACAGGGGAGCTCGAAAATCGGGTCCAGCGCCGTGTTCCTCTGATCGCCGACCTCACTTGGGAAAGCTCGGGCGATTCGAAGAAGAACCGCTGGAGCAGCCACACGCGCTTTTCCGCACAGTACGTGGGAAAGCGCACTTCGGGCGGCATGTATGTCAACACCGACCTGATGTCGGTCGTCCCGTCGGCAGATCCATGGGAAGGGGAGATCGACGGATGGCTCACCTTCAAACCGGTCTCAACCCGCCGCGAGATCAAATTAACCGTGCCCGCCGGCTGGAAGATCACGGAGATTCCCCCGGATTGGTCCGTAAAGACTGCCGCCGGGGAAGCCTCGATGCATTACTCGGAAAAGGATGGAATCCTCAACGGCGAGATCGATCTTCGTATCGAAGGCGGTGTGCTGGATCGCCAGGCCTACCTCGGACTGCGTGATTTGGTTCGCGCCAGCACGATGGCCGAACGGCGGCCTGTGATGCTCAAGTCGCCGCCAAAGCCCGCACCGGCCCCCGCGCCAGCGTCAGCGCCGGCCGCTGCAAAGTAACCGCCGGCGTAGGGTCGCAGTCTTGCTGTGGCCCATCCGCCGTGTCCTCCATAGCCCGAAGGGCGACGGAGGAAGCTCCGGAGGAGCGAAGCTCACCAGAGACGGCGTTTTCGAAAAGCGTGGCCCGATCCGGTTTTCAAGTAGCGCTCGAAATCGAGTGCGGCAGGTTTGTTGTCGAAGGCGACATAACCTTTGAGGCTCCATGGGCGGTCGGAAGCGGTTGAAGGGTTGCAGCCATCGTTGTGGTCTGAAACGCGCTGCCTGAGATCCTCCGAGAAGCCGATGTAGCGGCGGACGGGCAGCGACTGGCTCTCGATGCAGTACACGTAGAACATGGGATTGGCCCTCCTTCGCCTAGGCTTCGGAGGGCGCCATCCTTCGCTCCTCGCATCCGGCTGATCAAGTCCGGGGTTTCCTCGAACTGGCGTGCCATCCGAAGCTCCGGAGGAGCGAAGGATGGCGGGATGGACGAGATCCGAACTCGCGACCTTCTGCGTGACAGGCAGACGCTCTAACCAGCTGAGCTACCACCCCGTATTGGGAAGAAGGGGCACATTTTCAGAGGGGAAACAGCCCGTCAAGGTCTTTCATTTTGCCCTCTGTGAAAGGAGCAAATCCGGGACTGGAATCCACCGCACCGGTCGCCGGGCACCTCGCAGGAGTTTCTTGAACTGCGAGGCGCCCTCCGGTAAAGGATTGGACGCTGGGAGATTTACCCCATGATTCGAAACCTTTGGAACGATCTTGAAGGCACTTTCTTTCCGGAGAGCGCTTTGGATTACATGCCGGCGCAGCGCCTGCGCGAAGTGCAGCTGCAACGGCTCAAGGCTGTCACGACGCTCGCCTACGAGCGCGTGCCGCTTTTCCGCGAACGGATGGATGCGAAGAGCGTGAAGCCCGCCGATGTGCAAAAGCTCGATGATGTCCGGCTGCTTCCGTTCGCCACGAAACTCGACCTGCGCGACACGTACCCCTACGGGTTGTTCGCGGTGCCGATGAGCGAGGTGGTGCGCCTGCACGCCTCAAGCGGGACGACGGGCAAGCCGATTGTCGTCGGCTACACGGCGCAGGACATGGAGGTGTGGAAACAGGTCATCATGCGCACGCTTTACGCCGCCGGCTACAGTCGCGGCGACGTGGTGCAGAACATGTTTGGCTACGGTCTGTTCACCGGAGGACTCGGCCTGCACGGCGGACTTGAGGGAATCGGCGCCACGGTCATCCCGATCTCAGGCGGGAACAGCGAGCGCCAGATCATGGTGATGAAGGATTTTGGCGTGACGGCGGTATCGTGCACCCCGAGCTATTTCATCCATCTGATCGAAGTCGCCGGCAAACTGGGCATCGATTTCAAGCGCGATCTCAAGGTGAAGCGCGGCGTGTTTGGCGCCGAACCGTGGACGGACCAGATGCGGCAATACATCGAGACGGCGTCGGGCATCAAGGCGTACGATATCTACGGATTGTCCGAGATCATCGGACCGGGCGTGGCGACCGAATGCGTCTGTCAGTCCGGACTCCATGTGTTCGAGGATCATTTCCTGGTGGAAATCGTGGATCCGAAGACCCTCGAGCCGGTGGCGGACGGCGAGGAGGGGGAACTGGTGATCACGACGCTCAGCAAGCAGGCGATGCCGGTGATCCGCTACCGGACCCGCGACATCACGGCGATCGAGGCCCAGCCTTGTGGCTGCGGCCGGAGCATCCGCCGCATCCACCGAATCAGCCGCCGCAGCGACGACATGTTCATCATCCGCGGCGTGAATGTGTTTCCATCGCAGATCGAGACGGCGCTGCTCAAGACGGAGGCAAGCCTCCCGCATTACCAGATCGTGTTGACCCGAAAATCCGGCCTGGACCGCATGGAAGTGCGCGTCGAAGTCACCGCCGCGATGCTGAGTGACCGCCTGAGCGAGATGGAGGGGCTGCAGCGGCGCTTTGCGCACAGCATCGAACAGATCACCAGCCTCCACACCGATGTCACGCTTGTGCAGCCCGGCACCATTCCGCGCAGCGAAGGCAAGGCCAGGCGCGTTGTGGACAAACGCAACGAAGGCAGCTGAATTCCCCATGAAAATCCGCCAGCTTTCGGTCTTTCTCGAAAACCGCCCCGGACGCCTTTCGGCGCTATGCCAGACCCTCGCAGAGGCGGGCGTCAATCTCGCCACGCTGACGCTTGCCGAGACCGGAGAGTTCGGTCTGCTCCGGCTGATAACCCCGGATGCCGACAAGGCGAGGATGGTGGTCGAGCTTGCCGGCTACGCGGCGACGATCACCGAGGTCGTGGCCCTTCAGGTGCCCGACCGGCCTGGCGGCCTCGCCTCGGTCCTGCGGGTGCTGGAGGCGCATGGCATCTCGGTCGAATACATGTATGCGTTCGCCATGCGTGCGGGCGGGGACGCGGTGATGGTCTTCCGCTTCGACGACATGGACCGCGCCCTCTCCGTCCTGCAGGCCGCCGGCGTGAATGTCTTCAAGCCGGTGGACCTTTTCGGCGATTGAGGAGCCGGAGCGCCGGCGGAGACGCGACTGTTTCCAAGTCGTAGGAAGCGAGCTTGCTCGCGATTGCCGCCTCAGCCGGCGGCCTGGCGCAGGGCCTGGTCGATGTCCGCGCGGATGTCGCGCACATCCTCAAGACCGACGGAAAGGCGGATATAATCCTCCGTGACGCCGGTGGCCTCCTGTTCCTCTCGGGTGAGCTGCTGGTGGGTGGTGGTGGCCGGATGGATGACCAGGGTCTTGGCGTCGCCGATGTTGGCCAGGTGCGACAGGAGTTTCACCGAGTTGATGAATTTCCGCCCCGCCCCGGCGCCGCCCTTGATGCCGAAGCCGACGATGCCGCCGAAACCGCGGGTGAGGTACTTCGCGGCCAGCGGATAATTCGGACCGTCGCGCAGCCCCGGATAAATAACCCAGTTGACCAGCGGGTGACCCTTGAGGAACTGCGCGATCTCAAGCGCGTTCTCCGAGTGCTGGCGCTGGCGCAGCGGCAGCGTCTCGAGGCCCTGGAGGAAGAGGAACGAGTTGAACGGGCTGAGGGCCGGTCCGAGATCGCGCAACCACTGCACGCGCAGCTTGATGATGAAGGCGACGTTGCCCAGCCCGGGGAAGTTGCCGAAGACATCCCAGAACTTGAGCCCGTGATAGCTCGGGTCGGGATCGGTGAACTCGGGAAACTTGCCGTTGTTCCAGGCGAATTTGCCGGAGTCGACGATGACGCCGCCGATGCTCGTGCCGTGACCGCCGATGTACTTCGTGGCGGAGGCCACCACGATGTCGACGCCGTGTTCGATCGGGGCCACAAGGCCGACGCCGACCGTGTTGTCCACCACGAGTGGCAGGCCTGCGTCGTGGGCGATCTTCGCGAGCGCCTCGAAGTCGGGCACGTCAAGCTTCGGGTTGCCGATCGTCTCGGCGTAGATCGCCCGCGTCTTCGGCGTGATCGCCTTGCGGAACGCCTCCGGGTCGCGCGAGTCGACGAACGTCACGGTGCGCCCCAGCTTCGGGAACGTGTAGTGGAACAGCTGATACGTGCCGCCGTAAAGATTGTTGGCCGAGACGATCTCGTCCCCGACTTGGGTGAGGCCGAGCAGCGCGAGGGAGGTCGCGGCCTGGCCCGAGGCGACGGCGAGCGCTCCGGTGCCTCCTTCGATCGCGGCGATCCGCTGCTCGAAGACATCGGTCGTCGGATTCATCAGGCGGGTGTAGATGTTGCCGAATTCCTTCAGGGCAAAGAGATTCGCCGCATGTTCGGTGCTCTTGAAGACGTAGGAGGATGTCTGGTAGAGCGGCACGGCGCGCGCCCCGGTGGTCGGGTCGGGAACCTGGCCGGCGTGCAGGGCGATTGTGCCAAGATGCGGTTTGGAGGTGCTCATAGGGATTGATTGAGTTGCGGACGATTGATTTCAGATCCGATATTCGAATGCCAGTTCAAAGCCGGACTTGATTGGGCTGACGGAGCGGACGACGTCGATTGTGCTTGGGTGTCATTGCAGAAACGAGGCGCGGTTCGGCCCGTCAAGTCTATGACGACAATCTTTATTCAATGAGTATGGGTATCTTCAAGCTTTTTCACAACTAGTTATACATATTTACTGAAGAATGGGCAATAACCTAATAAACAAACAGTTATATCTTGATGTTGATGATTGTCGCACGCCTTCGCGGCATGAATCGTCGTTCCGCCTGATGACTCGCCGTTCTGATGCGGGCACAGAGGGCAGTATCGCATGGAAAGCAGACCCGACAAAATGCAAGCGTCGTTGAATTGCGGGACGACCTCTGCTAACAGCCTGAGCTTCAATCCATGAAGTCGCAATCCGCAGGCTGTTTCGACGCCCTTGCCTCCGACGCACGTTGGGGGACGTTTACGGCTGAGGAGCGGCTCAGGGTCGACGCGTTTGTCCGCCAGTGGGCAATCAAACCGGGCGATCGCGTGCTGGAGCCCGGCTGCGGCTCAGGCCGGCTCACGGCCGTTCTGGCTGATCTTACGGGGCCGACGGGGCGCGTTGAGGCGTTCGATTGTTCGCCGGAGTTCCTCCGCGTTGCCGCGAAGCGCCGGCTGGCGCCGCACGTAAGTCTGCGTGCAGCGTGGGCCGATTCATTGGTGCTCGCGCAGGAATCATTCGATCACGTGATTTGTTTCAACGTCTTCCCGCATCTGATGCCGCAGTCTGTGATTGCCTGCCGGCTGGTGGCTGCGCTGCGGCCGGGCGGAAGGTTCTGGATCGCCCACACGTGCAGCCGGGCAGCCGTCAATGGTGTGCATCGTCGCGGTCCGCCTGTCTTGCACGACCATATCCTCCCGGCTCCGCGGGCGCTCGCGCGCCTGCTGCGCGAGGCCGGATTGAAGGAGGTTGAAATCGACGACGCCACCGACCACTTTTTGGCGCGCGCAGTCCGCCCCGCGCATTGATCTGCGATTGCTCATGACGTCAGCCCTCACGCCCAGACCGCCCAAGACATGTATATTCGATCCAGTCCGAAAGACATGAAACCCGGAACCAGATCCATCCTGGGCTCTTGGTGTTTTCAGTCCGGCCAATTGCTGAATGGCGGTTCGGTCTTTCGTCCGCATCTCATTCGATCTCCGCGGTCACGGGAGTCGGGTGCAGGGGATGATCGTGGCGAAGTTGGGGGTTGCGAAATCTGCGGGCTGGCCATGTCTGATTCTTCTGTCGCCGGAGCCGGTCCGATCGCGCGCTTTGTGACCGTGTCCTTTGCACGCGAACTGGGGATCCTGCTGAGCCTGTCGGTGATGTTTCCGTTCATGATCCACATCATCCCGGTGCCGGGCGATTCGCAGCTGGGCCCGCGCCTGCTCCCGATGTTCTATGCTCCGCTGCTGGCGGCGCTCTGGGGGCGCACCCGATCGGCGGTTCTGCTTGCGCTCGCTGCGCCGTGGCTCAATTGGGCGCTGACGTCGCACCCGATCCCGCCCGTCGCAGTCGCAACGATGGTGGAATTGCTGGGCTTTGTTCTCGTGTTCCGGTTCCTGATGGCGGAGATCGGGGCGCGCTGGTTTCTCGCCGTTCCCGCCTATTTCTCCGGAAAGATCGCCGCGGTGATTGCGGCGACGTTTATTCCGTCGCTCACCGGCGGCGGTGCCGCGCTCGTTTGGGCGGCTCAAGGTGTCGTGATCGGCGCGCCCGGGATCGCGATCCTCGTTTTCATCAATTGGTTCGCATTGCGCCACTATCCGCCCGGCCCGGCTGGCGGCGGCGGTCCGATGGCCGCGTGACCGGGTGTGCGCGTGTGAGGAATGAAACCCGCTGCAAGGCGTGACCTCATTCCCATAATTCCGATTTGATCAGCCCCCCAGCCGGCAATCACGTCCCGCTGCCCGGCTGCATCAACCGTGCGGCCTCGATCAATCCGGCCGGATGGCCGATGTCGAGGCGGCGACCGGGCCAGCATACGCCGAGGAAACCGTGGGAGGCCCGCAATTGCTCCATCGCATCGGTGACCTGCACTTCGCCGCCGTAGCCCGCGCCGGTGACGTCCAGCAGGGCGAAGATTTCCGGAGTCAGAAGATAGCGCGCGGCAAACGCGTGATAGGGCAGCAGATTCCCGGCTCCATCCATCAGTCGCGGCGCACGTTCCGGGGTGGGTTTCTCGACGAGTTGCGATAGCGCGAAGACGCCCGGTTCCAGCAGGCGGCCGCCCGCCACGCCGTAGCGGGACACTTTTTCCGCGGCACAGGGTTCCAGGGCGACCGACGGTTGGTGGTGCCGCTTCCAGGCCTCGAGCATCGCTGGCAGCGGCGAGCCGCCATGCATGACCGTGTCCGCAAGCAGCACGGCGAACACCGGATCGTTGCCGACAAATTCGCGCGCCTGGCGCACCGCATCGCCGAGCCCGCGCATGCTCGGCTGATACGTGTAGTGGATGCGGCCGAGCTTCGACAGGGCCTGTACTGCGGCCAGCTCCCGTTCCTTTCCCGTCTCTCGCAAATGCCGCTCGAGATCCGGATTTGGCGTGAAATACGCCGGGATCGCCTCCTTGCCGCGGCTCAGGATGATGAGAATCTCATCAAATCCGGCGGCGACCGCCTCCTCCACAACGTAGTGGATCACGGGCCGGTCGCCGAGCGGCAGCATCTCCTTGGGCACTGCCTTGGCCAGCGGAAGAAACCGCGTGCCGAATCCGGCGGCTGGAAGGACGGCTTTCATGTGGGCTGGCGTCAACGACCCTCCGTGGCAGTCGTGGGCGGCAGCGGCGGAGCATAGTCCGGTTTCACGACGCAGATGCCCTTCCGTGCAAACGCCTCTTCAAGCCGGCGGAACATCGCCTCATCTTCGTAGATGCCAACAATGGCCCCGCCGCTTCCCGCAAAATTCGCACTCGCGCCCATCCTGCGGGCGGTGGCCACCATGTCGCGATTGCCATCGCCGACATCATAGAGGCTCGTCCGCTTGTCGAAATTGGCGTTGATAAGCCGGTGCATCTCGGGCCGGTCGCCCTTCAGGAATGCCTCGCGGAACTGGGTCGTCAGGTCAGCCCAGTACTTCATGGCCTCGATGACGTCGGCGTCGCCGCGGACCCAGCGCGCACGCACGTCGTTGTGGTAAACTTCCGTGCCCTCGGAGAGATCGGCCTGGAATGCGACATACGTCGGCGGCAGCCGGTTCAGATCGAGCGCCTCGTACCGTCCATATCCCCGTGCCTCCATCACCGCACGATCGAAATCCATGTAGATGAGCCCCTGATAGGCCTGCGCCACGCGGTCCTGCAGACCCGCCGGAATGCCCAGCTCGCGGTTTTCGATCGAGAGCACGAGGTTCGCCAGCGAGTGCCGGGAGACGGAAACATTGTAGAAGCCCATGAGGGCTCGCGCGCAGGCGGTGATGATCGCGCTTGATCCGGCCAGGCCGACGCGGTTGGGAATGTCCGACTTGTAGCGCAGCGTGAAATTGCGGTTGTCGAGCTTGATCCCGCGGCCGGTGCAATAGTCGAAGAACGCCTTGACCGTCGCCTTCAGCAGCCGGAATCCGCCGTAATAGCCGTGCTGCTTCACGTCCTGATGCAGTCCGGCGATGCTCTCGAAGACGGAGTGGTCGCGCCGGCTCGGCAGCAGTTCCAGCTCCGGCGACTCCCACAGCTCGATCTGCGCGGAGTAATTGCGAAACGCAAAGGCAATGGTCTTGCCGAAATAGCCGTCCGACGGATTTCCAATCAATCCCGCCCGGGGGTATGCGATGGTGCGGATGATCATGAAGAGATCCGGGAAATTGGCGCGCCGCCAATCCGAATGCACGCTGAAAATCCAGGCATGACCACAGGATGGGCCGATTCGGCCCGTCCGAAAGGAAGGAGCGTCGCAGATGTCGGGACCCGAAACCCACGATGGCGTTGGCGGTGACGTGATCAGATCGGATCCGCCCGGTGCGCCCGTGCCACCGTGTGGATGATCGAATCTGTGAACGGCAATCTCTCCTCGTGTCCGATCGCAGCCGCCTCCAACGCCAGCTGAGCCGTCAGATCGACGACTGTTCCTTGCTGCATCGCGGCGACCGCCTGAAAAGCGTCATCTTCGCCGCGCTCTCGTAGAATGACCTTGAATACTTCGTACAGGCAAACCGTCGGCACGATGAGCAGCTCCGCATCTTCAATTGCCGGAGCAAAGAACTCTGCATTCTTCTCATCCGCCAGGTAGGCGAGCCACGCGGAAGAATCGACGAGATTCATACGCGGTCGTTTTCGCGTGCAGATGAGGTATCGATTCCCTTCAGGTAACCGCGAAGCTTGCGGATATCTCGCAGAAGGATGATCTCAATTCGATTCCGGAAGGATGAGAAGGCGGCCGGATGGTGAGCGCTCGCTTTTTCTCGATGAGACTCCACGCTCAAAGCCGCACCTTCGCCTGGCATGTCCCTTCGAGACTCCGCTTCTGCTCCACCCCTCCACTGGCTGACTGACCGCGCGGCCGGCGTGCTGCTGCATCCGACGTGCCTGCCCGGCGATTTTGGGGTGGGGACGTTTGACGGGAACCTCGACCGCTTTCTCGAGTTCCTGGAGGCAGCCGGCTGCAGATACTGGCAGCTCTGTCCGCTCGGTCCGACCGGATTCGGCGATTCGCCCTACCAGTGTTTTTCGGCCTTTGCGGGCAATCCGTATCTGATCAACCTGCTCGAGCTCACGCGGCATGGACTGCTTTCCCAGGACGATCTCGGGCCGCTGGTTTTCCTCAATGCCAGCCGCGTCGATTATGGCGCCCTCTACCGGCTGATCTGGCCGTTGTTGGGCCGTGCCTATGAGAGTTACCGCGACGGCCGGGGGACGGCGCCGTACGGATCCTTCGAGGCCTTTCAACATACGAACGCCGCCTGGCTCGAACCGTATTCATATTTCCGGGCGCTCAAGGACCACTACGAAGGACAGTCGTGGTGGCAGTGGCCCGAGGAAACGCGCAGCTTCCGGACCGCGCAGTCGTCAGCCCTGCGCACCCAGCTCAAGGAGGCGATCGCAACGCACGCGTTTTCCCAATATCTGTTTTTCGGCCAATGGCGCCGGGTGAAAGCCACGGCCGCCCGGCGGGGATTGGAGATCATCGGCGATATTCCGATCTTCGTTGCGATGGACAGCGCGGACACTTGGTCGGCGCCGCACTTGTTCGAACTCGACGAGCGGACCTGCCGGCCGTTCGCGGTCGCAGGCGTGCCGCCGGACTATTTTTCCTCCGACGGGCAGCTCTGGGGGAATCCGCTCTACCGTTGGGACGTGCATGCGGCCGATGACTATGCCTGGTGGCATGCGCGGCT
>Ga0265342_10003052_pt1 | contig 14008 bp, 17 predicted proteins | sample 4CB327metaG_FD_203125 | JGI IMG/M metagenome (GOLD analysis project Ga0265342, IMG submission 203125) | Rhizosphere microbial communities from Carex aquatilis grown in University of Washington, Seatle, WA, United States - 4-CB3-27 metaG | ecosystem: Host-associated > Plants > Roots >...
TTCCAATCCTGCAAACATCGGGAAGTTCATGGTCGTCCGGGCAAACCCGCCGGTCCGGTGGTTCGATGATTACTATCCGGCACTGACAGATTTCGAGCCGAAAAAATTGGGGTTGTTCTAACGGGGCTGGCAACATGACAATAGTACACGATGCGGCAGGGGGGCTGCTGGCGAGTACTCAATTGGATGTCCCCATACCCTACCGCATCGTCGCGCTGATGCAGGAGCAGAACCGTCTCTTCGCGTACTCCCTCAAGCGTCTGGCAATAGAGATCCGGGCAACCGGGTTCCGGTGCGACTGCTGCGGGGCGTGCTGTACGCGGGCGGTCAGCCACCATATCTTTCTTCTGGATCATGATGTCGCTGAAGTAAAAAAGATCGATCCTGCTGCCTTTGAACCGGCACCGGACCCGGAGTTCTGCGACCAGAACGGGGTGCTGTATGTTTCCGGGTATTCCCTCCGGATGAAAGACAATGCCCCGGGGTCCTGCTGGTTTCTTGAAGACGGCAGGTGCCGGATCTACGAGAACAGGTTTTCCGGCTGCCGTATCTATCCCCACATGCTCCGCCGGAGTGTTGACGGGACGGGAAATGTTGGGTGGCAACAGTTCGCCCGCAAAAACAGGCACGGGCGATATGATCCGGCGCTGTCTCTTGAGGAATGTATCACACTTGCCCGGGAGATCAAGGAATATGAGAACGCGTTTCTCACCCAGCAGATCTCATTCCTTGAAACCATGCATGAATATTTTACCGTACATGGCCTCCGGCATGATCCGGAGGTGCACAAACTGAGTATGCAGCGGGTCCGGCAGGGTATCCCTGCCGATATAAAAGTGTTATATGCCGGAGAATTCGAAGATTGCCGGATTGCGGGATGCAGATCAATACCGGGGTGGCTGTCAGCAGCGTAACAGGAGGGGTGACTGTTCCCGCGGAAGTACTGGTCCGGATCGGTGATTGCCTGACTTGAACGGGAGACAGGTTATTCCTGACAGAGAGAAGCCTCACTGACTGCCTTGAGCAGGATATTTCTGGTCATTTCGGGATCTCCTGCTCCCGCTTCATCATCGTGCACCCATCCGGTACGTAATACCGCTTCCCGCCACTCAGGGTCTTGCCGCAGAAGTCCCGGCAGGTGGCTGGCCGCTTATCGTAGATGGCGCAGCTCCACGTTGCCATGCCGCTGCCGTCCGGTTCCTCTTTCTTCAGGTGCCGGCACGGGGCATCGGCGAGGAAGTAGCCGTCGTCTTCCTTCAGGCCGCGTTCGCGGAGGTAGTGCAGCTGATGAGGCTTGCACTGCCGGACAAGGGTTATGGGGAGCCAGCGGCAGCACTCACCGCAGCGGCAGCAGGTGCCGGAGGCCGCTGAGGTATCCGGAGGTTTCATAAAACAGTGTTTGTGCTGGGAGAGGACAAAAGAGTGGGGGTCTTGAGCAGGGACTCTGCCGGAGGCTTTCCCTGCGGTAGAGGAAGGAAAAGCGGTATCCCGCTTACCAGGGAGTGATCCCCTTCAGCAGGTTTTCCGCATAGGACCGGAGAGCCGGATCTTCGTCCCCGTCCGCCACGAATTCCTTGAGCCCCCGAAGTGCACCTGTGCTCCGTATGGCAGAAAGCGCAACGGCAGCCTGCTCGCGCGTGGCCATCTGTTCGTCCCGGTCGCGCAGGCGCATGAGCAGGTCGTCCACCGGGCGGCCGCTCTTCAGCTGGCCAAGCGCCGTTGTGGCAGACCGCCGGATCTCCGGGTTGGTATCACTCAGCAGGTCGACAAGGGGACGAACTGCCCGCGGGTCCCCGCTCTTTCCCAGCGTGACTACTGCCCGCAGCCGGTCAGTATTACTGGCCCCGTGCATGGCAGTATCGATAAAGTCATAGACAACATCTCTGCGGAGGATGGACGCGTCCCACCCGCCTTCGTTTCTTTCAATGCTCAGACCCATATATTCCACCAGATTATCAGGATGTTCTTAATACAATACCAGTTCACGAGGGATTAAGAGGAAAAATTCCCTGCCCCTAACAAGTGAAGAAGAGCGTCCGCTTACCATGAGCGGCCCGTACCCGGGTCGCACCGGCTGTTCCGAAAACTGCGGACGGGTACATTGCAGTAATATGATGTAATCCTGTTATAAATAATTATTCGATAAAACGGGTTCAATCATGCATAGGAACAGGAAGGAGGGAGGAGGCTTCTTTCCCCCGGTTGTCATCAGCTGATCAGAAGCCCGAAAAGGACTTCCGCAATCGCTGCAGCGGTTGCAATCGCCATCATTTCAAGCGCCGTCCGGGTTGCCGGGCTTTTACCGATTTTTGTCCTCCCGATACCGGGCAGGACCAGGAACACTGCGGTTCCCGCGATACAGGCCATGCGTGCCTGGTCAATCGGCAGAAGCGCAAAAAAGGTATCACCGGCGTTTTTCGGCAGTAAAATCCGCAAGGCCCGTCCGGCAGTCGTGCATAATCAACGAGACTCCTGCGAGATTGGATTTCTCGTTATATCATCGCGGATCGCAGCCATGACCCGGTCCCATTGCTCATATCCGGATCACTCCCGTATGCACCGGAGCCAAGGGATACCGTTGGCAGGATGAAAATAAGAAGGGAGAACAAATACTACCGGGGTTATTTTTTCTGCGCCGGTTTCTCATCGTGATGGATCAGCCGGCACTTATTGACGCACTCCCAGTTCTCGGGAAGAAATTTTCCGTCAGCGCCGGGTTTCATCATGGTATGGTACTTCTCCCCGCAGACAAGGCATTCCATCAGGCCGGTCTTCTCATCGACAAGTTTTGTGGTGTGCTCTTTCTTTATCATCATTCATCGTGTCGGCGGGATGGAAGATATAGGTACGGATCGGGGACACCGGTACTGCAGTGATCGGCAGGGATGTCAAGGGATCACCCGGTTATCACTTGTGGTACGGTTCGCCCCGGAGGATCCGGAATGCCCGGTACACCTGTTCCAGGAGCAGAAGCCGGGCCATCGGGTGGGTAAACGTCATCTTGGAGAGAGAGAGCCGGAGGTTGCTCCGGGCGAGGACCGCCGGAGAGAGACCGAGATCCCCCCCGATCACAAAGGCGAGCTGGTTCTGCCCGGAGAGTTCCCGTTCGCCAAACGAAGCGGCAAGCTCTTCGCTTGACCAGCTCTGCCCCTTCACGTCAAGCGCGATGACGCAGGAGTTTTCAGCAACAGCAGCAAGGATCCGTTCGCCTTCTTTCTCTATCGCGACAGATTCATTCGCCGGTGAGGCCGGTTGTGGCCGTTTTTCCTCCGGTAGTTCGACAACCTGCAGCTTCGCATACGGGCGGAGGCGCTTCTCATACTCAGCAATGCCCTCCCGCAAAAACTGCTCCTTGATCTTCCCGATTGTAATAACCCGGATCTGCATGGAATACCGCACAAATTCGATTATTTATTCATATCGCATGCTAGAGGGGAGGATGAAGAAGAGGTGGAAGTATGTTACCTATGAATTACCCTTAGCATCTTTCGGATCAAGTTTCTGGTGCGATAACACATCCAGCAGGACTTCTTTCATCATATTTTTCATGAGCTCCCGGCCCTCATCCGATGACATGTAGTCCCTGAACAGCTCCTTGAACTGTCCCATATCGTGGTGATTATCGACGAAGGATAATAAAGCTTGTGTAATGCAGTCGGAGACCGTAGAGAACTTCTTTTCCTCGTACACGAGCTTATAGACCTTATCATAGATATTCGGGGGCATTTTATACGAGATCGCAACACGTTCCCCGCGGGTCGCCGGCGCTTTTTCTGCCATTCCCTACAAAATAGGCTAAATTACTATAAATAGGCTGTTAAAAGCCAGGAGTAATTCTTAAGTAATCCTTGTTTTTCAATTGTATTACTTAAACAATCCTTATGGAATACTTTTTATAGCGCGGCATGAAACAGGAGATTGTCATGAAGTGAACGAGATGAACGAAATATTTCTGTTACTCCTTGGATTTCTGGGCGTCTTTGCAGTCGGCTGCAGCATCGCCCTCCTTGCTCTCGGAAAAATGATAGACCAGTTCCCCGCGGGTGACGAATCGAAACGTGCCCGGAGCATGGCAAGTCCCATCGAGACCACAAAGATCTCGATAGCCATCTTCTGGGCACTGTTTATCCTTGGCGGATGGGCACTCCTGCAGGAAGACCGTATCGTGATGATCGCGGGCATCACCACACTCTTTGCCATCTGTCTTTTCCTGTTCACCGCACTGGTCTTTTCCTTTGCTGTACTCAACACCATGCGGGCGAAAAGGAAAGGGATCAAGACACCGGCCGGTATGCCGGTAATTCAGGTATCCCCCGCTGTCCCTGCCACTGTTGCCGCACCACAGGCAGAACCAGCCCCGTTACCAGTAATCCGGAAGCGGTACAATAATCCCGTCACTGACTTTATGCTTAATGCACTTTTGAAGAAAGAATAATTTTTTTCTTAGTGCAGGAATTATTTGTTTTTTTCATAACGCTCTTGGGGGCTTCGCCCCCGCCGCTGGGGCACAGCGAAGAGGCTCTTGGCCCTTTTCTCGGGCCCTCATCGCTTTCTGCAGATGTGGGCTTACCCCCATTGCGATAATGACATATTTCCAAAGAGAAATCGCAAGGTTTTCCAGTTAAAACCCGATGACGGTTCTATCGCAACTGCGCCCAGTCCCCCACATCTGGGGGAATGGTGGCGCAAGAGGGGGGCTCTCAAAAGCAAGAAAGAACCAAGAACTATTTTATACATTAAAAAGGAAAAAATCACCCGAATATCTTCTTTGACTGCTCGAGGGCGTCCACGGCCGGGAGCACTTTTCCGGTCAGGAACTCGATACATGCTCCGCCACCGGTGGATATATGGGTGAAGTCCGCATCAAGGCCCATCTTCTCGATGACTGCCGCCGTATGGCCGCCGCCCACGACTGAAAATTCCACCCGGGACGCGGCCTTCAGCATTTCGTAAGTACCCGTGGCGAAATCAGCTTCCTCAAAGAGCCCGGCCGGACCGTTGAAGACCACGGTCCCCGACTTTCTGAGCACACCGACAAAGTCGTGGATGGCGTCCATCCCGATATCGAGGACGGGGGTGTCCTCGGGGATCTTCGCAACCGGGTACTCGGCCCGGCAGTTCTTCTCGCGGACTGCAACGGTCTCCGGCATGAACACGCGGTCCCTGTACTGTGCGAGGATCTCCCTTGCCTTCTCAATCTCAGCCTGGTATTTGAGCTGGGCAATCAGCTGTGTGGAGGGTTTACCGATATTATACCCGGCTGCTATCAGAAAGACGTTGGCGACTACCCCTATTACAATGACGTTGTCCGCGATCCCCCTGTCGAGCACATTGCGGGCGACATCGATAGAGTCGTCCACTTTGGTTCCCCCAAGGACCATGGTGACGGGGCGTGGCGCACCCGAAAATACTTTCGAGAGGGTGGAGACCTCCTTTTCCATCAGGAGCCCTCCCGCGGAACGCATGACCATCGGCAGGCCGACCACCGTTGGTTGCGAGCGGTGGGCTGTGCCGAACGCATCGTTGACGAATACGTCAGCCATCGAGGAGAGTTTCCTGACGAGGTGGGTCTTTTTCGCCTCTTCCGGCTTTAAAGTCAGGTTCTCCTCGGCATTGAAGCGGACGTTCTCGAGCATCAGAACGTCACCATTCTTCATCGCGTGTATTGCCTCCCGGGCATGGCGCCCGAAGATGCTGTCCACGTAGTTCACCGGCGTTCCCAGTAGTTGTTCGAGCTTCTCGGCATGAGCTTCCAGCGTCGTGAAATCCTTTTTCCCAGGCCGGCTCTGATGGGTGACGATTACGACCCGGCTTCTCCCAAGCGCCCTGATGGTAGGGATATGCTCGCGGAAACGCTTGTCATCGAGAATAAGACTGGAGGCGGGATCGATTGGCGAGTTCAGGTCCAGCCGGAGCAGCACGTTCTTTCCATCAGCACCCAGTTCCTTGATCGTTCCAATCGTCATCCTTGCATCACCTTATTCTTTTTATGATGTACTCCGGGCTTTAATCCTCTTCATCCGGAAGAGCTCTTCGCGTTCCATCTCGTCAAGGCGCATCTTGATGAAGTCCCGGGCTGCAGTGAGCTCGGGGATGACCTTGAACTCAAGCGCGTTCACCCGGCGCTTGGTCTTCTCGATCTCGTCGAGGAGGCGTTTCATGGTGGTCTCGATCTCGGCGCTCATGATGATCGCTTCGACCAGTTCCTCAAAGGCCGATGCGGTCTCATCGATGACCGTGGAGGTCCCGAGCACGCCGTAACCGCGGTCGACAACGCTCTTTTTTACTTTGCTTGACTCGATCTGGGGGACAACGACCCCCATGATGTTCTTGCTCTTCAGGGTGATCTGCGGCACTTCCTTGACAGAGAATGCTGCAGATTTCACGCCGATTGCACCCTCGACGGTGTTGGCAAGGGCCATCATCTCGGCGGCTTGCTCGTACTTGCTTAAGAGCTCGCCCCGGCTGTCCTTTGCGTTTGCCAGGATCTTGAAAAATTCCAAGATAAGTCCATCGCGCTTCATCTTGAGGAGCTTGTAGCCGCGCTCGGAGAGCTGGATCTTCCGCTTGAGGTTGATCAGTTCCGAACGGGTTGGCTTGATATCGCGCAGCGCCATGGACAGTTACACCTTCTTTGCACCGGTCTTGAGCTTGGGGTGGTACTTGTTGATGAGGTCACGGTCGATACGGGTGAGCTGTTCCACCGGTAACGTCGAGAGGAGGTCCCAGCCGAGGTTCAGTGTATCTTCGATCGTGCGGTCCTCGTCATATCCCTGCCGGACAAAGCGGTTCTCGAAGAGGTCAGCGAACTCGAGGAGGAGGCGGTCACGCTCGGAGAGCGCGTCCTTGCCGACGATGGCCACGAGACCGCGGAGGTCGTTGCCTTCTGCATACCCTGCGTACATCTGGTCGGAGACCTTCTTGTGGTCCTCACGGGTGTGACCCTTGCCGATACCGAGGTTCATCAGACGGGAGAGCGAGGGCAGCACGTTGATGGGCGGGTAGATGCCCTTGCGGTGCAGATCACGGTTGACCACGATCTGACCTTCGGTGATGTACCCGGTCAGGTCGGGGATCGGATGGGTGATATCGTCACCGGGCATGGTCAGGATCGGGATCTGGGTGACCGAGCCCTTCAGTCCCTTGATCATACCGGCACGCTCGTAGAGCGAGGCGAGGTCCGTATACATATACCCGGGATAGCCACGGCGACCGGGCACTTCTTCACGGGCCGCACCGATCTGGCGGAGCGCTTCACAATAGTTGGTCATATCCGTCAGGATAACCAGCACATGCATACCGAGCTCGAAAGCAAGGTACTCTGCAGTGGTCAGGGCGAGACGCGGGGTGATGATACGCTCAACGGCCGGGTCATCCGCAAGGTTGAGGAAGACTACGGCACGCTCGAGTGCACCGGTGCGCTCGAAGTCCTGCATGAAGTAGTTCGCTTCTTCCTTGGTGATACCCATGGCAGCGAAGACTACCGCGAAACTTTCAGTTGAACCGGGCACCTTTGCCTGGCGGGCGATCTGGAGCGCAACATTGTTGTGCGGCAGACCGGCACCCGAGAAGATCGGGAGTTTCTGGCCACGGACAAGGGTGTTGGTACCGTCGATGGTCGAGATACCGGTCTGGATGAAATCCGCCGGCATGCCGCGGGCGTACGGGTTGATGGCCGCACCGGTGATGTCGAGGCGTTTCTCCGGCACAATCTCCGGGCCGCCGTCGATAGGCTTACCGCCACCGGAAAGGATACGGCCGAGCATCTCCCTGCCCACGGGCATCTTGATGGTCTCGCCGGTGAACCGGATACCGCTGTCCCTGCCGATACCGGTCGTGGTCTCGAAGACCTGGACAACCACAAGCTCGTCGCTCGTGTCGAGCACCTGGCCGCGCTTGATAGTACCATCGGAAAGGACTATGTTCACGAGTTCCTGGTAGGCAACCGGCTCGGTCTTCTCTACGAAAACGAGGGGCCCGGCAATTTTGCTTATCGTCCTGTATTCCTTCATGCTGCCGACCTCAGGGTATTGAACTCAGCGTCCATCTGCTTCATGATCTTCGCGAGTTCCGGTTTGTAGTCCTTGATGAACTTGATCTGGGGCAGTTCGCCCTTGGCCTTAACCGCGATGATCTGCGTCGGGCTGACACCAGCGAGCTGGGCAGCGTAGGCAAGGTCTGCGAATGTCTTGATCGCCTTCATCATGTCATACTGCTTGCTCATGTCACAGAATGTGTCGACCGCGTCGTACGCGTTCTGCTGAAGGAAGATCTCACGGATCATACGGGCGACTTCGATGGTCACCTGTTCCGATTCGGGCAGGGCGTCGGACCCGACGAGCTGGACGATCTCCTGCAGTTCTGCTTCCTTCTGGAGGACTTCCATGGCCCAGGCTCGGATCTTGTTCCACTCGGGGGAGACTTCCTTGTCATAGTAGTCCTGAAGGGCCTCGAGGTAGAGCGAGTAGGAGTTGAGCCAGTTGATGGCCGGGAAGTGCCGGCGCTGGGAAAGCTTGGCGTCCAGTGCCCAGAAGACCTTGACGATACGCAGGGTATTCTGGGTGACCGGCTCCGAGAAGTCGCCGCCGGGCGGTGAGACTGCACCGATGACGGAGACCGAACCGGATGTGCCGTTCAGGTTCTCGACAAGGCCGGCACGCTCGTAGAACTCCGAGAGCCGGGCCGCAAGGTATGCCGGGTAACCTTCTTCACCGGGCATCTCTTCGAGACGGCTGGAGATCTCACGCATGGCTTCTGCCCAGCGGGAGGTCGAGTCTGCCATCAGGGAGACATCGTACCCCATGTCACGGAAGTATTCCGCGATGGTGATACCGGTATACACGGACGCCTCACGGGCTGCCACCGGCATGTTGGACGTGTTGGCAATGAGCACCGTCCTTTCCATGAGGGGCTTTCCGGACTTCGGGTCTTCGAGGTGCGGGAATTCCGTAAGAACTTCCGTCATCTCGTTGCCGCGTTCTCCGCAGCCGATGTACACCACGATCTCGGCATCCGACCACTTGGCCAGCTGCTGCTGGGTAACCGTCTTGCCGCTCCCGAACGGGCCGGGAATGGCAGCGGTGCCACCCTTTGCGATCGGGAAGAGACCGTCGAGGATGCGCTGACCGGTGATCAGCGGGATCGTCGGGTTCTTCTTCTCTTTCACGGGACGGGGGACACGGACCGGCCAGCGCTGCATCATCGGGTACTCGCGCCCGTCTTCAAGAATACAGATTGTTTCATCGACCGTGAAGTCCCCGCTCTTGATGGTCTTGACTGTCCCCGGCTTTGCATTGGGGGGCAGCATGACCTTGTGAACGATGTTGGTTTCCTGTACCTCGCCAAGGATGGCGCCCGGCTCGATCTTCTGGCCAGTCTTGACCACCGGCTTGAACGTCCACTTCTTTTCATGAGAGAGCCCCGGTGCCGTGACACCCCGCTCGATGAAGTTGCCCATCTTATCGACGAGCACAGCGAGCGGGCGCTGGATACCGTCATAGATACTGGTCAGGAGGCCCGGACCAAGTTCTGCAGCAAGCGAGAGCCCGGTATTGGAGACCGGCTCACCCGGGCGGATACCCGAGGTATCCTCGTAGACCTGGATGATGACTTTATCTCCCTCGATCTTGATGACTTCTCCCATCAGCTCTTCTTTGCCGACCTTCACCACATCGTACATGTGGGCGTCAAGGTTGACTGCCGTAACGACAGGGCCGGCGATTCTTTTGAGAACCCCTTGTTTTGTTTCCTTTGTCTTCTTCTCTTTTACTTCCACAGATCAACACCCACCGATCTCTTGATTCTTTCCCGCATGGAGAGTCCGCCTTCTTCTGCACCAATCGCAATAACGGTCGGCTTTACCGAGTTTTCCAGTGTGGTCCGGAGCCTGCGCGGAACCTTTTCCATGTCGCTTGAGTTGAGGACGAGTATCCCGACCTCGTTGTCCGAAAGGGCGCTGGTGATGTATTCGGTCAGTTTTTCGTCATTCTCGGCAGCATAGGTCTTGCGGATACCTGCAAGCCGGAAACCGAGGATGAATTCGCTGTTACCAATAACTGCAATTTCCATTTACATCACCAGATACCCTGCAATTTTTTCCGGGGGGAGCTTCGATTCCTTGCCCCGTGCCAGCGCCCGTAGGTTGAAGACCTCGTACTTCTTCTTCTCGAGATACACGAGGATCGGGTAGATCGAGATGGGGTTTCGCTTACTCATCCTCTCCATCTGCTCCAGCTGAACCCGTGTCAGGCGGACCTCCGCATCGCGGATGGTCTTCTCTTCCCGGATCTCGTCAAGGAAGGTAAGGAGTGCCTTCTGCCGGTATAATCCCTTGAGCGCATCGATGAACTCGCCCTGGTCCTTGATGAGGTTTAAATTCGAGAAATCTGTGGCAGAGAGAGCTCCTCCGGGGATATGCATCTCCCGGGCATCCTGGTCGAACGCATCTGCCCTGAGCCGGAACAGGGTTTTTAAATTCTTGACATCGATGTCAAGCTTGATGAAATCAAGGAACAGGTTGCCTCCCTTGATCCCGCTCTCGGCTCCGGCAATGATCTCGGCATAAAACTGCTTGAACAGCTCATTCTCCATCCGTGCGAACGATCCGCTCTCCTTTGCATAGGGATATTCCCCTGCCAGGACATGGTACATGTTGTGGCCTTTGAGGGCCTCGATAACCCGTTCCGGAGTCTCCTCACCGAGGAGGCGATCGAGAGCTGCTGTGTCAAGACTCCCGGCAGGAACGAGGATCTCCTTGATCTTGCTGGTCTTTGCGCCCTGCATCCTGCCCCGGAGGATGGTTAAGACATTCTGGATATCCCAGCGGCGGAGGTACGCCTGGGTGAACGTTTTCAGGTTTCCCGGCGTGATTTCCTGTATCTTCTGGTATTCCTTTGCCAGGTTCCAGCTCAGGGCCACCTCGATTAAATCGATCCCCTTGAAGGTCGTACCGAGCTCGTCAATCTCCTGTTTGTATTCGGTTTCACCGATGATACGGGTGATTTCAGAAAGGCCCATGTTGAGCATCCGCTGGTATTCTTCCCGCGGGATGAGCTTTGCCTTTCTAACCCGCATCCTGGTACATACGTAAATGTACGGTGCTGAGATACCTCTCACCCCAACCATACGCGTACCTCCTTAACCAAACAGGATATCGGATGCATCTTTCAACCCGGATTCCCAGACTTTCGCAAGGATTGTGCGATAACTATTATCAATCTGCAACGCTGCCCCTTCACCCTCTACGAGAATACCCCCGTCGATATCAACGGGTTGGCCGACCGTGAATTTCGAGAACTCGGCATTGTCGGCGATGACGGCCTTCAGGGCAGCAACATCACGGGCATTGCAGAACACGGTCCCCGCCGGGATCTCCTTTTTTGCATCGTTCAGGAGCTTTCTGATGGCTTCACGGTGGAAACTTTCAGGGAGGGCAATGATCTCCTTCCTCGTGGCTTCGTAGACCTGGTCGAGGAGCGCCTTCTGCGTGTTGAGAAGCTCACGCTTGACCAGCAGGTTTGCTGCGGAGGCTTCCTGGCTTACGATATGGGAGGTCTGTTTTTGTACCTCCGCTTCCGCGCTCAGCTTGATCATCTCTGACCGCTTTGCTGCTGCGGCAAGGACCTGGTCTGAATCGGCTTTCGCCTCTGCCCGGGTCTTTTCCGCCTCAGCCCTGCCTTTCTCCCTGATCTCCTTTACGAGCGCATCCAGGCCAATATTCCCATCCTGACCGGTATGGAGTTGATGGCCGCAATTGGGGCAGACCTCTTGTTCTTTTACTTCTGATCCCATTGTCTGCCTCGTATTATACGAACAAGAGCAGGAGGGCGACGACCAGACCGAAGATGACGATAGTTTCCGGAATGACGGTGAAGAGCAGGGCAAGACCAAACATGTCCTTGTTCTCGGCAACTGCGCCGACTGCTGCTGAACCGATACCCATCTCGGCGACGCCGGTACCGATACCGGTGAGACCGACGGCAATACCTGCGCCGAGTGCCTTCATTCCCAACTGCGATGCCTGAACTGATGCGAGATCAGATGCTGCTACTGCTACTACTTCTGCTGCCATAATTCATTCCTCTGTAAATCTGCGTTTCATTCCGAATGGAACGTACTTCTTGCCTCCACCTTTGTAGAACTTGGTGAAGAATTCGACATAATGCAAACGAATCGAGTGGAGACCCCCGCCAAGGATACCCAGTGCCGTGTTCAGCGCATGGCCGATGATGAACACGAGGATACCGACAAGGATGATAATAACTCCGACCACCGAGAGGTTCTCGAGCTGGGGCTTGATGAACATCGTGATGGACATGAAATTGATAACCATCGCGATCGCAACCGACGAGAGCCCGACTGCAACAATACGGGCATAGGAGAGGACGTGGGAAACGATCGTGGGTAATTCGATGACTTCGAGGACGGACTCCCGTGCAATGAAGATGATCCCTGCAAGAAGGAGTGCCAGACCTACAATGTGTCCGACATTCAGGCCGAACCCGACAGGTGGTATCGTTGCCAGAACCGGAAGCCCGGTAAGGTTCGGCATCAGCGGCACTGAAGCGGTCGACCAGATCGCAATGAGGATCCCCCACATCACGGCGATCCAGCCGAAGTTGGCCATGACGGCGAGCGTGCGGTGGCGACCATGGTCCTGTTTTGCGTGGTTGTACATGCCAAGCACCCTGCCCAGCGTGATATGTGCAATACCGATCCAGATTGAAAATACCATCAGTTCCGGGATATTCGGGCCATGCCCCCCCTCGGACATGAGGTGACGGGAGTACAGGACCGGGTTCCAACCCGGAATCGGGAATCCCAAGAACTCGGAAAATATGATACCAAAGAAGATAGTCGAGATACTGGCATTCCGGAGCACGTCAAGTAACATCCGGCCGTCTTCGCCTTTCAGGAACCTCCGCAGGCCGTATGCCATAATAAGAAGAATAAGCCCGTACCCGACATCACCGAGGATCAACCCGAAAAAGAGGGGAAACACGATGGAGATCATCAGTGTCGGGTCGACTTCCGTATAACCGGGCCGGGAATAGACATCCATGAGCACCTGTGTAGGTTTCGCAAAGTCCGGGTTATTGTATTCCACCGGTACCGAATCGTGCTCAGGGTCCGTCGGTACGACCGTGACAAAAATCTTCCCTTCGGCCACATGGATGAGGGAGTTCGTCACCGCCGTGACCTGGTCAGTCGGGACCCACCCTTCAGCAACGAACATCTGTTTTGTTGTTGCAAAGCGGAGCGGGGCTTCCGACTGGTCTACTTCTGCTTTCAGGAGTTCTTCGCAGGCGACAAGGAAGCTTGCATGCTTCTGTTTTACGTTCTCAAGCTGCGTGCTGATCTCCAGGATCTCCGTTTTTGTGGCTGCAATCTCGCCTGCATAAAACTCGATGCGCCCTTTTGCGGATCCGGACTCGTTTGGAACGGGCACCGACTGGAACCCGGCCTCCTGAAGGGTCTTTTCGACTTCGCTCCTCCGCTCGGTCGGGAAGACCACGACAAGGAATTTTTTATCTTTCCCTTTCGAAACATGCATCTCGTGGGGAACGTTAAGGATCACTTCGCGGGATACGTAACCGGCAATGGTGGTGAATCTCTTGTAACCGTGATACAGATTCAGGTCAACCGGTATGTCTGCAAACGGGGTAAGCTCGGCAATCTTCTGTTCGAGTTCCTTTTCCCGTGTGTCGAGTTTAGAGCGCCTGAGCGTCAACTCTTCGACTTCCCGCTCCAGGAGCGGGAGTTCCCGCTCGATTTTTGTCTGCAGCTCATCCATTGAACAGGACGGCTTTTTATCAACGTCATCCGCACTGAGTGAGATGGCGCTGGTAATCGCGCGGATCTTGATAAGATCCGTGGACTTTTCGCTTGCACCTGAAAGAGGCGTGCCTATCTTAAAGCCTTCATAGCCTTCTGCCCCTGCATCGACATAATCCTCGATGTGGAACAGGTTATGACGGTATAGTTCCGCGATAACCGGGGCCAGATGGTC
>Ga0265342_10003054_pt1 | contig 13998 bp, 10 predicted proteins | sample 4CB327metaG_FD_203125 | JGI IMG/M metagenome (GOLD analysis project Ga0265342, IMG submission 203125) | Rhizosphere microbial communities from Carex aquatilis grown in University of Washington, Seatle, WA, United States - 4-CB3-27 metaG | ecosystem: Host-associated > Plants > Roots >...
ACCTGAGCTTCACGGAACCCGAATCGGCTGCCGTGCCGGCAGACGAATCAAGTGAACAGGCAACGGACGACAGCCCATTCGCCGAACCGACCGCTGCGGCTCCCGAGGCCGAGGATTCATCGGAGCTTCCCAGCTTCGATTTGGACGGCGCCACGCTGGCGGACGCCGAGCCCGCCGCGGCGGAAGAGGCGCTGGAATCAACCGGCGACGAGCAGCTTCCCAGCGGGCCTGCAATGGAGAGTCTCGGCGAGGAGAGTCTGGGCGACTTGAATCTCGACGAGTTCAGTCTCCCGGAATCGGCCGAAGAGTTCGGCCTGGGCGAGCCGACACCCCCCGCGCCCCCGCCCCGCGCCCCCGCCCCGCGCGAGCGACGACGACCTGCGCGTCCCGCGCCGGCCCCCGCGGCGGTTCCTATCACGGCGACGGAAGAACCCGCGGAGGAGGGGGAGCTCAGTCTGACGGCGGAGCAATTCGCCCAGCTGAAGACGGCACTCGATGCGCTGCCCCGCAATCTCAAGATCGTCGTGCAGGACCTCATCGGTCTGGGAACGGCGACCGGCGCCGGCCTGCGACAGCTCATCGACGCGCTCCTCCGCGGCGCCTCGGCCCAGGAGATCGCGACGCTGGCCGGTCGGATCTCCGGCAAGCGCATCCGCGTGCCAGCGGGCTACGAGAAGCGCACCGGCGTCGCCTTCGAGGCCGAGCAGCGGACATTCCGTTACGCGTTTCGCGAGAACATCCTCCCCATCCTGCGCGTGGTCCTCATCACCCTCATCGCCGGTGGCATGTTCGGATTCCTGGGATACAACTACGTCTATCGCCCGTTGTCGGCCACCACGAACTATCGGGTGGGTTACGCGCAGATCGCCGATAACCGCTTCGTCCTGGCCAACGAGCGCTTCGACCGGGCCGTCTCCATCTGGCCGATGAAGAAATGGTTCTACCGCTTCGCCGAAGGATTTGCCGGCAAACGCCAATTCGTGCTGGCCGAGGAAAAATACGAGCAGCTCCTCCAGAGGTACGGGAACGACAAAAAAGCGATTCTTGACTACGCGCACATGGAGTCGGCGAGCCTGGGGGACTACAAAAAGGCCGACGATCTGCTCAACCGTATTCTCGGGACGAGCATGTACGATTACGAGGCGCTGCTCGCCTCGGGCGACAACGACCTGGAGTGGGCCGATTCGGTGCCCGACAAGTACGCGGCGACCCGCCTCGCCTATGCCACCCTGATCGAGCGGTACGGGGCCAAGGACGAGCTTCTCTTCCGCATGCTGCGTTATTTCATCCGCACCGACAATGGCACGGAGGTGGAGCGCCTGCGCGCGTACTACGCGACGCGACCTGACATCAAGGTGGACGCGGGTGTCTACGCGGAGCTGGGCGGATATTTGGTGGATCATCGTCGGCTGGATTATGCGCAAGACGTGCTGTTCAGGGCCGACAAGACCCACCCGGGATTGTACGAAGTTCATTACAATCTCGCCCGCTACTACCGCATCGTGCAGAACGCGGATAACGAGAAGCTCGCACTCGATGAAACGCTTCGTCTGCTCTCGTCGTCCGACCCGTTGACGCGCAAACGCCTGTCCATCGAGATCGACACGCACACGCGCCTGGGCGAGTATTACTACAAAACCAAGGAATACATCGCCGCGGAGAAGGATCTTCAGACCGCGCTGCGTTTGATCGAGCAGAATCAGAAGAACAAGCTCATCGGCAAGGACAGGGAGTTCGGCCGCGCCTACATGGACATGGGGGACATGTACTACTACATCCAGGGCGACCTCACCCTGGCAGACAGCAACTACCAGAGCGCGATCGTCAATCTGTATAGCGATCCCGAGCTGACGTACAAAATCGGCTATATCCAGTACGCGGAAGCGGATTTCAAATCGTCACTGGCGACGTTCACCGACGCGGAGGAAGCCTCCGCCTATCCCAGCGGTAACGAAGCCGAGGCTCCCGCCGCGGGAAGCGCGGCCGTGGACGCCGTGGCGCGGCTGCCCGGCGAGGTGCCGCAGAATCTCCTTTTCGCACTGGGCAACAGCTTCTACCAACGGGGTGATTTTTTCGCGGCGCAGGGCTCCTACCTGCGCCTCCTGGATCGATTGAACACGCGCCGCGCGGCCATCGGCACGCTTCATCCCGAGGACACGCCCTCGGATCGGTTGCTCGCGGACATGATCGTGAAGGTGAACAACAATCTGGGGGTGACCATGACCCGTCTGGCCACCCGGACCGGCGACCGGGGAAAGAGGTCGCAGGCCATGGTGTATCTCACCGAGGCGGCCCAACTCGCCGATCAGCTGAATCGCAGCCCCGACACCGTCCAGCGAAGCGACACGCGGAGCATACCCTCGCTGAATATGCGCGGAATCCTCTACCCGCTCACCAACTTCCAGCTCCAACTCTACGCGACTTTACCGAAGGATTTCGAAGCCGTCAGCTGGTAGACTTCACGCGCGGATATGCGGGCCTAAAGGGTAGGGAACATCCATCGGTGCGTGTCCGGCACGGCCCCGTATTGGATTCCCTTCAAGGTCTTCAGGAGCTCGCGCGTCACTTCACCGACACCCCGCGCGCCGAAGACCGCCTCCTTGCCCTCATGGGTGATCGATTCGATGGATGTGATGCCCGCGGCGGTTCCCGCCACGAAGCATTCCCGCGCTTTGGAAAAAACTTCACGAACGGAGATCTTCCGCTCTTCCGTCTTCAGGCCCTTCTCCGCGGCGAGAATCAGGATGCTCTTGCGCGTGATGCCGGGAAGAATCGTGTCCTCCAGACTCGGTGTCACGAGGGTCCCGTTTTTCAGGACAAAGAAGATGTTGCAGGAAGAACCCTCTTCGAAGTAGGTATGCTCGCGGGCATCCAGAAAGATGGCCTCCATGAAGCCCTGGAGCTCGGCCTCTTTTTTCGCAAGGGCGCTGGTGACGTAATTCGAATCCGCCTTGATCCATCCCGTGCCGCCCGGATTCGCGCGCACTCGGCGCGTGGTGACCGCGCGCGCGTTGCCCGGTTTGAAGTAGGATCCCACGGGTGTCGTGATGACGAGCACCCAGGGTTGGGCGCAGATGCCCACCCCGATACCCGGCTCACCGTAGGTGAAGGGACGTACGTACACGGCGCTGCCGTAGACGAAATCATCGGCCGCCCAGGCGGGGTCGTAGGGGGGTGTGAACCCCAACGCCTTGTTGCGTCCCACGAGGCTTCGCACGGCAACCAGGAACTTGTCCGCGGGGAACGGCGGCATGAACAGGCCCTTCATGGATGATTCCATGCGCTTGGCGTTCTCGTCGGGTCGGAAGAGCTTCAGCGATCCGTCGGGCTGGGGATACGCCTTCAATCCCTCGAAACACCCCATGCCATATTGGCTGGTGAAGTTGACAAGCGGAAGGTCGGCGAAATTGTTCCTTTTCAGGAGAAGCTCGGCTCTCTGGTCGGCGGGGAGCCCCTCTTCCTCGGAGGGCGTACGGTGAGCCTTCTCGATGTACTCCTCGCTCCACGCACCGTCTTCCTGCAGTTTCGCGCGGTACACCCAGGGATCGATTTCGAGATGAAAACCTTTCGCCATGTCCGTCCTCCGCGATCACTATAGCAGGAAATCCGAAACGCTGGAATCAGCCCGAACGGATGAGCGTTATTTTTGCTAACGATCGAGGGGTGAATCTGTCGATCATTGAAACGACCATGGAGCACACGCGCGACCACATCATTTTCTTCATGGCACAAAAGATGTATTTCCTCGAGCGGGGCGGCAATCTCGAGGTGTTCAACCGTCTGGTGGAGCACTTCGAGCAGATCGACCTCGATCAGCTCCTGGAGTACCTCACCCGCTACTACGGTGTCGACGTCGAACGCGAGTTGGACGATTTTTATCTGCGGGAAGGGGAGCTCGTGTTCATCTCACGCCGCAAGGGCACGCGATTCAAGCACGTCTACCGCGACGGTCATCTGAGACTCGTCGGCATCGAATCGGCGTAGCGCGCAGGGCGCCCTCTCATGACGGCTCTTCCCGTTTGCCCTGTTTCTCCAGCACGGCGGCAATCTCGTCGCGGAAACCACTGGCCATGGAGAGCGAACACGCGTCCAGGTCGATCTGCTGCGTCCTTTGGCAGATGAGACGGAACATTTTCGTCTCCTCCTCCAGCAGCGTGAGGACCGCCGGGCGCCCGTCATAGAGACGCACAAGCACCTCGCGCGTCTTGTATTTTTCCTCACGCGCGTAGGCGAGCGTGGAGCGGATGCGCGACACTTCCTTGGCCTGCGTGGCCAGAAGCGGGCTCAAATCCTTCAGCGGCATGAGCGACAGGGAGAAACCCTCACGTCGGGCCTGCGCCGCGGCGACCTCTTCCTGAAGAAGCACCGTGTAGTGACGGCGGATGCTCGCTATGATCTCCTCGAAGGTTCGCGTGAAGTTGGCGAGAAACGCGGTGCGCATCTCCGGCTTGATCGTGGGCAACAGCTCACGCATCTTCTGGTTTTCCCCGTTGTAACGCTGCACCTGCATGAGGATGTTCTTGACGGCCATGTGGGAGCGCAGATCGGGCATGGCTTTCACGCGCGCATTCACGTCGGCCAGAATCGTGCCCACTTGGAGCGCCTCCGCCCCGAAGCTTCGTTTCTCTTCCCGAGGCCGTGCGAGGGGGAGCGCATCCACGACAATGAGACGTTGAATGAGTATGACGAGGAGGAGTGAAGTAAGGGACTTTTCCTGTTTGCCCAGCTCTTCGACGGCCAGGGACTTGTAGCGTGCCGCCTCCAGCGCCGCGAACACGGGGCTCAGGACGGCGCGCTTGAACTCGACGACGCCCCCCTCGACGGAAAGTTTCAGCGCCTCGGCGGTTGAGCGCAGATCGTATGTCGGGACGGCCAATACCTCGAGAAGTGCGTGAAAATCGTTCGCTTTGCCCCTGAGCTCGATCCAGTCGCCGCTGATTCTCTTGTCCAACTCCGGCATGCGCCGCAAATGATACGGCATTTTCCATCCGTGTTCAACCCGGGGCGGCAGCTTTGCACCCTGTTCGTCATGCGTGCTATCCTGGGGCGAAAGGGCGGGCGACATGGCTGACGCGGTGATGATGCCGAACGAGATTCCCATTGAACAGGTGGAGATACGGGAAGAGCCGTTTTATCTCCCCGTCGGCAAGGAAGCGGCGGTATTCCAGGCCGCTTACAAGAATCGGCTGCCGCTTCTCCTCAAAGGCCCTACCGGATGCGGGAAGACACGCTTCGTGGAATACATGGCCTTTATGCTTCAAAAGGCGATCACCACGGTGCGATTCAACGAGGGCGCACGGGCGGTGGAGGCGCGCGTGAAGGACTTTTCCGCCCGCAAGGGATTCCTCGTGACCATTCCCTGCCATGAGGACCTCACGGCGAACGATCTGGTGGGCAGGTTCTTCCTCACCCTTCATGAAGGGGCTCAGTGGATCGACGGCCCGCTCACACGCGCCGTGCGGGGGGGAGGCATCTGCTATCTGGACGAGATTGTGGAGGCGCGCAAGGACGTGGCGGTGCTCCTTCACTCCCTCACCGACTATCGACGAATGCTGCCGCTGGTGAAAAAGGGCACCGTGGTGACTCCGCCCGCGGAGTTCATGCTCGTCATCAGCTACAATCCCGGCTACCAGTCGCTCTTGCGCGAAATGAAGCCGTCGACAAAACAACGCTTCGTCTCCCTCGATTTCGACTATCCACCCCCGAAGATCGAAGTCCAGGTGATCAGGCGGGAGAGCGGTTGCGATGAAGGGCTTGCGCGAAGCCTCGTGGAGGCGGGAAGGAAGATCAGGGCTCTGAAGACGCAGGGGCTGACCGAAGGGGTGTCCACCCGGCTGCTCGTGTATGCCGCCGTGCTGATACGCGAGGGAATCCCCTCCCGGGAGGCGGTCCTCAGCACCCTCGTGTCCCCGCTCACCGATGACGAACAGATGAAGGCGAGTCTGTTCGATATCTGCAAAGGCTTCGAGCTTCTCTAGGCCGCTCGTGATTCCTCCCGAGGTTGCCCCCATCCTTGCGGCTCTCGTCAGCCGTTACGGCGCGAACGAAGGAACCACGCTTTTCAACTTCCTTGCCGAGCATACGCGCCTGGAGATACCGCTCTTCCGCAAGGTATACGCGGGCATAGAGCCTCATCTGTCCGGTCTGGATGCAGCGGCAATGCGGCAGGCGGCCGAAGCGCTTTTTGCATCCGGACTGCTTGAAGCCATGGAGCGTGACCGCGGTCTGCCCGATCCCCTTTTCATCCGCCTGGTGGGCGCGCACGTCCGCTCTCATGCTGCCCGGCTTCCCGCATCCCCGAACACCGATCCGGGGCTGAAATCCATCTACGAAACCGAGCGCATCAATCCACGCGAGCTGGGGCAGCGCCTCCGCGATTCCCTTTCGCTCGTCTCTCAGCCCACATTCGGTCTGGATACGCGCATGGCGCGCGATCTGTTTCTCGCGGTATTCCCGCCCTCGTGCCGAGAGATAAGGGAAACAAAGACCATCGCGGCTCTTCTCGAGGTATTCGAGGCGCGCATGAACGGCACGGTGGAGGAGCGGATCTTCTTTCCAATACTCTGCGCCCTTGCCCGTTACTTCTCCGCCGTGCGGCGTGTTCCATTCGCCCGTCCCATCGAGGTGATCACGCGGGCGCTCTCTGGCGGGTCCCTTTCCTCGAAGGACCTTGTATTCATGCTCTACGACTACTTTCATGACGACAGATATCAGGGGGCCCAGCTTTCGGCGCTGCTCGCCCTCACGCTGAGCTGCATACGGGCCTTCTATCCGGCCCGGCGAAACCTGATTCCCCGCATCGTGAGCCTGCAAAAAGGCTTCATCCGCATATCGCGCGCCCCGGAGTCCCGCTTCGTGAAATTGATATTCGAGACATTCGCCGCCAACCCCTTCCTCGACCTCACGGCGTGGGTCGAGGAAGGAGCGCGCATCGTCCGGCGCCACGGGGAATCCTCGGATGCCGCCCGGGCATACTTCGAGCGCGAGTCGGAGCTCAGCCGACGGACGTGGCGGGAGATCGATTCGGGAATCCATGTCGCCACGGTTTCCGCGCGGTTGCAGAACTTCGTGAGCGCGATTACCGAGCGCCCTGTTCCCCTCGTGATTACGGGGGCCGATTCCGCGGCGGAATTGGGAGCCGAGTTTTACACGGACGGTGAGTCCGTCTTCGTACCGCCGTACGCGAAATACGCGGACAACCGTGACGAGAATTACACGGTCCTCCTTCACAGCGTAGCGCACGAGTGCGGTCACATCGAGTTCGGGTCGTTTCTGGACGACGAGGCACGCTTTCGCGATTCGGCGCGGGCCCTGGACCGATTGTTTCCCGGTCAATTCCAGAAAAGCCGCTCCGCGATGAACCGATTCCTGACGCGCGTGCGGGAGAGCCTCACGGCGCAGGGCTTCCGCCCGTCAGCGGTCCGGCTTTCCGAGGAACGCATGCCCTCTCTTCTGCGCCTCCTTTTTTTCGCCCGCTTTCCACTCCTTCTGCGCTCGCTGTGGAATATGGTCGAGGATGGCCGGGTGAACACGCTGCTGTATGCAAAATACACCGGCTTCGCAAAGGAGCGGGCCGCCGTGGATGCCATCGATTTTCGCCGCGTGCCGGTCGTGGGCGACCTTCCGCCCTTCGATCACCTGGCCTCCGCCCTGGTCCAGTACGCGTGGTTTGGAAAGGTCAACGGAGATATCGGAAACGAGGCGCGTCCGTTCTTCGACAGGGCGGCCGATATTCTGCGCGCCTTCCGTGCAAGCGGCGGCACCGATACGTATGACAGCATGGTCGCAGCCGCGCAGATCCTCGCGGTTCTCATGGAGTTCCTGCAATCAGAATCTCCCGACCGCATGGGGCAGCTCTTTTCACTCGATGGGATGGATTTCAATGCCCGGGGCGCACCCCCCAACAGCCGCAACGCGCTCCTCCATATCGAGCTGCAGTGGTTTCGCGACGAATCGCGGGCCCAAGGCGTGCAATCCGCCGACAGCTCGCGCGGAGAGGAAGATGTCCGGGCTCGCGCGTTGGAAGCAATGCGGATCGGGACGGGCGCCCGCATGGGCCAATTCGCTCCCCCGCGCCTCTCGGCCAGTTATCGCTATCCGGAGTGGGATGAGGAACGCCACTGTTACATCGAGGACCACTGCGTCCTGTTCGAACAACCACCCGCGCCCAGCGACGAGGATGAAAGCGGAAATCTGGAATCGATAAATCCCGGGTTCGTGTCGGCTACCAAGCGGGTGTTCATGGCATTGAAGCCGCAATCGATCTCAGAGACACGGGGCATGGATGACGGGCACGAGATCGATTTCGATCGTTATGTGGATTGCCTGATCGACCTGGCGACCGGCCACCCCATGGAAAGCAACTACTACCTGTTTCGCGAAAGCCGGGAACGCAGCGTTGCCACGGCCCTGGTGATCGACATGTCGCCGTCCACACGCCAGATCGTGGATGAGATGAGCATCTTCAGGCATCAGAAATACGCCGCGCACGTGATGGCGGAGGCGTTAGCCGCGATGGGCGACCGCTTCGGCATCTATTCCTCGTACGACTTCGGCGCAGCGGCCACGATGTTCTTCACCGTCAAGGGATTGGACGAGCAGTATTCGGCGAAGCACGTGGAAGGGCTGAGGCGATTCTCCCCGGCGGCCAACGGCTGGTCGCGACTCTCGGTCGGCCTGCGCCACGTAGTAAAAAAGATGCGCGACGCACGGGAGAAATCGAAAATCATCTTCTTCATCACCGACGGAATGCCGGTCTACTACGAAGGTCCCAGCGGCAGAAGCGAGGAAGCCTACGAATACGAAGTGGACGGTCGGCGCATGACCAGCGCGACGCCCCTTTCGGTGATGGAAATCTACGTCAAGGGACCCGACTACATCCGGGCGGACTTGCAGAAAGTGCGCGAGGAAGCCGCGATCGCCGGTGTTCATCTCTTCTTCATCGTGCTCGATAAGGACTCGATCGGTTTCATGACCGGGACATTCGGGTCCGATCTTGTCTTCCTGCCGGACATCGCGAGCCTTCCCGCGAAGCTCCTCCATGTCTTCCGCACCTTCACCACCTGATGCACGCATTATGAGGCGCGACCGCGCAATCAGCCGGTCCTCCGACCCGTTCTAGAGGGCATGAGGAGGATGGTATGAACAATCTCAACTCCATTTTGATCGAGGGCAACCTGACGAAAGACCCCGATGTGTCCTACACATCCAAGGGCACGGCGGTCTGCAAGTTCTCCGTCGGCTGCAACCGCAGCTGGAAGCAGGACGAGCAGACGCAGAAGGAGGTTTCCTTCTTCGATGTCTCGGCCTGGGGACGGCAAGCGGAGGTGTGCGGCGAATACCTGAAGAAAGGCCGCGGGGTCCGGGTGGTCGGCAGGCTGAAGCAGGATCGCTGGACGGACGCGGAGGGCAAGGTGCGCTCCCGCATCCTCATCGTCGCCGAGCACGTGGAGTTCAAACCGCAGTTCAACAAGGACAAGCAGCCGGGTGCGGATGGCGCGGAAGAGAAAGAGGAGACCGCGGATTCCGAGCAGGAGGAGGACAAGGAAGCGGTAAGCTTCTGAGGCCCCTGGAGGCGGGGGCGCACCGGTGAACCGAAGCCCCCGCCGGCTCGACTCAATCAGGCCGGCACGGGTTTGCCGAACAGGGATCGGAAAAAGAGGACCACGGAATCAAAGGCGCGGCGAAGCGCGCTTCCCTTGGGAACGTCCAAAGCCGCCTCCAGGGGGAAGCGCGCAATCTCCTTGCCGCCAACGCTCACGACCACGTTGCCGAGGATCTGCCCCGCCTTCAGCGGAGCAAGCACGTTCGTGACCTGCTGCACGCGTGTCTGCACGGCGCTCACCTGGTCCTTGCGGAGAGCAACGACCGGCGTGGGTCGCGCAAGGAGCGCGACCGTGCGCGCCCTGCCCTTCCAGACCCGCACGGCGGCGGAAGTCGTGTAGCCGGGCTGAACCGTCGTGAAGGTTTGAAAGCCGTAATCCAGGAGCTCCGCGCTTTCCGTCGCGCGGAGCTGCGCGCCGCTCACCCGCCCGACATTCGGCACGCCGAGGATCACGGAAATGAGGCGCATGCCGTCCCGTTCCGCCGTCACGGCGATGTTGTATCCGGACTCGTCTATGTATCCCGTCTTCAAGCCGTCGACGCCGTCGTAATGGCCGAGAAGGACGTTGCGGTTTGTTTGCGTGATGGGCTTCTCGTGGTTGCCCTCCAACAGGTTTTCCGCCAGGGGATAGGTGAATTCCTTGAGAGAGAAGAGGTCCCGGAGCGCCTCGGGATGAAGGTCAATGAATTGACGGCAGAACTCCGCGTACTGGCGCGCGGTGATGGAGTTCTCGGCGCTGATGCCGGCCGGCTCCACGAAATGCAACGCCGTGTGGCCCAGACGAACCGCCTCCTGATTCATCTGCGCCACGAAGGCCGGAACCGAACCTCCCACGAGGAGGGCCACGGCCACCGCGGCGTCATTGCCCGAATCCACAACCAGGCCCTTGAGCAATTGATCCACGGAGAGCTTCTGGCGCGGCCCGAGGAACATGACCGAGGAGCGCGGGGGGGTATTGCGCGCCCAGGCGGCGGAGCCGGGCTCGATGACCCGTGAGGGATCCAGCTCGCCGGAGGCGATTTTCTCGAGGGCGAGATGCAGCGTCATCAACTTGGTGAGGCTCGCCGGTGGCACGGGGTCGTCGGAGTTGCTTTGAAAGAAGATCGCTCCGGTTCTTTCCTCCATGAGGATGGCGGATCGCGCCTGAAGCGTGGGTGCGTGAGTGCTCGAGGATGCGGCGGCGGGGGCCGCGACAGCCGTCCCGCCCAGGCCTATCAGCAGGCCTGCAGCGATGAGACGGAAAAGACGGGTAAAGGGCATGCGTATAGGTACCGTGTCCGGCAGATCGTTGCAAGAGGAGGGCTGCCGCGGCCCCCCGCGCAGCCGCGACGGACAAATGGCCGGCTTCAAGGACGCAGTTGTCACAACCACGGCATTGTGTCGTATACTCCCTCGGTCCACCCGGCACCGAAGGAGATCGTCCTGATTCGCACACCACCGCATGCGTCCCGGAATTGGAGGAGCACGCTCTACGCCGTCGGCGCGGGAGAGATTCTCGCCATCGCGGGGTTTTCCACGTCCACCCCCATCACGCCCTTCTTTCTGCAGGATCTCGGCGTCACGGATCCGATGCGTCTGAAGCTGATGACGGGTCTTGTCCAGGCGCTGCCGTCGCTCACGCTGGCATTCTTCGCGCCCATCTGGGGCAGCATAGCCGACAATTATGGGCGCAAGCCGATGCTTTTGCGCGCGATGTTCGGGGGCACGGTGGTCATGCTCCTCATGGGCATGGTGAGGGCTCCCTGGCAGCTCGTCGTATTGAAATCACTCCAGGGGTGCCTCACGGGCACGGTGGCCGCGGCCACCATCATGGTGGCCTCCCTCGCCCCTCCGGAAGAAGTCGGCTATAGCCTCGGCTTGCTCCAGATGGCCATATTCCTCGGTTCGTCGCTCGGACCCCTTTTCGGGGGGGTGATTGCCGACCTTTTTGGACGGCGGATGAACTTCTATGCCACGTCGGTTCTTCTTTTTGCGGCGGGCATCCTCATCACCGTCTTCGCGGAAGACAACTTCACGCCCCCCGCGAATCGAAAGTCGATCCTCAAAAGCATGCTTCCCGATTTTCGGCCCCTCGCCAAATCACCGGCCCTCCTGTCACTGCTGGCCGTGATAGCGGCGGATCAGATCGCCGGCTCGGTGCTCGGGCCCTTTCTTCCCCTTTTCATACAAAAGATCAGCGCGGGGACCTCGTACCTGGGCTCCACGACGGGCGTGATCCTCGGTGTCGGTGCCCTTGCCAGCGCGCTCGCGGCCGTGAGCATCGGCAAGGCGAGCTTCCGCCTCGGGTACAAACGATCGCTCGTTATCTGCATGGTGGGCGCGGCGCTTTTCATGATTCCCCAGGCTTTTGTCAGGACACCGCTGCAACTTCTCATTCTGAGGGTCGCCAGCTGTTTTTTCGTCGGAGGAAACCTGCCCTCGGCCAACGCTTTGATCGCCCAACATACCCCGGCCGGCAAACAAGGGAGCATCTATGGTCTGTCCAGCTCCATCGCCTCGGCAAGCAATGCGCTGGGACCCGTGATCGGCGCCTCCATTGCCATGGTCGCCGGGTACAGCGCGGTGTTTCTGACCACGGCGGGTATTCTGGCATCGGCGGGAATCGTAATTACACTCTTCGTAAGGACGGGAAGGCTGACTTCGGCATCGGTGACAAAAAAGGCGTAATGATATTCGGCGGACTGAATGATGGTTGCCTTCCCGGCCGATAAGAGAAAGGAAGGCTTGCAATCGTGAAATCGGGTTTGGTTCACGGGAGGATATGATCGTTGTGATTCCGAAAAAGCTGACTCCGGGAGAAATCTCCGCCAGCGTAGAAAAAATTCGTAAGCGCTACGACGAATACATCACGAAGTACTTCCGCCCGCGATCCCTCCGCGCGGCATTCGAGAAGAGATACATGGCGGCGTTGCGGGCGAAAGTGGATGTCTCCTCCTTCCTTCTCGCAGAAATCAGCGCGGTGGAGGAGCTCATTGAGCGTGAGGAACAGAAGATCCAGCGCGGACCCGTCGAGAGCCCCAAGGAGAAGGAGCCGAGCTTCGCGGATCGGGTGCTGGAGGAGAATCAGGCCCGTATCAGCGACTACCGCGACTTCATCTTCCACCCGGACGCCGACGAGGAAGTGCGGCGCCTGGCCGGTGCGCTCACCGATTTCGAGGAAAAGACGTGGGCGGACATCGGCATGGCTCTCCAGGAGACGATGTATGCGCCCAACTCCTCCGAAATGATCGCCCTGGATTCGCAATTGCGCGGGCTTGCGGCCTCCACGCGCGACGAGGTACCGGCCGGCCTGAATCGCTTGGTGGCCGAGCTGCGCAAGTTTCCCCGCAACTACGCCGTCATTGACCGGGAGCAAAAGGACTACATCCTCGATGCCGCGTTTTTTCTCAATGACCTCCTTGCCATTCTGGGGCGCGTCAGTCGGGTCTACACGGACATGCCGGATGATCAGAAGGTAGTGCTTGAAAATGGCTCGGCGCTCGTGTCGGCGCTGGTCGCGGATTTCCGACTCAAGGATTTGAAGCGCCAACGACGGGGCACGCGCTCGGACGGCTGAGAGGGTCGCACGGCGCCGCGTCGGGGATTGCTCATTGCATTGTGAAGGATATATATTAGAGAACACATATCGAGAAAGGGGAGCGGGAATGGCAGAAGAGGTAACGGTCACCAGAGGCAACTTCGACGCTGAAGTCATCAAGTCGACGGTCCCCGTAGTTGCGGATTTTTGGGCTGAATGGTGCGGTCCCTGCAAAATGATAGCGCCGGTGCTCAAGGACTTGGCGCGCGAATACAAGGACAAGATCAAAATCGCGAAGATTGATGTCGATGCGGAGGGCGATCTCGCCCAGCAATTCAATATCGTGAGCATACCGACGATTCTCGTGTTCAGCAAAGGCCAGGTGGTGAAACAACAGATCGGCGCCGTGCCCCGTCAGGCATTGGAAAAGATGATAAAGGAAGTCCTTTAGCCTCCGAAGCGGCAGTCCACGCCAACGCCTTAGGACCCCGCCGCGCCAGCCGCCTTTGATGAAAGCAGCTCATCCGAGTTCACGGCACCGAACGTAGCCTTGCGTGTGGGCACAATGTGCCAATCTTCGGGTCCGTCCGTGTCTCCTGAAGTAGAAGATCTGCAGAGAGAGCGGGTGCCGGTGGAGCCTTCGGGGCTGACAGCGTCCTCAGGGGAAACACGGGCACCGGCGGCTTTCCACCCTCCATCTTTCACCACCTGCTCCGCCCGAGCGAGGGCCTCCGTGGAACCGAATCCTCCGTAATTCTTGTCGGACTGGGAGGTGCGATTGCTATAGAGAATCGCGTCCAGGCACGCGCCTCCGGGCCGTTCATAGAGAGACAGCACGCCATTGGTTCCTGAGATCCCCTTGCCGTCCGGCAGCCAA
>Ga0265342_10003055_pt1 | contig 13991 bp, 10 predicted proteins | sample 4CB327metaG_FD_203125 | JGI IMG/M metagenome (GOLD analysis project Ga0265342, IMG submission 203125) | Rhizosphere microbial communities from Carex aquatilis grown in University of Washington, Seatle, WA, United States - 4-CB3-27 metaG | ecosystem: Host-associated > Plants > Roots >...
CCACGGACGCCGCACCCCGCGCCACAAGGTCGGAAACGGCCGCGGGAAGGTAGAACTCCGCCTTCGGGTCCGATCCGCGTTCCGCAAGGAACGCGCGCAGCCCCGTCTCCAGCCCCCCGAAGACGGCAGGCGTGAAGCCCCAGAAGTTCATCGAGACGACCTCCTCCCCGGTGAAGCGCAGGTCCACGCCCACGTCCGGGCGGGCAATCGCCCGCTCCTCGGTGATGGAGACCAGGCGCCCGTCCTCCACCCGGCACACGCCGCGGGACACCGTCCCGTTTTCGGAAAGCGTGTTTCCAAGGCGGAATCCCACGATCGCGAACCGGGTGCCCTGCGCGTTCCTCAGGAATGCGGCGAGGCGGGAGAAGGAACCCGCGCCGTAGAAGTCGTCCGCGTTGATGACCCCGAACGGGCCGGCCATTGCCTTGCGCGCACACCAGACCGCGTGGCCCGTCCCCCAGGGCTTCTCCCGGCCCGTGAACGGACCGACCCCCTGTGGCAGGTCGTCCGCAGCCTGGAAGACCAGCTCCACGGCGATCCTGCCGGAGTACTTCGCGAGGACCGACGTCCGGAACGCCTCCTCAAGCTCGCGGCGAATGACAAAGGCCACCCTTCCGAAGCCGGCCCGCACCGCGTCGAACACGGCATAGTCGAGCACGGTCTCGCCCGACGGCCCGACCGGGTCGATCTGCTTGAGCCCCCCGTAGCGGGAGCCCATTCCGGCGGCAAGGACGAGGAGAGACGGGGCCATCCCCGTGCAACACGGCCCAAACGCCCTGATTGGTCAAGCCGCAGTCGGCTAGACAGCAAGCGCTGGAGGTCCATGATCACCCCCATGGCCCCCCCGCGCGCCTCCGCACCCCGCCCCGCACGGCCGCTTGTCGCCGTCCTCGCCACGGGCGGGACGATCGCTGGGGCTGAGATGCCCCGCCCGGGCCGCGGCTACCGGACCGCGATCTTCTCGATCGAGTCCCTGATCGCGGCGGCCCCTGGCATCGAGCGGCTTGCGAGGCTCCACGTCGAGCACGTCGCCAGCATCGGCAGCCAGGACATGGGCGAGGCGGTCTGGCGCGCCCTCGCCCGCAGGACCCAGGCGGCTCTCGACCGCCCCGACGTGGCCGGGGTCGTGATCACGCACGGGACCGACACGATGGAGGAGACGGCGTATTTCCTGAACCTGGTGGTCAAGAGCTCGAAGCCGGTCGTCCTGGTCGGGGCCATGCGGCCCGCCACGGCGATGAGTGCCGACGGCCCCATGAACCTCTACAACGCGGTCGCCACGGCGGCCGACCCCGGCGCGTGCGGCCGGGGCGTCCTCGTCGTTGCGAACGACGAGATCCATTTCGCGCGGGAGGTGGCGAAGACCAACACGACCCAGGTCGGGACTTTCAAGAGCACCCACCGGGGCCTCGCCGGCCTTGTCAGCTCCGGCCGCCTCCACTTCTACGGCGCCCCGGTCCGGCGCCACACGCTCGGGAGCGACTTCGTCCTTCCCGGGAAGGCGCCCCTGCCCCGCGTCGACATCCTCTACGCCTATGCGGGGATGGGACGGGGCCTGATCGACGCCGCCGTCCGCGGGGGGGCCCGGGGCTTGGTGCTTGCGGGCGTCGGCAACGGCAACCTGGGCTCCGCCGCCCTGGCCGCGGCGGCGAAGGCCGCGCGCGCCGGCCTTGCCGTCGTGCGCAGCACCCGGACCGGCGGCGGCATCGTCGAGCGCAACATCGAGGTGGACGACGACACGCTTGGGTTCATCGCCGCGGACGAGCTGAACCCCCAGAAGGCGCGGATCCTGCTGATGCTCGGGCTCATGCAGACCCGGGATCCGGCGACGCTCCAGGGGATGTTCTACGCCTATTGAGGCGCGCCCTTACCGGCTTTCCGGTAGGATGAGCGCTTCACTTTCCGGGGAGCGGCCGCAAGAGTCCCGGCCCCATGAGGATCGCCATTGTCGAAGATGAGCGCCTTTTCCGCGATGTCCTGCGCAAGGCGTGCGTGGCGGACCTGGGGCACGAGGTGGTCGGCGAGGCGGGGACCGGGCGCGAGGCGCTGCTCGTCGTGCCGGAAGCCCACCCCGATCTCCTCGTCCTGGACATCCACCTTCCCGACATGGACGGCTTCGAGGTGCTCCGCTCTGTGCGCCGCAAGCGGGCGCTGCTCAAGACGCTCGTGATCTCCTCCTATTTTGACGACTACCTGCTCTGCAGGATCGAGCGGGCGGACGTCCAGGGGTTCATCGACAAGTCCACGAACACGGTGTCGGAGCTCAGCCTCGCGATCGCGGCGATCGAACGAGGCTCAACCTACTTTCCGATGGCTTTCATGGAGGCCTGCCGGGCCCACAGCCGCAACCCCGTCGCCTTCGACAAGGTCCTGACGGACCGCGAGCAGACGATCCTGAGCCTGGTCGGGGAGCCCCTTTCGGACGCCGAGATCGCCGCCCAATTGCGGGTTTCCCCGGAGACCGTGGAGAAGCACCGTTTCAACATCATGCGCAAGCTGGGACTGCGGTCCCGCGCGGAATCCGCCCGCTTTGCCCGGCGCTGCGGACTGACGCGGCCCCCGGTGGCCCAGCGCCCGCGGCCCGCCCCGTAATCGCACGGTCTGGGTTGCAGATCGCCCGATCCCGGCTACCAACGTCCGGTGCAAAGCGACCCAAAACCCGAAGCGGTCGAGCCCGTTGGCGGTCGCCGGACCTTCTTCGGGATCCTGGTCGCGCTGAGCGCGTCCCACCTGATCAACGACACGCTTCAGGCGCTCATCCCCTCGATCTACCCCGTCCTGAAGGCCTCGTTTGGCCTCACGTTCACGCAGATCGGGCTGATCACGCTCAGCTTCCAGCTGACGGCATCGGTCCTGCAGCCGGTCGTCGGAAGGTACACCGACCGCCATCCCAAGCCCTACTCCCTGGCGGCCGGGATGGCCCTGACGCTCGCCGGGCTCGTGCTGCTTTCCCGGGCGGGCAGCTACACCATGATCCTTGTCTCGTCGGTCCTGGTGGGGATGGGCTCGGCCATCTTTCATCCGGAGGCCTCGCGCGTGGCGCACATGGCGGCCGGTCACCGGTACGGCCTGGCCCAATCGGTGTTCCAGACCGGCGGCAACCTTGGCTCCTCGATCGGGCCGCTCCTTGCCGCGCTGATCATCGTGCCGAACGGACAGTCCTCCATCATCTGGTTCACAGCCCTGGCGCTGGGGGGCATCGTGCTCCTCAGCAGGGTCGGCGCCTGGTATAGCCTCCACCTGCCCCATTTCAGGAAGCGCGCCGCCGCGCACCCGTCCAACACGCTTCCGCGCAGGACCGTCATCCTGGCGCTCGCGGTGCTGCTCGCCCTCATCTTCTCCAAGTACTTCTACCTGGTGAGCCTGACGAACTACTACACGTTTTACCTGATCGAGCGGTTCGGCATGAGCATCCAGGGGGCCCAGTACCTGCTCTTCGTCTTCCTCGCGGCAATCGCGGTCGGAACAATCCTCGGGGGCCATCTCGGCGACCGCTTCGGCAGGAAGTATGTCATCTGGATCTCGATCCTTGGGGTGGCGCCGTTCTCGATCATCCTGCCGCACGTCGGGCTGACAACGGCGGTGGCCCTTTCCGTCGTCATCGGGCTCATCCTCGCCTCCGCGTTCTCCGCCATCCTCGTGTACGCCCAGGAGCTCGTCCCCGGGCGCGTCGGCATGATCTCCGGGCTCTTCTTCGGCTTCGCCTTCGGCTGCGCCGGCATCGCGTCGGCCGCCCTCGGCCGCCTCGCCGACCTCACGAGCATCGGGTTCGTCTTCAATGTGTGCGGCTATCTCCCCTTGATCGGCCTGCTCGCCTGGTTCCTGCCCGACATCGAGGGTGCGAGCCGGCGGGCCCGGCGCCTTGAGCGGGAGGCCGTCGAGGCCGACCCGACGACATGAAGCCCAGGATGACGGACTCGAAGCCCGCGTTCATCTCCCATTCCAGGGAAACCGGGACCGCCTACGCGATCTATGTCGACGCGCCGCGCGGCTCCCCGTTCCGGGAGCCGCTGGCGGCCGTGCTCGTCATGGACGGGGACTTCCTGTTCGACCCGGCGGTAGAGGCGGGTCGATCCCTGCTTGAGGCGGGCCGGATCCCGCCCGTCGCCGTCATCGGCGTGGGCTACGGCGCCGGCTTCGGGAAGCCCGGAAACCTACGGGGGCGCGACTACACCCCGACCGCCTCGCCGGACGAGCCGAACAGCGGGCATGCGGACCGGTTCCTGGAGTATCTTTCCTGCACCCTCTGGCCGGAACTGGCGCGGCGCCTGCCGCTGCGCGAGACGGGACGGGTGATGGCCGGCCACTCCCTGGGGTCGCTCTTCGTGCTCCACGCCCTCTTCCAGCCGCGGCCGTTCTTCGACCTCGCCCTGGCAAGCGCCCCTTCGATCTGGTGGGACAACCGCAGCATCCTGGGGCTCGTCTCGGGGCTGCGGGACCGGCAGGCCGCGCTCAAGGGCCGTCTCTACCTCGGCGTGGGCGCGGAAGACACGCCCTCGATGACCGTCGACCTCGGTCTTCTCGAAAGCCAGCTCAAGGTGCGCCCCTTCAACGACCTGCATGTCGTCTGCGAGCGGTTCCCCGGCCGCGACCACTATGATGTCGTCCCGTACGCGCTCCGCGCGGGACTTGCCTCTCTGCTCGGGTAGGATTTTCTGCCGCCATGCGAAATACCCTTTTCCCATTGGCCCTCGCCTGCCTCTCGGCGCTGGCCCACAACTCGACCGCGGGCGCCCCGCTGGCCACTCCGCCCATGACGGACAATCCCTTCTTCACCGAAAGCCCCCTTCCCTTCCACCTTCCGCCGTTCGACCGGATCAAGGATTCGGACTACCTGCCGGCCTTCGAGCGCGGGATGGCGGACCAGCTGAAGGAGGTGGACGCGATCACGGCGAACCCCGAGAAGCCGACCTTTGCGAACACGGTCGTCGCCATGGAGCGGTCGGGCCGTCTGCTCAACCGCGTCAACGTCGTGTTCTCCAACCTGAAGGAGGCCAACACCGACGGCGAGATCGAGAGGATCGACGGCGTCATGGCTCCGAGGCTGTCGGCCCAGAACGACGCCATCTACCTGAACGCGGCGCTGTTCGCCCGGGTCAAGGCCGTCTACGACCAGCGCTCAACGCTCGGGCTCGACCCAGAGTCGCTCCGCCTGGTCGAGCGCTACTACCGGGACTTTGTCCGCGCGGGCGCGCGCCTCGCCGAGGCCGACAAGACCCGCATGAAGGCCCTGAACGCGGAGCTGGCGAGCCTCGAGAGCGCGTGCAGCCAAAACATCCTCAACGAGAAGAACGCGTCGTCGGTCGTCGTCCGCGACCGCGCGGAGCTCGCCGGGCTTTCCGACGCCGAGATCGCGAGCCTCGAGGCCCAGGCGAAGGCCGAGAACAAACCGGGGGCGTACGTCATCGCGCTCAGCAACACGACGGGCCAGCCCCCCCTGGGCTCCCTCGAGAACCGGGCGCTCCGCCAGCGTGTCATGGAGGCCTCGCTCGCGCGCGGGAGCCATGGCGGGACCTACGACAACCAGGCCACCATAGAGAGGATCGCCAAGGTGCGCGCCGAGCAGGCCGCGCTGCTGGGCTACGACAGCCACGCGGCGTACCGCGTGGAGGACCAGATGGCCCAGACCGTCGGCGATGTCGACAAACTCCTGGCCCAACTCGTGCCGCCGGCCGTGGCGAAGGCCAGGCGCGAGGCCGCCGACATGCAGGGCATCATCGACCAGGAGCACGGCGGGTTCACGCTGGCGGCGTGGGACTGGGACTTCTACTCGGAGAAGGTGCGGAAGGCACGCTACGCCTTCGACGAGGCGCAGCTCAAGCCGTACTTCGAGCTGAACAGTGTCCTGGAGAACGGGGTCTTCTTCGCGGCCCACCGGCTCTATGGCCTCACGTTCAAGGAACGCCACGACCTCCCGGTCTACGTGCCGGACGTGCGCGTCTTCGAGGTCTTTGACGCGGACGGCCAGCCGCTCGCGTTGCTGCTCGAGGACTTCTATGCGCGGCCGTCCAAGCAGGGTGGCGCCTGGATGAACGAGTATGTCTCCCAGTCCGGGCTCTTCGGGGACAAGCCGGTCGTGGCCAACCACCACAACATCCCCAAGCCCCCCGCGGGCGAGCCGACGCTCCTGACCTACGACGAGGTCGTGACCCTCTTCCACGAGTTCGGGCACGGCCTGCACGGCATCTTCTCGCACGTGGAATACCCCACGTTCGCCGGGACGAACGTGCCGCGCGACTTTGCCGAATACCCCTCGCAGGTGAACGAGATGTGGGCCGCGTGGCCCGAGGTGGTGAAGCACTACGCGAAGCACTACAAGACCGGTGAGCCGATGCCCGAGGCGCTGCTGGCGAAGATGCTGTCGACCCGGAAGTTCAACGAGGGCTTCGCGACGACCGAGTACCTCAAGGCCACGCTGTTGGACCAGGCCTGGCACACGCTCAAGCCGGACCAGATCCCGACCGACGTCGCCGCGTTCGAGGAGGCCACGTTCAGGAAGTACGGCGCCGCCTTTGCGCCCGTTCCGCCGCGCTACCGGAGCGCGTACTTCGCCCATGTCTTCTACATCGGTTACTCGGCCGGGTACTACGCCTACATCTGGTCGGACGTGCTCGTCGCGGACAGCATCGAGTGGTTCGAGAAGAATGGCGGCCTGACGCGCGCCAACGGCGACCACTTCCGCGCGACGGTTCTCTCGCACGGCGACAGCGTGGAGCCCAAGGTGCTCTTCCGCGAGTTCACGGGCGGCGAGCCGGAGATCGGGCCGCTGCTGCGCCACAGGGGACTCGACGAGGCGGGGAACTGACCGGGGCTCGGGATCCGGCGGCACCCCGGCCAACGCGGGAATTGACCGGCGCCCGTGGGGGCGGGTATGTATCGACCCCCATGCCCGATCCAACCTCCCCCGAAGTCTCGATGGAAACGCTCGTTGCGCTGTGCAAGCGCCGCGGGTTCATTTTTCAGTCCTCGGAGATCTACGGGGGCATCAACGGGTTCTTCGACTACGGCCCCCTGGGCGCCGAGCTCAAGAAGAACATCCGCGACTGCTGGTGGGACGACATGGTGCGCCGCCGCGACGACGTCGTTGGAATCGAGACCTCGATCATCATGCACCCGAGGGTCTGGGAGGCGTCGGGCCATGTCGCGGGCTTCACGGACCCCCTCGTGGACTGCAAGGCGTCAAAGCAGCGCTACCGCGCCGACCAGCTGTTCTTCGCGGCGGTCGTCGTCGACGGGCAGACGGTGGGGTACGTGAGCGCCCTCGAAAGCGAGCGCACGAAAGACGAGCTGCAGGAGGCCGCCGAGTCCATGAAGCGCAAGAAGGCCGTCCAAGGGAAGCTGGAGCCGGTCAGCCCCCGCGACATGACCGAGGCCAGACCCGAGGAGATCCCCCTCATCCCCTCCCCGGCGACGGGCGAGCCGGGGAGCCTGACCGCCCCCCGCTCGTTCAACATGATGTTCCAGACGAACGTCGGGGCCATGACGGACGCGGCCTCGGTCGCCTACCTTCGCCCGGAGACCGCGCAGGGGATGTTCGCCGACTTCAGGTCGGTGGTGGACACCGGGCGCGTGAAGCTCCCGTTCGGGATCGCCCAGATAGGGAAGTCGTTCCGCAACGAGATCACGCCGCGCAACTTCATCTTCCGCTCCCGCGAGTTCGAGCAGATGGAGATGGAGTACTTCATCCACGAGGACGCCGACTGGGCGCAGTGCCACCGCGAGTGGATCAACTGGTGCAAGTCGTGGCTGGTCTCCATCGGGCTGCCCGAGTCCCACCTCTCGGAGTACAACCACCCCAAGGAGAAGCTCGCGTTCTACTCAAGGGGGACCACCGACATCATGTTCCGTTACCCCTTCGGCGTGCAGGAGCTGTGGGGCATTGCGGCGCGCGGTGACTACGACCTGAAGCAGCACGAGACATTCAGCGGCACTCCGCAGGCGATCTTTGACGAGGCGTCCAAGAAGAAGTTCATCCCCCACGTCATCGAGCCCGCCGTGGGCGTCGACCGGATCTTCCTGGCGGTGCTCTGCGCGGGCTACGCCGAGGAGGACGTGAGGGACGAGAAGGGAAACGTCGAGAAACGCAATGTCCTGCGGCTGAGCCCTCGCATCGCGCCGGTCAAGGTCGGGGTGTTTCCCCTGCTCAAGAACAAGCCCGAGCTCGTCGCGCGCGCGCGGGACCTGCACAAGAGGCTGCAGCGGAAGTATGCGGTGTTCTACGACGAGGCGGGGGCCATCGGCCGGCGCTACCGGCGCCAGGACGAGATCGGCACGCCCTGGTGCGTGACAATCGACTTCGAGACCATCGAGAAGGACGGCACCTTCACGCTGCGCGACCGCGACTCGATGCTGCAGAAGCGCATCAACGAGGCCGAGCTGTTTGCGCTTCTGGACGAGAAGGTCTACTGAGTACGGGAGCCCCCACCCCCAATGACCACCGTCGCCGAATGCTCCAGCGTGGACAAGGCGCTGATGCTCCGTTCCCTGCTCGAGGACTGCGGCATCGACTCCTTTGTCCCTGACGAGCAAACCGTGACCTATCGCGGCGAGCCCGGCGGATTCCGGCTTCAGGTTGCCGACGAGGACGCCGAGGCCGCGAGGAAGATCCTGGAGGGCGCGAAGGCGTAGGATGGACGCGGCCGCGCGGGCGCGCGCACTCATTGACGCGGCGCACGACGCCGACCCTGGCCGCACGGCCGACGGGCGAGCGGCCGAGCTCGCCTACGCGGACCGAATGGAGGCCTGGGTCGCCCGCATCGTGCCGGGCGCGGACGACACGCTCCGGCTCGCGGCCCGATGCCAGCACCTGGAGAGGTGGCGGGTGCCGCGTGCCTCGTTCCCCGCCGGGAAGCCCGGGTATCTGGCCTGGCGCCGGTCGCTCTACGTCAAGCAGGCCGAGCGCGCGCGGGAGCTGCTCCTCGAGGCGGGCCTGCCCCCCGACCGGGCCCAGGATGCCGCGACGTGGATCTCCAAGACGGGCCTCAAGGCCAACGCAGGGACCCAGGCGCTCGAGGACGCGGCGGTCCTCGTCTTTCTCGAGAGCGAGATCGAGGCCTTCGCGGCGCAGCACGCGGAATATCCCCGCGGCAAGTTCATCGACATCCTGAGGAAGACCTGGCGCAAGATGAGCCCGCGTGCCCAGGAACTCGCGCTCGGGCTCGACCTGCCGGCCCACGTGGCGGAGCTCCTGCGGGAGGCGACGGCGGGTTGACGCGGGGTCACTCCCGCTTCACGAGCCTCAGGTCCCTCCTCAGGTACTCAAGTAAGCGGCCCCTGAAGACGACGAGGTCGCACGCCTCGGCCGCGGTGCAGGTCGCCTCCCAGAGGTTCGACGAATCGAGGTCCCCCTGGTCGATCACGCTGCCCGCCGCGATCCGCCGGTCGGGGAGCCCCTGCGTCGCCAGCGAGAGCACCCCCTGGCGCACGAAGAAGAACGCGCGGCACGGGGTCCCCTGGGCGAACAGCGTCTCGCCCTTTTCCAGGTGGATCGCCCGCACGACATCCTCGGGCGGCGGGAGGAGCTGGCTGATGTCCCGGGGAAAGATGAGGTCGAACGTCCAGTCGATCATCACGCGCAGCTTGCGCATCGTGCCCGGGAGCTTCGCCAGGTAGATCGTCCGCCACAGCCACCACGCCGCAAATCCCTTGAAGTGGAAGCCGAAGATCTCGGCCACCGCCTGACGCTCCCCGATCGTGGCAAGTTGACCCATGTAGCGGTAGCGGAACGGCCGCGGCTCCCCGCCGCGCAGCACCCGGACGAGGTTCCTCCCGAGGAGCGCCCCCTGCCTGAACGCGAACTGCGCGGTCTGGGGCGACGGCTTCGTCTGACCACGGTCGGTCCAGGGGACCGCGGCGCCGTCGCCCGCGGCCCAGAGCGCCTCGACGCCGGGCACGCGCATGGCGGCGTCCGTCGGCACCCGGCCCCTCGGGGCCTCGATCCCGACCTGCCGGCAGAGGTCCATGACGACCGGGTTCGGGGCGTTGCCCACGGTCGTCACGACCGTGTTGGCCTCGATTTCCGACCCGTCGGCCAGGATGACCTTCCGGGCCGTCACGGCGGACACCCTCGTGTTGAGCCGGATCTCGATCCCCCGCTTCTGCAGGACGCCCCGCGCATAGGCGCCGAGCTCCGGCCCAATCTCACCGAGGAGCTCGGCGCGGCTGTGGACGAGGACGACACGGGGCGCCGACGCCCCCAGGTTGGAATAGAACCGGTGCGCCTGCCGAATGAAGTCAAAGATCTGGCCCGCGGTTTCGACGCCGGTGTAGCCGCCGCCCACCACGACAAAGGTGAGGAGCCGTCCCCGAGTTGCGGCGTCCTCGACTAGGTTCGCCTCCTCGAGTCGGTTGATGAGGGTGGCGCGCAACCGGAGGGCGTCGGCGACGTTCTTCATTGGCCAGCCGTACTCCGGCATGCCGGGAACCGAGGCGAGCTCCGTCACGTTCCCGAGCGCCAGGACGAGGTGCCTGAATCCCACCCTGTGGTCCCGGGTGAACCGGCCCCCGTCGAGGCTGAGCGTCCTCGATGCCCAGTCGATGCTCTGGATCGTGCCCTGCAGGACGTTCACGCCCCGGCAGAACTGGCGCAGCGGGTTGACGACGTCGACCGGCGCGAGGGACGAGCCGGCGACCTCGGCGAGCATGGGCTGGAAGACAAGCACGTTGCGCTCGGCGACCAGCGCGACCCGCCGCTCCCCCTCCTTCCTGCCGAGCGCCCGGCCCAGCGCCCGGGCGCAATAGGCCCCGGCGAACCCGCCCCCGGCGATGACCACCTCGAATTCCATGACCGGAAGGCTAGCCCAAGGCTCCTACTTAAGCCAGGGGGTGCGCTCGAGGTCGAGGTTCCCCCCGGACAGGATGATCCCCACCCGCAGGCCCTCGACCTCCGCGGTCTTTGCCGCGATGGCGGCGTACCCGACGGCCCCGGACGGCTCCACCACGATCTTCATGACCTCCAGGAAGCTCCGCACGGCGGCCGCGATGTCCTTCTCGGAGACGGTGGAGATGCCGTCGACGAGGCGGCGGATCACCGGGAAGGTCATGTCGCCGACATAGGCAAGAAGCCCGTCGGCGATGCTCGACGGGTGATCCACCGGCTGGCGCGCGGCCGATTCAAACGAGAGCTTCGTGTCGGCTGCGCCCTCCGGCTCCGCCCCGAGCACCCGGATCCCGGGCCGAAGGGCCTTGGCCACGATGGAGGTCCCCGCGAGGAGCCCGCCGCCGCCGACCGGGCAGATCATAAGGTCGAGGTCGGGCCGCTCGCCCAGGAATTCCAGCGCCGCGGTGCCCTGGCCCGCAATGATCCGCGGGTGGTTGTAGGGGTGGATCAGCACGGCTCCCGTCTCCCGGACCACCCGGTCCGCGGCCTCCTCGCGCGCCTGGTGGGTTGGCTCGCAGAACACGATCCGCCCGCCAAAGCGTTCGACCGCGGCGACCTTGATCCGGCTCGCCGTGCTCGGCATGACGACAAACGCGGGGATCCCCCGGAGCCCGGCCGCCCACGAGAGGGCGGCCGCGTGGTTTCCGGACGAATGGGTCGCGACGCCGCGCGACGCCTCGGCGCCGCTCAGCGAAAGGACGGCGTTCATCGCGCCGCGGGCCTTGAAGGAGCCGGTCTCCTGGAAGTTCTCGCACTTGAAGAAGAGCCGGGCGCCGCAGAGTTCATCCAGGCGCGCGCTCGTCATCACGGGCGTCCAGACGATCCGCTCGCGGATCCTGGCGTGCGCCTCGCGGACGGTATCGACATCGACCTCGCTCATGGGCCGCGGACGGCGCCTCAAGGCACCTCGTAGACCTCCGCCAGGGCCACGCCCGTCGCAGCATCCACACCGGTGATCTGCATCGTGTAGGCCCCGGGGGTCAGGTTGACGACCAGCGCGCTGTCGGCGCTGCCGGAGGCCAGGGCGAACGCCCCGACCGAGGCCGCGATGCTCGCGATCTGCGAGGGGTTAATGTTCGTGCCCCATCCCGTGTTGGTGCCGATCGTGTGCCCGTCCGACTGCGCCGTCACCGTGAGGCTCGGCTGGGCGAGGGCGCCCGTGACGCCAAAGGCCGTGAGGCTCGGGCCGTCGGCCCGAACGAGCAGCTGATCGAATCCCGTCCCGCCGATCACGAAGCCGGGGATCAGGATGTTGCCGCCCGTCCCCACCTGGGCGCGGGTCGCGATGTTGATGAGCCGGGCGGTGCCGGTCGACGACACCTCGTAGATCTCGGCCAGCGCCACGCCGGTCGAATTGCCGACCCCGGAGACCTGCACCGTGTAGGCGCCCGGCTGCAGGCTGACGAGCACGGCGCAGTCCGCGCTACCGCTCGCAAGCGCAAACGCCCCGACCGAGGCCGCGGTGCTCGCGATCTGCGCCGCGTTTGAGTTCGTGCCCCAGCCGGTGTTCGTGGCCAGGGTGGCGCCTGTCGACTGTGAGGTCACGACCATGGTCGGCGCGGCCAGCGCGCCGGTGACCCCGAACCCTGTCAGCGCGGGCCCGTCGGCGCGGATGAGAAGCGTCTCGGTGCCGCTGCCGCCCACGACAAAGCCTGGGATCACGATGTTCGCGCCGGTCCCCACAAGGGCGCGCGTCGAGACGTTGATGAGCCTCGCCCCCGAGGATCCCGTGTTGACGTACAGGTTGCCCGCGCTGCTCGTGACCGTGCCGTTGCTGTTGGTCACGGCCACGGTGTACTGCCCGGAATCGGAAGCCTGGACGTTCGTGATCGTGTATGAGGAGCCGGTCGCCCCGGGAATGGCGGCACCGTTGAAATACCACTGGTAGGACAGGGGGCCCGACCCCGAGGCCGTCGCCGAGAAGGTCGCGCTTCCCCCGGCGGTTGCGAACTCGTCGGTGGGCTGCTGGGTGATGTCCGGGATCGTGCCCGCCCCGGGGACGATTCGGCGGATGGTGCCGTTGAGCGAATCGGCGACGTACACGACGCCTGCGGGATCGATCGTCACGTCCCCGGGATCGTCGAACCGCGCGTTCCCGGGCAGGCCGTCGATGCTGTCGGCGTCCCCGGCTGCGCCCGCCACCGTGATCACAAAGCCCGAGGGGTTAATCTTGCGGATCGTGTTGTTCGTGCTGTCGGCAACATAGACATTGCCCGCATTGTCCACCCCGACGCCCGCGGGGCCGTTGAAGGCCGCCGCGCTTCCCGACCCGTCGGAGCTCCCCGCAACCCCCGGCCGCCCCGCAAGCGTCGTGACGACACCCGCGGGCGTGATCTTGCGCACGGTGTTGTTGTGGTTGTCGGCGACGTAGACGTTGCCCGAACCGTCCACGGCAATGCCGGTCGGAAGATCAAACTGTGCGGCGGTGCCGGTGCCGTCTGCGCTGCCGCTGGTCATCGCGGTGCCGGCGAGCGTGGTCACGACGCCCGCCGGGGTGATCTTGCGAATAGCCTCCCCCAACCCGTCCGCCACGTAGATGTTGCCGGCGCTGTCGACGGCGAGGTTCTGCGGGTCGTAGAACCGGGCCTGCGCACCCGTGCCGTCGCTTTCGCCCTGCATGCCCGCCGTGCCGGCCAGGGTCGACACGACGCCCGCCGTTGAGATCTTCCGGATCGTGTAGTTGCCGTCATCGGCAACATAGAGGTTTCCCGCCGAATCCGGGGCGACGCCGGCGACCGCGTTGAAGAGGGCCGAGGCCACGGGGCCATCCGTGCTCCCGCTCGTCCCTGGCGTGCCGGCAACGGTGGTGACGACTCCCGCCGCCGTCACCTTGCGGATGGTGTAGTTGGTCGAGTCCGAAACGAAGATATTCCCGTTCCCGTCCGCCCGAACCCCGCCCGGGCCGCTGAACCGGGCGTTCCAGCCAGTCCCGTCCGCGTGGCCGGCCGAACCGGGCCATCCCGCCAGCGTCGTCACGCCATACGCGTTAACGGTAAGGTTGGCCCGCGCGCTGGTGACGCTGCCCGAGGCGTTTGTCACGATGCACCTGAACTGGTCTCCGCTCATCTGGCTCGTCGTCCCGCTGACGAGCAGGCCCTGCGTTTCGGAGCCG
>Ga0265342_10003057_pt1 | contig 13989 bp, 8 predicted proteins | sample 4CB327metaG_FD_203125 | JGI IMG/M metagenome (GOLD analysis project Ga0265342, IMG submission 203125) | Rhizosphere microbial communities from Carex aquatilis grown in University of Washington, Seatle, WA, United States - 4-CB3-27 metaG | ecosystem: Host-associated > Plants > Roots > Rhizosphere...
GGTCAAGAGCGACGCCGAGAAGCTGCACGAGTTCTATCAGAAGAAGGGATACAATCAGGTCCAGGTCACCTACGACATCCAGCGGGATCGGGCGACCGGATACGGCACCGTCATCTTCAAGATCCGCGAGGGCGAAAGGGTGCGGATTCTCGACATCCGCTTCGTCGGAAACAACCATCTCAAGGCCAGCCGCCTCCGAAATCAGATGGATACCAAGCGGTGGTGGATGTTTTCCTGGATGACCGGCTCGGGGATGTTCAAGGACGACGAATTTGAGGATGATATCGTCAAGCTAACGGACTACTACCGGGACCAGGGCTACCTCGATATTGATATTCCGCAGGACCGGATCCTCTATGAATACCCCAAATCCGGCCGCATGGTGATCGTCATCCATGTCGACGAGGGCCGGCAGTACCGCATCGGCGACATCAGCATCACGGGGTGCAAGCTGTATTCCGAGGACACGCTCAAACTGGTGTTGCGCCAGAAGAGCAGCATGGTCTTCCGGCCATCCAAACTGGACAAGGATGTGGAGACGCTGGAGGACTTTTACGGTCGCAGCGGCTACCTCGACACGCGTGTCCACCTGGTGCGCAAGACCAACATGTCGTCAGGCAACATCGACGTCGAATATCAGGTGGAGGAGAGCGAAAAATACTACGTCGAATCCATCAAGATCGAAGGGAACACCAAGACCAAGAGCATCGTGGTGATCCGCGAACTGGTGCTCAGCCCGGGAGACGTGTTTGACACGGTCCGGATGAAGGCCAGCAAGCAGCGCCTGGAGAACACGAATTTCTTCGAGGACGTCAACCTCAAGGACGAGAGCACCAACATCCCGGGCCGCCGCAATCTGAAGATATCCTTCAAGGAGGCTCGGACGGGAAACCTGAGCTTCGGCGCCGGCTATAGCTCGCTCGAACGGGCGACCTTCTTCACCGAGCTGAGCCAGTCAAACTTCGACCTTTTCAACCCGAAGTCGTTTTTCCAGGGCGCCGGCGAGAAGTTCCGCCTGCGACTTCAGGTCGGCTCGCTGTCGAACGAGATCGTGCTGTCCTTCGAGGAACCGTGGCTGTTCCAGAAGGAACTCGGGCTGGGCTTCAACATCTACCGCGAAAGCTCCAACTACACGAGCACCTATTACGAGGAGATCCGGATCGGCGCGGAGGTGTACTTGCGCAAACACCTTTTCGAATACGTCGAAGGTCGTCTTTCGCTGACTGAGGAGCAGATCGAGATCACCAACATCGATCCAAACGCGTCCCCAATCATCCAATCACTCGCCGGCAAGACCCGTACGAACAAGATCGGCCTGCAGTTCCTGCGGGACGTCCGCGACAAGATCGTCAACACCACGCGAGGCAGCCGGCTCCAGGTCAACACGGAGATTGCGGGCGGGATCCTTGGGGGGACGAACGACTATTATCGCATCGAGGTGCGCGGCTCGGAATTCATCCCGGTGTTCCGGGCGCAGACCCAGGTGCTGGGCCTGATCCCGCGGTTCGGCGTGGTGGAGAACTATGGAAAGAGCACCGATGTGGCGTACTACGACCGCTGGTTTCTGGGCGGGCCCGACGATCTGCGCGGCTTCGAGTATCGCGATGTGGGCCCGCGGGATATCAACGGCGAGCCGATCGGCGGCAAGACGTACGGCATGTTCACCGCCGAATACGCGCTCGATGTCGTAAAGCCCATCCGCTTCGCGTTCTTTTACGACGCTGGATTTGTCAATGCAGGCGCCTACGATTTCAATCCGTCACATTTTAACGACGATTTTGGCGTTGGCCTGCGCATGTTTGTGGCAGGAGCCCCATTGAGCCTTGATTTTGGGATTCCCTTGACCCACGACACCATTAATAAAAAGGGCAACCAGTTCAATTTCTCCTTCGGCACACGCTTCTAACCTCACAATCCAAATCCTCGTTGGAATTTCTCATGAACAGAACGCTGAAATCGATTCTCACCATAACTGCCTTCGGAGCGGCTGCGCTCGGGCTTTCGGCCCAGCCGGCCATCAAGCTCATCACCGTCGACATGGGCAAACTTCTCGAAGGCTACTACAAGACCGAGCAGGTCGTGGCCAAGCTCAAGGGAGCTGAACAGAAGATCCAGGACGAAGGGGAGGGCAAGATCAAGGAGCTCAACCAGCTTGCGGAGAAGTACAAGGAGACCGTTGACCAGGCCAAGAACGCGCTGCTGACTCCCGATGCGCGCTCAAAGGCTGAAGCTGATTCCGCGAAGATGCTGGATGACCTGCAGCAGCGGCAGACCGATATCAACAACTACCGCGTCAACTCCCAGCGCGAGCTCCAGCAGCAGCTGAACAACGCCCGCGCCATCCTCCTTGACGAGATCAGCAAGAAAGTCACCGAGCTGGGCAAGGGCAAAGGCGCAACCGTGATCATCGACAGCCGCTCCGGCCTTGTCTATTCGGACGCCGCCTTCGACATCACCGACGAGGCAATGGCCCTGATCAACAAGGATCGTCCGGCCGCACCGGCGCCGACTGCAGCCTCGGCTGCCCCGGCCTCCTCCACGCCGGCTGCATCGCCTTCCGCCGCGCCGATGGTAACCGTGCCCGGACTCGCCCCGAAGAATTGAGGCTCGACAACGGGTTTCGGTCTGATTGACCAAACTTCCATAAAAACCCCGCCCGTCGAAGGCGGGGTTTTTTCTTTGGGTCAGACGGAAAACTTGCTTACATGCCCAGCCATGCAATTCTCGCTCACTCCCGATGAAATTGCCGCGATTGTCCAGCCTCGGACTGCACGGGGTGCGACCGCAGTTGCAATCCAGGGTATTTCCGCGCTTCGCACGGCCCGGCCCGGCGACCTGACTTTCCTGAGCCACCCGAAATACAAGGCGGATGTAGCCGGCACACAGGCCTCGTTGGTGCTGGTTTCCCCCGAATATGGCGGCGAGCCGCGGCCCGGTCAGCTCTATCTCGTGGTTGACCAGCCGTCGGTGGCGCTGGCGCGACTGTGCGCGCGTATCGAGCAGGCGTCGCGTCCGCCCGTCACACCCGGAGTGCATCCTTCGGCCGTCGTTGCGGCGGGCGCCTGGATCGACGCGACTGCTTCGGTTGGGCCGCTTTGCGTGATCGAGGCCGGAGCACGAGTCGGCGCGCGGGCGCTCCTCCAGGCGGCGGTCTATGTCGGGCGGGATGTCATCATTGGCGAGGATTGCCAGTTGATGCCGGGAGTGCGCCTCTACGCGGGCACGGAACTCGGTTGCCGGGTGCGTCTGCACGCGAACGCGGTGGTCGGATCCGACGGTTTCGGCTACGAGTTCGTCGGCGGCCGCCATGAGAAGGTGCCCCAGATTGGAAAGGCTGTGATTGAAGATGACGTGGAGATTGGCGCAGGCAGCACGATCGACCGCGCACGATTCGGCCGCACCGTCATCGGGGAGGGGACGAAGATCGATAATCTGGTGCAAATCGGGCACAACGTCACCGTGGGGCGGCATTGCATTCTGTGCGCCCAGGTCGGGATCTCCGGCAGCGTTGTCGTTGAGGACTATGTCGTGCTTGCGGGCCAGGCCGGCGTCGGGGGCCACATCACGATCGGCCGCGGGGTCAAGGTCGGAGGCAAGGCCGGAGTCACGACCGATCTCGCGCCGGGAGTCTCGGTCAATGGCTCGCCCGCAATTCCCTTGATGCTGGAACGCCGGATTGCCGTGCTAAAACAGCGCCTGCCCGAGCTTTTTCATCGCGTGGACGCCCTGGAAGCACACGTGAAGGCACTCGCCGACGACGGATCCTGAGAATTGACTTCCGCCGCCGCAGCTTCTGGGCAAGATGGCCGGCACCTTATGAGCGAAGTTCGGCTGAAAATATTCTCCGGGAACTCCAACCGGCCCCTGGCAGAGGAGATCTGCCAGCACATCGGCATGCCTCTCGGGGAGGCGACAGTGACCAGCTTCCCGGATGGCGAGTCGTTCGTGAAGATCAACGAAAACGTCCGGGGCGCGGATGTCTATATCATCCAGTCGACCTGTCCGCCGTCGAATCATCACCTGATGGAGTTGCTCATCATGATCGACGCTGCGCGCCGGGCGTCGGCCAATCGCATCACCGCGGTCATGCCGTTCTACGGCTACGCGCGCCAGGACCGCAAAGATCAGCCGCGCGTTCCCATCACGGCGAAGCTTGTGGCGAATCTGCTCGTTGCCGCGGGCGCCAATCGCGTGCTCACCATGGATCTCCACAGCCAGCAGATCCAGGGTTTCTTCGATATTCCGGTTGATCATCTCTACGCGTCTCCGGTGTTTTACGACTACCTTGCAAAGGACATGCCGCCGGGCCTCGTTGTTTGCTCGCCCGATGTCGGCGGAATGAAGATGGCCGCGGCGTATGCGGACATGCTCGGTGCCGGCCTCGGACTGGTGGCAAAGAAGCGCAAGAGCGCGACGACTGTCGAGGCGATCAATGTCGTGGGCGAGGTGAACGGGTGCGAGGTGCTCCTGGTCGACGACATCACGGAAACGGCAGGAACACTCATTGCTGCTGCGAACATCCTCCGGGACAGCGGTGCAACGAAAGTTCGCGCGGCTGTCAGCCACTGCATTCTCAGCGACATGGCCTACGAGCGTCTCAAGGGCGGGCTGATCGACGAGCTGATCATCACGAATTCAATCCCCAACGATCCGCGCGGGCTTGCAATCACCACCCTGAGTATCGCCAGCCTTCTCGGCGATGCGATCATGCGCATCAACCAGAACGAGAGCATCACCAGTCTCTTCAAGATCAAGGGATTTTGAACCGTTCCGGTTTGTGCGGAACCTGCAAGTGGTTATCTTACGCAAGCAATGCAACATCCTCGAATCTCGCGGGGGTTCGGAATCTGTCCGCCCACGAAGAGGCGCGAAAAGCCACACGAGATGCAGGGCCATTCGATTGCGCGTGTCGGTGCCCTTTCTTTGGCGGTGCAATCCTTTGATTGAGTCTCGCTGCGGCTTCAACTGAACCAGATCCACTCCAATTCCTCCTCCATGAACCTCAAGACACTCATCCATGGTCTGACTCTGGCTGGATCCGTGCTGTTCCTGTCGGGCGCCAAGGACGTCGCTGCGCCGAAGGACGCGTCTGCTCCCAAGCCGGCGCTGAAGATCGACCTGTCGCCCCTCAACGACGGCAAGTCCGCCGCCGTTTTGAGCTATGCGGACGTGGTCGAACCGGTGCAGAAGGCGGTCGTTTCGATCTACTCGAGCAAGACGGTGCGGCGGCATGAGCCGTCCTATTTCCGGCAGTTCTTTGGCGACGAGGACCGGGAATCGAAGGAGGAGGGCCTCGGCTCCGGCGTCATTGTCTCGCCAAACGGTTACATCCTGACGAACAATCACGTCGTCGAGGGCGCCGATGAATTGAAGGTGGCGCTGGCGGACGATCGCGAGTTCAAGGGCAAGATCGTTGGCACGGACCCGAAGACGGACGTGGCGGTCGTCAAGATCGACGCCGACAATCTCCCGACGATCACGCTGGCCGACAGCGACCGGTTGCGGGTCGGCGATGTGGTGTTTGCCGTCGGCAATCCGCTCGACATCGGTGAAACCGTGACGACCGGAATTGTTTCCGCCAAGGGCCGGCGTGTCCATCTGCTGGACGACATCAACGGCTATGAGGATTTCATCCAGACGGACGCCGCCATCAATCTGGGCAATTCGGGCGGAGCGCTGGTCGATGCGAGAGGGCGCCTGGTGGGGATCAACAGCGCGATGATGTCGACCACGAACGGAAGCATGGGAATCGGATTCGCGGTCCCGATCAATCTCGCATCGAGTGTCATGCAGAGTCTGATCGCAACGGGGACCGTTGCGCGCGGCTACCTCGGCGTCGGCGTGGACATGCTGACGCCCGAGCTCGCCGAGGCGATGGGCGTGGAGGCAAAGGGAATGGTGATTTCAACCGTCACTGCCGACAGCCCCGCAGCCAAGGCCGGATTGAAGAAGGAGGACGTCATTGTGGCGATCAACGGCAAGCCGGTCGAATCGTTCGATGCGCTGCGCCTGATCATCGCCCAGAGTCCGCCGGGCACCAAGGTGAAGGTGCGCTATCTTCGCGAAGGCAAGCCCGTCGAGGTTGAGATCGCACTCACGAAGCTGGCGGACGATACGGCGAAACCCGACGAGTTCATCGCGGGTGTGATGGTGGCCAAGGTCGACGACGATCAGCGCAGCGCCTTCCGGCTGCCGGACGAAGTCGACGGGCTGGTCGTCACGGACGTCGCCTCCGACTCGCCCTTTGGGGAACGGTTTCATACGGGCATGGTCATCGTGCAGCTCAACCGCACGCCGGTCGACGATGTTGCAGGCGCCCGCACATTATTGCGGCCGGGTCGGAATTTCTGCCTCGTCTGGGATCGCGGCGGTTTTCGGTACGTCCCGTTCAAGAACGGCGAGTGAGGAATCCGCTGGCGCGGGTTCCTGCTTGTCGGCCTGCGTGACGTGGCAACGCCACGATCCGGCGCACGTTTACTTGAGATTCTGTAGCGCGTCTTTCGCGTGGCCATAACCCGGCTGTAGCTTTAGCGCGGCTTCATATTCGGCGCGGGCGGCGGCTTTGTCGCCTTTCTGCTCGTAGAGGGTTCCGAGCCGCCAGTGGGCATTGTAGAGCGGTGGCTCGTCCGGAGCCGGCGTGTGCTGCAAATATTCCTTCAGCGCCGATTCACCCCGGTCGAGCTGCTGGCCGGAAATGGCGGCGACCCGGCCGACCTGGTAGAGCAGCACCTTGTTCTCCGGATTCTTTGCGATGAGCTCGTCGAGCAATGCGAACGCCTCGGTGTATTTCTTGTCGGCAAGATACAGGTTGCCCAGCACCGAGGCGCCGCGCATCGGGTCGCGTTTTCGAATCTCGGCGGCCTCGGCGTAGGCCTTGTCCATGCCGCCGCCGGCGATTCCCGGCGCCTGGCGGTAGTATTCGACCCGGTCGTTGCGGGCATCGAGGTTGTTGGGATCGAGCTCGACTGCCCTGTCGTAGGCGGCCAGGCATTTCTTCGCGAAGCCAAACTTGGACAACAGACCCGCTTTCCCCGCGGACAGACCGTAGGCGTCGCCAAGCAGGCGGAAGTACTGTGAATTGGCGGGGGCGAGCTGCGTCGCCTTTTCAAGCCATTGCACGGCTTGGGCGGCATCGTTGCGCATGAGCGCGAGCAGGCCGAGGTAGTAGGCGGCCCGGGCATTTTTCGGATCGGCGGCGGCGAGTTTCTCGAAGGCCGCCTGGGCTTCGGGCAATTTGTGCGACTGGAAAAGGGCGGTGGCCCCGGCCAGCGGTGTGGGCGCATCGGGTGTCGCGACCGCATCGGCGGCGGGTGCGGCAGGCAGGAGCATCAGCGCCAGGAGCCACGCTAGAAAAGTGGAAGGAGACACGTGACAGCGGATTTGCATAAGACGCGGAATTTGAGGCCGGACCTACTCTGCGCGGAGCGCTTCGACGGGATTCACCTTGGTTGCGCGCCGGGCCGGCAGGTAGCAGGCCAGCAGGGCGATCAGCATGAGCAGGAGCGGAACGCCGAGGAAGATGAGTGAATCGAACGGGCTGACCCCATAAAGAAATCCGGCCAGCAATCGCGTGACGGCCAGCGACAGCAGCAGACCGCCCGCCAGGCCGGCCGCAGCCGTGAGCAAACCCCGGCCGAGGACGAGGCGCAGAACATCGCGCGGACTCGCGCCGAGCGCCATCCGCAACCCGAACTCCTGGGTGCGCTGGCTGACCGCATAGGCCATCACCGCGTAAACACCCATGGCGGCAAGAACGAGCCCAACGAAACCGAGCACAACCAGGAGGCTCGATGCCATGCGCTGCGGAAACAAAACCATCCCGGAATGCACGGCCAGCGGGAGCGTCTGCAGCAGTTCGACACGGGGATCGAGGTCGCGCATGCATTGCCGGAGCGTGTGGGCGAAGGCCGCCGGATCGCCAGTCGTGCGAACGCAGAGATTCAGATCGAGATCGGGCACGCCCTGCTGATAGGGCAGGTAAAAGAAACAAGAGTCGCCCTCGCTCAGCCGGTTGTATTTTCCCTGCCTAGCCAGGCCGACGATCGTCCGCCATACGCCCCCGGACCTGAACCGGCGGCCGATCGGATTCTGGCCGGGCCAGAATCGGCTGGCGAAGGCCTCGTTGACGATCGCGACCATTTGGGCGCCGGCATCGTCATGATCCGTGAAATCGCGTCCGGAAAGCAGGGCGATTCGCATTGCGGCAAAATAGCGCGGTGAGACAGTGGCAAACTCGTAGGTCGAGTCCTCGCCCTCCGGGCGTTGGTAGCCTTCGACGACCGCGTCCGAGCCCTTGCACCCGCTGAGGCCGAGGGGAAACCAGCTCGCCAGCGCGGCTTCCTCGACGCCGGGCAATGCAGCGAGCCGCTGCCGCGCCTGTCGATAGAATGACTTGCCGGTTTCCGGGTCATAGCCGTTCATTCCAATCTGGAGTTCGGCAATCAGCACGTGGTCGGCGCTGAAACCGGGGTTGATCTTGCGCGCCTGCCGCAGTCCCTTGATGCACAGGCCGGCGCCGATCAGGAGGACCACGGCGACCGCCATTTCCGTCACGACGAGGCCGCTGCGCAGCCGGTGATGCGCCGCGCCGCCCTGCGTCGAACGCCCTCCTTCCTTCAAAACTGCATAAAGGTCGGGACGCGAGGTCTGGAGGGCGGGGAAGACCCCGAAAGCAACGCCTGTGGCCAGCGTCAGCAGCAGCGTAAGTCCAAGCGTCGTCGCATCCAGCGGGAATTCGAGATGGCTTCGGGCTGCAAGCTCCGTTGGCAGGAAGAGCGGCATCGAGTCGACCGCCCAGCTTGCGAAGAGAACGCCGATTCCGCCGCCGAGCAGCGCGAGGAGGACGCTCTCTGTCAGCAGTTGCCGGATCAGCCGTGCCCGGCTGGCGCCGGCGGCCAGCCGGATGGCGATCTCCTTCTGACGGCTGACTGCGCGAGCGAGCAGGAGATTGGCAACATTTGCCGCGACGATCAGTTGCACTCCGAGGCTGACCGCAAGCAGCAGCGCAAGAGCGGGACCCATGATCGGCCCCGCACTCCAGGGACACTGGGACAGAGGGACGACGCGATGATGGGTGCCCGTGTTGGTCTTCGGGTAGGCCTTGGCCAACTGCGCGTCGAGCAACGCCACCGCAGCCTGCGCTTGCTTGATGCTTACTCCCGGCTGAAGGCGCGCGAGATTGTGCCAGCCGCGGGCGTTGCGCGCGGTCAGAAAATAGGTGCCTTGGTTGCGAACCTCCCAGATCATGGACGCGGGCGCCCAGACATCGAAGGTCATCGGGGACATCGAGCCGTGAAACGAAGCCGGTGCCACGCCGACGATCGTGAAGCTGTGGCGATTCAGGTCGACGACGCGGCCAAGGATTGTGGGATCGCTGCCAAAGCGCCGCCGCCAGAGGTTTTCGCCGATGACGAGCACGGGATTTCCACCCGGCTTCTGGTCCTCCTCCGGAAGGAAGGTGCGGCCGAGGAGCGGCTTGATGCCGAGCAGCTCAAAGAAGTTCGCCGAGACGATCTGGGCCTGGATCCACTCCGGCTGATTGCCGATCGTGAGGCAGGCGGCCGTCGGCATTGACGCCTCGGTGCCTGCAAAGACCTCGTGATGTTCGCCGAAGTCCCGCAGATCGGACAGGGATGCGCACCCGCCGCCGGCGTTGGAGACAAGGACGACGCACCGGTCCTGATCCGCCACGCCGGGCAAGGGATGCAGCACGAGGCCTCCCAGCCAGCAGAGTACCGTGGTGCTGGCTCCGATGCCGAGCGCGAGGGAAAGCACCACGGCGGCGGTGAAGCCGGGCGATTTTGCGAGCTGACGGAGGGCGTAACGGAGATCGGAGAGCATGAGGAGTGAAAGTGAGAGTGAAAGTGAGGGTGAAAGTGAGGGTGAAAGTGAAGGTGAGGGTGAAAGTGAAGGTGAGGGTGAGAGTGAGGGTGAAAGTGACAGTGAAGGTGACAGGTAGTGCGGCGGTGGTCGGGGTGGGTGGTTTGATCTTCAACTGCCACTTTCACTTTCACTTTCACTTTCACTTTCACCTTCACCTTCACTTTCACTATTGCATTCACTCCGCCCGCAGCGCCTCGACGGGATCGATCCGCATGGCGCGGCGGGCGGGCACGTAACTCGCCAGGAGCGCCACACCGATCACCAACAGCGACGCGCTCGCCAGGGCCACAGGATCTGCGGGACCGATGCCAAACAAGTAGTCGCGCAACAGGACCCCGGCGACCACAGCCAACGGCAAACCAATGCCGACGCCCGCAACACCAAGCAGCAGCCCTTGCCGCAGCACCAGCCAGAGCGTGTCGGCCGGGCGGGCGCCGAGAGCGAGGCGAATGCCGAGTTCGCGCGTACGACGCGACACCGCGTAGGCCACCACGCCATAGAGCCCGCTGACTGCGAGCACGAACGCGAGCAACCCGAGCACGCCGCCCAGCCACGCGCTCACCCATTGAGGAGCCAGCGCAAAGCGCAGCTGTGCGGCCATTGTGGTTACATCCAGCAGTGTCAGGCGATCATCGAAGCGCCGGATCTCGCCTCGTACGAGGCCGGCAATCTCATCGGGGTCGCGTTGCGTGGCGACCAGCAACCGCACCTCGCCGCGGAATTCCTGACGGAGCGGCAGGTAGACGCAGGACTGGGGCGCGGCGCCCGATCGAGCCGGATCGGTCAAATCGCGCGCGACGCCGACAATCTCGCGCGGTGCGAGTTCTCCGTTCCCGGCGCGGAAGATCTTGCCAACGGGATCTTCCCCCGGCCAATAGCGCTTGGCCATCGCCTCGCTGACGATGGCCACACGCGTGCCGGCGCCGTCGTCGCGCGCCGCGAAATCGCGCCCTCGGAGCAACGGGATGCCGAGCGTGGCGAAATAGCCGGGTTCGACGGAGACCGACTGGACGGGCACGCTGCCGGCGGTGTTCGATGCCTCTGCGTCCGGGGGCAGCACCCGAACGGTCGCGCCGCTGCCGGTGAGCGCCAGCGGCGCCCACGTGCCGGCGCTCACGGCCCGGACTCCGGGAAGCGCCCGCAGGCGTTCCTGCAATTGCCCGCAGTCGGCGACTCCTCCACGTCCGCCACTCAGGGAAACCATGGCGAGCAGCAGGTTCTTCTGTGTGAAACCAAGGTCGCTTTGCTGTCCTCGGCCGAAGCCGCGGATGAAGAGCGCCGCCACGGCGAGAAATACGAGCGCGATGGCGACCTGGCCGACGACAAGGATATTGCGCAACGTGAACCAACGGGTTCCGCCCAGCGCCGGTGAGGTGTCGTTTTTGAGCGACGGGCTGATTTCGAGGCGCGTGGCATGCCAGGAGGGAAGCAGGCCAAACGCGATCGTGGCAAAACACGACAACCCGAGCGTGAGTCCCATTACGCGGCTATCCACCCGCAAATCGAGCACGTGCGAGAACATCGCGGACGGAATCAGGAGCGGAACAAGCTGGACGCACCACGCCGTGAGCAACAAGCCCGCCGCAGCGCCGAGCGTCGAGAGCATCGCGCTTTCGACCAGCAGCATGCGGATCAGCCTCCACCGGCCGGCACCCAACGCGATCCGAACCGCAATCTCGCGGCGCCGCTCTTCATTGCGCGCGAGCAGCAGGACCGATACGTTGGCGCACGCCACCAGCAGAACCAGCCCGACCACGGCCATCACGAGTCCGCCCCCGGCATTGCGCTGGAACGTGTCGGCGGTCTCGGATCGCACGTCCAGGCCCACGCGCCGGTCGTCGGCGGTCTTGGTCGCATCCGGCAGGTTGCGGGCGACAAAAATTTCGGCTTCGGCCTGCACCTGGGCGACGGTCGCGCCCGGCTTGAGCCGGCCCAGCAGCTGAAAAACGCGGTTGCGGCGATCAAGCGTGTCGCGTCGCGCCTCGGCCGGTTGCCACAGATCGCAAACCGGAATACGCCGATCCCCCGTGAAGCCCTTGGCCGCGACTCCGAGCACGGTGACGGGGCGTTTGTCCAGCGTGATGGTCTGGCCCACGAGGTGCGGGTCGCCGCCGTAGCGGCTCTGCCAGAGCCCATAACTGATGACCACGCAGGGCTGGCCGGAGCGATCGACCTCGGCGGAAAACAGACGCCCCGCGGCCGGGGCGATGCCGAGCGCGCTGAAATAGTCGGACGACACCACACCACTGGAAAACATCTCCGTGCGCTCGGTGCCTTGCAGCAGCGAGCCATGGTAGCTCACAGCGGCGAGACTCGACAGCGACGGCAACGCAACGCGCAGCTCCTCGTATTCCGGGTAGGAAAACGACGGCCAGCGGAATTCGACGATCTCGTCGGCGTTTTTGAATGGCAGCGGCCGGAGAAACGCCGCGTCGAGCGCGCTGAAGAGAGTTGAGTTGACGCCGATGCCCACCGCGAGCGAGAGCACGGCCACGGCGGTGAAGCCAGGCGACTTTGCGAACTGGCGGAAGGCGTAGCGGAGGTCGGAAAACACGGAAGGGAAAGTGAGAGTGAGAGTGAAAGTGAAAGTGAGAGTGAAAGTGAGAGTGAAAGTGAAAGTGGAAGTGAAAGTGAGAGTGGAAGTGAAAGTGGAAGTGAAAGTGGAAGTGAAAGTGGGGAGGAGAGCCAACAGGTGGGATGGGAGTGTTTCAGGATTCCGGAGGTGGCACCTTCCCTTTCACTCGGAACGCAATGCGACGATCGGGTTGACGCGGGCGGCGCGGCGGGCGGGGACCCACGTTGCAAACAAGGCGACCGCAAAGATCACCAGGCTCGTGCCGACCAGGATGGAGTCGTTTCGGCCGATGATCAGGCCGAGGCTCGGACGAAGGGCGAGGCCGAGCACGTAGGAACCGATCGCGCCGAGGGCCAGGCCGATCAGCGTCAACCGCAGGCTTTGGAACAAAACAATGCGCAACACATCGGACTGTCGTGCGCCCAGCGCGAGGCGGATGCCGAACTCCCCCGTTCGCTGGCTGACATTGTTGGACACAATGCCGTAGAGGCCGACGCTGGCCAGGGCGAGGCCGAGCAGAGCGAAGGCCAGCAAAACTCCGTTGATCACGACAACATTGTGCAGAAATTGGTCGCGCATGTCCTGCACCGTCCAGACGAAGCGGGCGGCCACGTCGGGCGAGACATCGGCGACCGCCCGGCGGACGTCGTTGACGAAGCGGCCGGGATTGGGACCGCGGACGGCGATCTGGAACCACGACCACGGAGTATGCGTCATGGTGTTGAAGCACTGCATGCGCGTGGTGGGCTCGGCAAAGGCGATGGGGTCGTCCACATCGGCGACCACGCCGATGATTTCCCGCCAGGTGACCTTGCCATCGTCCCCTTTGATCCCGAGGCGCCGGCCAATCGCGCTTCCCGTGGGCCAGAAGTGTTTCGCCAGCGACTCGTTGACCACGCTTTGTTCAACCGAAGTGAAGGAAACGTTGTCGGGGAAGGTCCGCCCTTCGAGCAGACGGATGCCGAGCGTCTTGAAGAATCCCGGCGTGACCAAAAAGGTGTTGTCCTTGGGGAAGGCGTTGCCGGTGGGATCCTGGCCTTCGACCAGAACATCATTCACGGAGCCCGCCCCCGCGATCGGAAACATCGAGGCGAGGGTATAGGCCTGGATCCCGGGGATGGCGGCGAGGCGGGCGGAAAGGGCGTCGTGGAAGGCGCGGCGTTTCACCGCGGTGTCGTAAATCCGTTCGTCGATCTGCACATTGGCCGTGAGAATGGATTCGCTGTCCCAGTTGGGCCGCGAGTTGATGGTGCGGTTGAGACCGTGGATCATCAACCCGGCGACTGATAGCAGCGTGAGGGAAAGCGCGACTTGGCCGATGACGAGGAGGCGGCGAATCCATCCCTGGCTTTTGCCGCCGGTGGAGCCGCGGGCTTGTTGCTTGAGGGTTTCGTTGACGTCGGTGCGCGAGGCGAGCCAGGCGGGAATCAGGCCGAAGCCGAGGCCGGCGAGGATCGAGATGCCAGCGGTGAAACCAAGGACGCGTCCATCGATGGTCATTTTCAGGGTAGAAGTCAGTCCCAGCCTGATAT
>Ga0265342_10003060_pt1 | contig 13981 bp, 15 predicted proteins | sample 4CB327metaG_FD_203125 | JGI IMG/M metagenome (GOLD analysis project Ga0265342, IMG submission 203125) | Rhizosphere microbial communities from Carex aquatilis grown in University of Washington, Seatle, WA, United States - 4-CB3-27 metaG | ecosystem: Host-associated > Plants > Roots >...
GACCGGATCGGATCGGATCAGATCAACCGCCGTACTCCGCCCGCCACGCCGATCAGATGCGCCATCATGCGGGGGCTTCTTCGCATCAACCGCATCATCGCTTTCGCCAGCGTCGGCCGCCCCACCAGGAACAGCACGAATCGCGTCAGCAGGTGATAGTCGCGCAGCAGTGCGCGCCGCCGGCGGTCGAAGCGCCGCAGCCAGCGGTCGCCGCGCGCGCCGCCGTCGGCGAGCGCCTTGGTCACGAACGGCGCCAAGAGCTCGGCGGTCAGCAGCGCTTGCGCCATGCCGCCCGCAGTGACCGGATCGATGAAGCCGGCGGCGTCGCCCAGCAGCACCGCGCCCCGCGCATAGCCGGCGCGCGCGCGGTGGCCGAGCGGCGAGCGCCCCGCGACCTTGGTCAGCGTCTCGGCGCCGGCGAGCCGGGCCCGCAGCACGGGCTCCTCGTCGATCCAGCGCGCCAGCGCCGCGCGCGCGCCACCCTCGGGGTCTTCCGCGGTGGCGTCGCGATCCGACAATCCAGCCACCAGCACCTCGTCGCCGGGCAGCGGCGTCACGTACAGCTCGTGGCCATCGCCGATGAAGACCTCGATCAGGCTGGGCTGCTCGGCGGGGCGCGCGAGGCGAAAGTGTGTGCGCAGCCCGATGCGCGCGCGCTTGGGGCGGGGCGCGTCCAGGCCGAGGCTGCGGCGCACCGGCGAGTGCGGCCCATCGGCGCCGATGACCAGCCGGGCTCTGCGCACCTCGCCGCCGACGCGCAGTCCGACCGCGCGCCCCTCCTCGACGACCGCTCCGTCGACGGCGACGCCCTCGATCGCCTCGACGCCGCGCGTGGCGCGGGCCGCCTCGAACAGCGCGCGGTCGAGGTGCAAACGGCGCTGGCCCAGCGCCACCGACGGGGCGCCCTCGACCTCGCCGGGGAACGCGGCCTCGGCGCTGATGCCGAAGCCGTGGTAGCGCACGCCGTGCAGCGGCCGGCCGCCCACCGCCTCGGCCAGCCCCATCCGGCGCAGCACACCGACGCCGGCCGGCATCAGCCCCTCGCCGCACGGCTTCTCGCGCGGGAAGCGGCGCTCCTCGAAGATCTCGACACGCAGGCCGGCGCGCCCCAGGAGCACCGCCAGCGTGGTGCCGGCGATGCCTCCGCCCGCGATCAGGACGTCCGCGACGTCGGCCATGGAATGGGCACGAAGCGCGGTTTCCCGCCCATCACCGCGCGATAGCTGGCGTCGGCCAGCAAGACCTGCTCCTCGAGCGCGATGCGCCGGCGCAGGATCAGCGCGTGCAAGATCGAGCCGCCCAGCGCCGTGATCCAGGCGCCGTGCACCAGCGGCAGCGCCGCCAGCTCGACGAACACCGCGACGTAGTTCGGATGGCGCACGTAGCGGAACGGTCCCGACGAGACCACGCCCATCGACAGCGACCCCATCACGCGCACGTTCCAGTGTGGCCCCAGCGTCGCGATCACCCACCAGCGCAGCAGGTTCGCCAGCACCACCAGCCCCAGCGCCGGCCAGCCGACCGCCGGTACGAACGGGCGATCGAGAAAGATGACCTCCGCCGCGGCCGCCGCGAGCACGCCTGTGTGCAGCGTCACCATCAAGCCGAAGACCGGCTCGCGCTCCATCCCGATCCCGCGCGCGCCCATCGCGCGCTGGTGGCGCCGCGACACGCGCATCTCGAGCAGGCGGCCGATGCCGACCGCGACCAGCAACGCCAGGAACAGGTCGACGCTCAGGTGTTCGCTCAGATCCATCGTAACAACAGCATCTCGGTCGTGAGACCCGGGCCGAAGGCTGCGAGCAGGCCGTGGCTGCCCGCGGGCGGCTCCCGCCGCGTCAGCCACTCGTGCAGCACGAACAGCACCGATGCGCTCGACTGGTTGCCGTAGGCGCGCAGCACGTCCCAGGACGGCTGCGTCGCATCGCGCGGCAGGCCCAGCGCGTCCTCGACCGCGCCGAGGATCTTCTTGCCACCCGGGTGCAGCACGAAGCAGGTCAGCTCCTCCCGCGTCAGTCCGGCGCGCGCCGACAGCTCGTCGACCAGCGCGACGATCTCGCTCTTGAGGATCGCGGGGATGTCCTTGGAAATCACGGAGTGAAAGCCGTCCTCGTGCAGGTCGAAGCCGAGCGCGCCCGTCGAGTTCGGGAAGATGTGGCTCAGCGTCTCGAGCACGTGCACGCCGGGGCGATCGCCGCGCGCGGTGAGCACCGCGGCCGCCGCGCCGTCGCCGAACAGCGCGCTCGCGACCAGGTTGGCGGGCGAGGTGTCGTTGCCCTGCAGGCTCAAGCTGGGCAGCTCGACGGCGATGACCAGCACGCGCGCGTCGGGGAAGCCGCGCAGGAAGTCGTGCGCGCGCGCCAGCGCCGAGGCGCCGCCCACGCACCCGAGCTCGGTGATCGGCAGGCGCCGAACGTCGCGGCGGAAGCCGAGCGCGTCGACCAGATAGGCGTCGACCGACGGGATCATGATCCCCGTGCAGGAGGTCGTGATGATGAGGTCGATGTCGCTGGCCGCGAGCCGTGCCCCAGCGAGCGCGCGCACCGCCACCTCGCGCGCGAGCGCGGTCGCGTGGCGTCGATATTCCTGGGTGGTTTCGGTGAGCGACTTGCGTACGCCGATCTGCTCGACCGGGTAGACGCTGTAGCGGTTGTCGATCTGGGCGTTCTCGAACAGCGCCATGACGGCGTCCAGGCGCCGCCCATGGATCGGGAAGAGAGCGCGCAGCGCGCGCGTCACCTCCGGCTGCCCTGCCGAGTGGGCGGGGACTGCGGTCGCCGTCGCGATGATCGTGCTGGCGGTGGTCCGCATGGTCGCGAAGCTAAGGCGCGGCGCGATTTCACACAAGGCCGACGATCACGGGAACGTCCACATCCCTCGCGCGTGGACCGGGTGGCTGCTAAAGTGTGGCGCCTCATGTCGACGCAAGACGAACTGGTGAAGGCGGGTCAGAAGCTGCTGCTCAACAACTACCGGCAGGCCCCGGTGGTGATGAGCCGCGGCGAGGGTTGCACGCTGTGGGACGCCGACGGGCGCCGCTACCTCGACATGACCGCCGGCGTCGCAGTCTGCGTCCTCGGGCACAGTCACGCTGGCTTGGCCGAGGCGATCGGCGTGCAGGCGCGCCAGCTGGTGCATGCGTCGAATCTCTACTTCCTCGAGGCTCAGGTGCACCTCGCCGCGGCGCTGCAGCGCCGCGCGTTCAAGGGACGCATCTTCTTCTGCAACTCGGGAACCGAGGCCAACGAGGCCGCGCTGAAGCTCGCGCGCCGCTATCAGGTGGTCACCCAATCACGACCACACCGGACGGAGCTGGTCGCCTTCGAGAACAGCTTCCACGGCCGCACCATGGGCTCGCTCTCGGTGACCGGCCAGGCGAAGTACCGCAACGGCTTCGGCTCGCTGGTCGAGCCGGTGCGCTTCCTGCCATTCGGCGACCTCGCCGCCGCGCGCGCCGCGATCACCGACAAGACCTGCGCGGTGATCCTCGAGCCGATCCAGGCTGAAGGCGGGATCCTGCTGCCGCCGCCCGGCTACCTTCAGGATCTGCGCCGCCTGTGCACCGACACGGGTACGGTGCTCATCTTCGATGAGGTGCAGACCGGAACCGGCCGCACCGGCACGTTCTACGCGTTCGAGAACGAAGGCGTCGTCCCCGACGTGGTCACGCTGGCCAAGGGGCTCGCGGGCGGTGTGCCGATCGGCGCGATGCTGGCCAACGAAGAGGTTGGGCGCGGCTTCGAGCCGGGCACGCACGCGTCGACGTTCGGTGGCAATCCGCTGGCGACCGCGGCGGCGCTGTACGTGCAGCACGCGATCGACTCCGAGAACCTGCTCGAGCGCTGCCGTGACGTCGGCTCGCATCTCGGTTCGGCGCTGCTCCGGCTGGCCGAGCGGCGAAGGCCAAAGACGCGCGGCGCGCGCGGCCGCGGCCTGTTGCAAGGTTTGATCGTCGACGGCGAGCCCGCACCGATCGTTGTTCGCGCGCGGGAGCGCGGGTTGCTGGTGTCGACGGCCGGCAGCAACGTGATCCGCTTCGCGCCGCCGCTGATCGTCAGCCGGGCCGAGATCGATCAGGCGATCGAGATCTTCGACGAGGTGCTCGCGTCGGCCTGAGGCCGGAGCGGCGACGACCCGATGAGCGAGCTCAAACATTTTCTGAGTTTCTGGGACCTGCCCGACGGCGGCATCGAGGGGCTGATCCGGCGCGCCGAGGAGTTTCGCTTGCTGCGCTCGTTGCGCGCGCCGCACGCCACGCGCCCCGGCCGCGTGCTCGGCATGGTGTTCGAAAAGGCGTCGACGCGCACGCGCGCCAGCTTCGAGATCGCGATGTTCGAGCTCGGCGGCCACGCGCTGTTCCTGCCGACGCAGGGCTCGCAGCTGGGGCGCGGCGAGCCGATCCGCGACACCGCGCGCGTGCTGTCCGGCTACTGCCACGCGGTGATGATCCGGACGTTCGGGCAAGAGCGCGCCGCCGAGCTCGCGGCGTACTCCTCGGTACCGGTGATCAACGGGCTCACCGACCTTCTGCATCCCTGCCAGGTGCTGGCGGATCTGCAGACCGTCGTGCAGCGGTATGGCGCCGCCACCAGCGGCGATGTTCTGCAGACGCTGCGCCAGGTCCGTTATGCCTGGATCGGCGACGGCAACAACATGGCCAACTCCTGGATCGAGGCCGCGGGCATCCTCGGCCTCGACCTGGCGCTGGCTTGTCCGCCCGGACACGCGCCCGACGCCGGCATCTTCGCGCGCTCGCGTCAGACCGAGCGCGGGCGCATCACGTTCACGACCACGCCAGCCGAGGCTGCCGCGGGCCGTCAGGTGATATCAACCGATGTGTTCGCGTCGATGGGACAGGAGGCCGAGGCCGAGACCCGCCTCAAGACCTTCGCCGGTTTCACCATCGATCGCGCGCTGATGGCCGTCGCGGCGCCCGACGCCGTCGTCCTGCACTGCCTGCCGGCACACCGTGGCGAGGAGATCAGCGACGAGGTCATCGAGGGGCCGCAGAGCCTGGTCTGGCGGCAGGCCGAAAACAGATTGCACGCGCAGAAGGCGCTGCTGGAGTCGCTGCTGACCTGACGCGCGCTCGTTTCAGATTCTTCCGGGGGAAAAACAGTGACGCGCTTTAGCCTAAAGCTGCGCCGACTAAAGGGAAAGACCGTCGCTGCCGAGATCAAAGGAGATGAAAGCGCAGGAACGATCTGCGATGCCCCCAGCGCAGGAGGACGCCCCCGCGCGCGCGGCGACCGGCGAGTGGGATGGCAAGGTCGTCTCCATGGGCGATGACTTCATCGAGCTCGAGGACAACACCGAGCGCGCCGAGGTCTCCGCCGGCGCGAAAGCACCCGTCGAGAACGACGCACCGGCGCGCGCGGCCGGCGACGCGCACCTGGCACGCGAGCGCCGCGCGACCGTCGTTTCGGACATTCCTGCGGAGCTGGCCAAATCGATGGGCCAGATCCGGGACCCGGCGGGCTCGCAGCCCGTACGTCCCTGGAGCGAGGTGCGCGATCCGGTGCAGCCGCCTCCGGTCCTGCCGCCTCCGTCGGGCCGCAGCGACGTGCGCCCGATCCCGGGCACGCCATCGCCAATTCATCAGCAGATCACGCGTCCCGTCGCTGCCGAGTCGCTCGCGGCGCAGGATGCCGAGCCCGAGGAGTTGACCGACACCTACAACGTCGAGCTGTTCGACGAATCCAGCATTCCGATTGGCGAGCAGGTGCGCTCGCTGATCGAGAGCGCGCGGTCGTACATCGAGGGCGGCAACCTGGGCGCGGCGGTGATCGCGGCCGACCAGGCGCTCGCCGAGGCGGGAAAGACCTCGCAGGCCGACGTGGCGGACATGGTGAAGTCGGCGCGCCCGCTCTTCGACCGCATCTTCGCCGCGTACGTCGGACTGCTCACCCAGGTGCCCGTGCGCGCGCGTACCGACGAGCAGATCGCCGGTCAGGAGCTGGGTGACCGGACGCAGTACTTGCTCAAGGCAATTGACGGCAAGCAGACCCTGGAGGAGATCGCCACGAATACCGGCATCCCCCCCGTCGAGGCGATGAAGATCGCCGCGTCGCTGCTGGCCGCCGGTATCGTGCGCGTCTAGTAATAGGCGAGCCCCGAGTTCCAGGAGGCGCCCCGTCCTCGTCCTCGCCCCCGCCCACCGACACCGTCCCCGGATTCCGCACCTAAACCCCGGGCAATTTTCGTCCGAGAGCTTACGTCATGAACGCTTCTCGAATGCGGACCCGCACCGGCGGGCTCCGGATCGGGCTCGTGGTGTGCACTGTCGTGGTGTTGACCGCGGCGTGCGGATCGATCGACGTCGTCACCGGTGACGCCGGCGGCAGCGGCGGAGCTCCGGGCGGCGGCAGCGGCGGCATGCGCGCCGGTGGTTCTGGCGGCAGCGCCGGTGCGCACGGGAGCGGCGGTGCTCAGGGGAGCGGCGGAATCATCGGCGGCGGCACGGGCGGCACCAACCGCGGCAGCGGCGGGATGATCGGCGGTGGCACCGGCGGCACGCAGGGGATCGGTGGCATGAATGGCGGCAGCGGCGGCAGCAACGGCGCCGACGCGGGCGCGGGCGGCGCAGGTGGCTCGGGCCCGAGCTGCAACTCGCTCCAAAAGGCGTTCACGATCGCGCTTGCCAACGCGAAGAGCTGCGTCGTCGGCGGCACCGGCTATTGCGGCGTGGTCACCTCCGACAAGCTCGACTGTGGCTGCCCGACTCACGTCAACGATACCAAGGACATCGATTCGATCCGCGCGCAGTGGACGGCCGCCAACTGTTCCACCGGCGTGTGCCCCAACATCGCGTGCATCGCGTACAAGAGCGCGACCTGCAGCGTTCCGTCGGGCGGCACGGCGGCGGTGTGCACTGATTCGCTGACGTTGCCGACGCCCTGAGCGAGACGCTCTTTCGTCTCGCAGAGTGACCGAGAGGCCATCTAGAATTCTATCGATGGGTGGTCTCTCGTCGGGACTCGACTTCCACGAGCGCAATGGCGCGCTGATCTTCGAGATCCAGGTCGTCCCGCGCGCCTCACGCACCGCGGTCGGGCCGTCGGTTGGTGATCGCCTGCGCGTCGCGGTCACCGCGCCGCCAGTCGACGGCGCGGCAAACGCGGCGGTGATCGAGGCCCTCGCGGGTGCGTTCGGCGTTCGGCGCGCGGCGGTCACGATCGTCCGCGGCGAGCGCGGCCGCCGCAAGGCTGTAAGCATCGCGGGCGCATCGCGCGCGGTGCTCGAGCGGCTCGCCGCGCGCGCCACCTCCGACGAATAGCCAGCTCTAGTGCAGGCTGTGCTTGAGATCGCTCAGCGTCCGATGCGTACGCTCCTGCGCAGGTAGCAGATCGCTCCGCACCAACTGCAGGGTCGAAGCATCGAGCTTCGCGAGGTCGTTTAGATACAGCTTCAAGCCGTGGTCTTCGCCCTCTTCGAGCGCGGCGATGGCCGCCTTCTCACCGAACAACTTCGCTCCGCCCTCGGCCAGCTTCGCGAACGAGCCCCAGGCGCCCGACGTGGACGCGGGCTGACCGCCAAAGTTCGTGATGCTTCGCTGGAGTAAAGCCACTCGCTCTTCGTGCGAGCGGCGGCACTGTTCGAGTTGCACTCGCGTCCCCCCCGAGCTGATCTTCTCCAGAGCCTGTCGATAGGTCTCGACCGCCGACATCTCACCGCGAAGGAACTCGTTCAGCTTGTCCACGGACTGATTTGCCTGGTTCATTGCGTCCTCCCTTTTTCTCTCGCCAAGCTAGGCATTCTCGAGAGGACTGCAACCTCGGCCGTAGGTGCGAATCTCTACAAGGTCATTGCCGGATCCAACTCACCACGAACTGGCCGTGGCCACCCACGACCTTGACGCCGCCGGCGTCGGCCGGTGAGCCGCCGGCGTCGCTGGTGAGCACGTCGTCGGTCCACGGACCGTCGATCGGCGCCTGGTAGTCCAGCAAGCAGCTGGTGTCGACACACTGATCCAGCTTCCATCCGGCGCCGCTGACGCTGTTTGTTGCCATCCATGAAAACCAGTTATTGGCTTCGTCTTCGCAGACGATGTTGTCGCCGTTGCCGGGCGTGCCGCCGTCGGCGGGCGTCGCGCCGAACTCGGTGATGAAGAGTGGGGCGCCCAATCCCAGCGCGACGTTCGCCTTGTCCCGCAGCGGCTGCTTGTGGGTGCAGGCATAGAAGTGCAGCGTGTAGAGGAGGTTCGTGCCAGCGACGGGATCCTGCGCCGCGATGTCGACGTCCTGCGAAAAGGTCGGCGTGCCGAGCACGATGAGGTTGTCGGGATCGACCGCGCGGATCGCCGCGACGACCGCCTCGTGATACGGCTTGATCTGGGCCCAGGTGACGCGCCGGGGTTCATTGAAAGGCTCGTAAATGACGTTCGGCGAGGCGCCGTATCGTTGCGCAATGTCCGTAAAGAATGCTACGGCATCCGCTTGCTGCGTCGTGGTTGCCGTCACCGCGGCGCTGGTGTGCCAATCGACGATCACGTAGATCCCGAGATCGATCGCGTTCTGGATGATGGTGTTCATCTTGTCCTGCATGGCCGCCTTGCCGTTCGGGCCGCTCAGATAGCCGCCCGCGGCTTCGGTCCCCATGGCGGCGCGAATCACCGACAGCTTCCAGTGATCGCGCGCGTAGGCGAGACCATTCTTGCTCTCGGGATAGGTACGGCTTTCATAGTTCAGCCACTGGCTGCTGACACCTTTCAACTGAACCGGCTTTCCGGCCTGGTCTAGCAACTGCGTGCCGACGACCGCGAGCTGTCCGTGCTCCGCGACCGGATTCGCGACGGGCGGATCGCTTGCGTCGTTTCCCGGCGGTCTCGCGCCACCGCTTCCGCCACTGCAGGCGGTGATGGCGACGGCGCAAGCGACGATGAGGCGTCCGAGAATGACGCAGCGACTGATTCGACTCTGGAGGATCAAGTTAAGTAAAAGCATTTGACCTAACTCATATCACGGCTCGGGCCCTCTCAAGCGGCTGAAAAAATCCAGAACTCCGTCAACCACGGCCTTTGTCGAGTTTTAGGCGTAACCAGCCCCACTGCGTGTTGCCTCCGCTTTCTGAAAGCTGGGAATTTTTCGACCCGCGACCGTCAGGAAAGGTGATCGCTATCGTTTTTCGAGCCGTTTCTGCGCGTTGGGAATGACTACAGTCACGGCAGTTCGGACGCTGGTCGGCCTTTCCCGTTTTCTACGGGCAAGCACGCGCCTGGTGCAAATGCCTCAACCCAGGAGATGGAAAATGACGAAAATCCCGAAAACAACGCCCGGCCCGCAGCTTCGATTGATCGGCCGGCCTCAGACAATTGTTGGGTTGCTGCTTGCGGCCCTTCTTCTGCTCAACGTCGATTGCGGCGGCGGTAGCGGTATTTCGCAGGGAACCGGCGGAAACACCGGGGTCATTACGGGCGTTGGTGGCTCGGGAGGAGGCGCCGTGCAGTGCGGCGGTCCCGGTCAACCGTGCTGCGGCGGTAACAGCTGCACCAGCGGCGGCTGCTGTATCGCATCGGCAGCGGCGGGCGGCGGCCAGGCGACCCGCGTGTGCGTGGGCTCCGGGCAGGCTTGCGCCGGGACCGGCGTCAGCGGCCTGTGTACAAACGGTTCGTGTAGTACCACGGCGGGGACGCCGTGCGGCGCACTCGCTCAGGCCTGTTGCCCCGGTGGGGCGGCCGGTGGCGCCGCTGACTTCTGTACAGCCAGCGGTGCCCGCTGCGTCGGCGGCACTTGTACCGCGTGCGGTGGGTCCGGGCAGGCCTGCTGTCAGGGCGCGGCCGCCAATCAGTGCACAGGGGGCCTGCTCTGTCTCGCAGTCACGGGGGGCGGCAACATCTGCAGCGCATGCGGAGGCTCCGGGCAGCCGTGCTGTGCCAACAACACTTGCAACAGCGGGCTTGGATGCAATAACCCGCCGGGCGCCAACACGCCTGGGACGTGTGAGAATTGCGGCGCCCTCGGGCAGGCATGCTGTCTCGGGAACAACTGCCAGGGCGGCCTCGCCTGCGGCGCCACCGCCGCCGGCGGTCCCACTACCTGCAACTCGTGCGGTGCAATCAATCAGATCTGCTGCGCAGGCGCGATGCCCTGTCAGACGGGGGGCTGCACGTCCGGGCTTGGCGCCAACGTGTGCGCCATCTGCGGTGCATCCGGGCAGCCCTGCTGCGGAACCGCCAACGCGGGTACCTGCGATACCGGGTTTGCGTGCACGGGGCGGACGGCTGCCAGCGGGATACCGGGGACGTGCTCCACTTGCGGCGGCACTGGCCAGCCCTGCTGTCCGGTCATCGCTGCCGGCGACGCCGGTGCGGGACAGACCGCCTGCGGAGCCACGATGTCGTGCCTGATCGCCCCGACTGGCAACCAGTGCGGGTCGTGCGGTGGCGCGGGCCAGCCGTGCTGCGGGACCGGTAACAACGGCACCTGCTCCGCCGGCTTTGCTTGCGCGGGCCGCGACCCTGCCACCGGCGCGCCGGGGATGTGCGCGCCGTGCGGCGGCGTGGGTCAGACTTGCTGCGCGGTCGGTGGCGCGACCGGAAACACGATGGCCTGCGAAACGACGCTGGCGTGCACCGTCTCCGCGACGGGCAATATGTGCGCCGCTTGCGGCGCGGTTGGTCAACCCTGCTGCGGCCTTGGTAACGGCGGAACCTGCACCGCGGGTCTGGCATGCGGCGGGCGCGCCGCTGGCGCGGGCACGCCGGGGATGTGCGCGCTCTGCGGCGGCGCGGGCCAGCTGTGCTGCCCGGCCGGTGGCGCTGGCGTGGACGGAGGTGCACCTCCGACCGCGTGTCAGACCGCGCTGGCCTGCATCCTCGCTACTGGTGGTAATTCATGCGCCACCTGCGGCGGCGCCGGCCAGCCGTGCTGCGGCACCAATAACGCCGGGACCTGCAGCACGGGCCTCGCTTGTGGCGGCCGCAGCCTGGCAATGGCAACGCCTGGCATGTGTGGCGCGTGCGGCGGCGCCGGACAGCCCTGCTGCCCGATCATCGCGGGCGTCGACGGCGGCGCCGGCCAGACCGCCTGTGGAACCACCATGTCGTGCCTGATCGCGACGGCCGGGCAACAACAGTGCGGGACCTGCGGTGCCGCCGGTCAACCGTGCTGCGGTGTGGGCAACAACGGAACCTGCACGGCGGGTCTGGGCCTCAATTGCGTTGGCCGCATGCTGGGCATGGGCGTTCCTGGCACCTGCACTGCGCCGGCGGTGCCGGATGCCGGTGTGCGTGATGCCCCGGCCGGCCAGTGACGGTGACCCTCAGGCAAGGCTGAGCGGCAACGTGGGCACGCGCTGATGATGGCGTGTGCCCACACGCGCAGTATGTTCCGCGCGTGAAAGCCCTCGCGCGTCGTCGCGCGAACGTCCGGCGGACATTCGCGAACGCTCCGCTCGGCCCCAAAACGATTCGCGCGTCGCCGGTTAGTCGATGCGCGCGCGTTGGACTTCGAGTCGCTGGTCCAGGGGTTGCTAGATGGCGGGACGACGCCCGAGCAGGGGGGACAGGGCGCCTTGCAGCAGGACGACGAAAAGAGGGGCACCGGTGGATGGCGCGCCAAAAGGCGCGCCGTCCGCCGATGTCGCGTTGACCGGCCACGGGGCAGTCAGCGTCGACGAGACGGTTGATGAACTGCGGGCGACGCGTTCGGCTACGCGATCAAACGCACTGCCGCGCGCGTGATCGCTTTCATGAGCGCGTCAGTATCCAGCGGCTTCGGGACATAGTCGGCGACGCCGAACTGGCTAAGAACCGTCCGACCGCTGAACCCGCACGCACTGACCACTACGACCGGGATGTTGGCGAATTCGGGGTCGCTGAGTTGCGCCGAGCGGAAGTCCCAGCCATTCATCACCGGCATCATCGCGTCGAGGACGATGACATCGGGACGGTCGCCACGCCGAAGCAACCGGAAGGCCTGCTGGCCGTTCGCGGCCGTAGCAACGACGTGCCCCTCCTCTTGGAGGTGCTCCTTCAACGATGAGCAGATACTTTCATCATCGTCGACGAGAAGGATCTTCACGGCGTCACGTGCCAGCATTCTAAGTCCGGTCCGGTCTGTGGCAATCCCACGCCGGGAGCCATTCGTGGACCAAACGATGGACATGGCTCAAAACGATCTTCGACAAATGTTGATTGGAGGGCTTGCATGTGTTCGTAACGTTCTCAAGCTGTCCAGCATGGAGGCGGAGTTGCGCGCGTCGTCGCCGACGCTCCTGGTTGTCGATGACGACGCCGGCATCGTGAATGCGCTATCAAACCTCCTGGAAGACGAAGGCTATCAGGTCGTTGCCGCTGAAAACGGCAAGCGCGGTCTGGAGCTCGTAGAGGCTGGCCTCCGGCCGAGTGCTATCATCCTGGATCTCATGATGCCGGTGATGGACGGTTGGGATTTCCGCGCCGAGCAACTCAGGGATCCTGCGATTCGAGAGACGCCGGTCATCGTCCTGACCGCCACTGGATTCTCGCGCCAGACGATCCGTGACCAGTTCGGCGGCGTCGAATATCTGCCAAAGCCGCCGCCCACCGGTCACCTGCTGGACATGCTGCGCCGGGTCTGCGGCCTGCACTAACGCGCGTCGAGCTCCGCAAGCAACCGCGTCACCTGCGCCGCGGTCACCGCCGGGTCGCCGCTGTTGTCGATGACGTGGGTTGCGACCGCGACCTTTTCCGCCATCGGTAGCTGGGCATCGATCCGCGCGCGTGCCTGCTCGCGGGTCAAATGGTCGCGCGCCATGGCGCGCGCGATCTGGGTCTCGGGCGCGGCGGTGACCACGACCAGGCCGTCGAAGTCGCAGTGGCGACCGGTCTCGACCAGCAGCGACGCTTCGTAGAACGCCAGCTCGTGGCCGGTGGCCGAAAGCGCTGCTGCGCGCGCGTCGGCGAGCTCGGCGATGCGCGGGTGCAGGATCGCCTCCAGCCGCCGCCGTGCGTCGGCGTCGGCGAAGACGATCCCACCCAGGCGCTTGCGGTCGAGCCGCCCGCCGACGCCGATCACCTCGGGCCACAGCCGGGCGATCTCGGCCAGGGCTGGCTGGCCGGGCTCGACGGCCTCGCGTGCCAGCTGGTCGGCGTCGAGCACCGGAATCCCCCGCTCGGCGATGAGGCGCGCCACCGTCGACTTTCCCGTGGCGATGCCTCCGGTCAGCCCGAAGAGCTTGAAGCCGCGCTTGGACCCGCTCGGCATGGCAACTGATGCTACCCTAAAGCCGATGCCCGGCGAATCCGCACCCCGTCCGTCCGAGGTTGTCGCCGCGACATTCATTGCCGAGGCGCGCGACCTGCGTGGCGTGCCGCCGCCGGGCTCCCCCGAGATCGCCTTCGCGGGCCGATCGAACGTCGGCAAGTCGACGCTGCTCAACCGGCTGGCCGGCCGGCGCGCGCTGGCGCGCACGTCGAAGACGCCTGGGCGCACGCGCGGGATCGTCTTCTTCGACCTGGAGCTGGCGCGGCCCGAGCCGCCGCTGCGCTTCGTCGATCTGCCCGGCTACGGTTACGCCCGCGTCGGGCGCGACGAGCGCGACAGCTGGCAGGGTCTGATCGAGGGCTACACCGAGCGGCGCCCGACGCTGGCGCTGTTCGCGGTGCTGGTCGACGCGCGCCGCGGGATCGACGACGAGGAGCGGCAGCTCTACGAATGGCTGGGAACGATCAACGTGCCGGCGCAGGTGGTGATCACCAAGGTCGACAAGCTGTCCGCGACCGAGCGTGGGCGCCTGCGCGCCGAGACGCAGAAGGTTTTCAAGCAACGTGGGTCGCGGCGGGCGGCGCCAATCCTGGCCTCGGGCGAGTCGGGCGAAGGGGTGGGGGAGCTGTGGGCGGCGATCCGCGACGCCGCCCGCGCTGTCACCGCGGGGCCGGGCGAATTTGCGAGCGCCCGGGGCCCCGCATAATCTGCGGTGGGACCGGTCCCTCCGCTTCATCGTCGACTATCTCCATGGCTCTCAACAAAGCGCCGCAGCCGTTCACGATCGAGGCGATGCG
>Ga0265342_10003062_pt1 | contig 13980 bp, 6 predicted proteins | sample 4CB327metaG_FD_203125 | JGI IMG/M metagenome (GOLD analysis project Ga0265342, IMG submission 203125) | Rhizosphere microbial communities from Carex aquatilis grown in University of Washington, Seatle, WA, United States - 4-CB3-27 metaG | ecosystem: Host-associated > Plants > Roots > Rhizosphere...
GGCGAGATCGGGGATTGCGGATAGATCGGCGCAAACTTCGACCGTGCCGAGTCTGGCAAGTTCGCGCACGATCAGAAATGGTTCATTGGCTTTGGCATAAAGCGCCGGGCGGGGTGCAAAGCGGATCTTCCATGAATCCGCCAAAGCCGCCGGTTCGTCGTCGATCGCGACATGAATCGGGGTGAAGACGATACCTTCCATGTCCGCGGGCGCAGCGTCGTCCGGAGATTCGCCGCACAGCTTACTCAACTCATCTTTGACGTCGCCGTCCTGCACCTCGCCGCCGCCATTACGCGCCGCAGTCACATGATCGGAAAGCTTGTCGCCGGCCCTGAGCAGAACTTTCACGGCGTCGCCGCTGGGTGAAAGCTTGCCGGAGCGAACATGGTCGAGGACGGTCTCGAAGATATGCGCGAAGCCGACCAGGATTTCGAAGCCGAACGCGCCGCCGCCGCCCTTGATCGAATGCACGGCACGGAACACGGCGTTGATGACCTCGCCGTCCGCCACGCCGTCTTCCATGGCGATGAGACCCTCTTCCATCGCCAGAAGTAGCTCGTCGCACTCCTGGAAGTAGGTCTGTTTGATGGCTTCCATCGGATCCATGGTGTTCGTCCTAGGGTGATACACGGCGGATGGCGGCCAGCAATTTGTCGGGATCAAACGGCTTGACGATCCAGCCGGTGGCGCCCGCGTCGCGTGCGCGCAGTTTCTTCGCCGGTTCGCTTTCGGTCGTGAGCACCAGGATAGGAGTCATGCGATTAAGCGAGCGATGCCGCACGTGCTCGATGAACCCGTAACCGTCCATGCGCGGCATGTTGATGTCGGTGATGATCACGTCCACCAGACCTGCGCCTTCGAGCGCCTCCACACCGTGGAGGCCGTCGTCGGCCTGGATCACGGTATGTCCAGCATCGCAGAGCGCCAGCTTCAGCATGTCGCGCATGGTCCGCGAATCGTCGACCGTGAGAATTGTCTTTGCCATGGTCACGACAGCCCCAGTGCGTCCTTCAAACCGAGCAGCGTCACGGTTTCGAGCAGTGCCGCCGAGGGATTTGCGATCGTCATGGAAGGGCCGCCCGCATTGGCGAACGCGGCGGCACCCGCCAGCAGGATCTGAAGGCATGGCGAGGAGATGCGTTGGACGGCGGAACCGTCGATCGTCATGCCGATTCCGCTCGTCAGGCCCTGTTCAAGCTCTGCCTTCAGCGCGCCTGCTTGCAGGAGGTCCACGACGGCCGGCAGAGACACTTTGCCGCCCGATCCAGTGCCGGTGTCGTCCATCGCAATCTCTCCTGGCCGTTCTTGGTCCTAGAACTCGGTCCAGTCTTCGGTCTCGGCTTCGGGCCGCTGCGCGACAGCCGCACCGCCACGCCGCCCCGCACCGCCCGTGTGACGGGCAGCTTGAAGCGAGCGCGGCTTCGTCGCCGGCTGCGGAGTCGCCTGGGGACGCGACACGGGCGTATTGCGCGATACGGACCTTGCGTCCGCACCGACGTTGAAGAATCCGACGAGGTTCGACAGCGCTTGCGTCTCGCCGGCCAGATTGCGAACGGCTGCCGTGCTTTCCTCGACCATGGCGGCGTTCTGCTGCGTCACCTGGTCCATCTGGCTGACCGCGACGTTGACCTGTTCGATGCCGGTGGACTGCTGTTCGGCCGCCTGCGCCATTTCGGTGACCAGCGAGTTGATCTGCACCACTTGGTCCACGATGCGCTTCAAGGCTTGGCCGGATTCGCCGACGAATTTCACGCCGGAGCCGACATGTTCGCCCGACGCCTTGATCAGCGTCTTGATTTCCTTTGCCGCTTCGCTGGAGCGCTGCGCCAGGGCGCGAACCTCGCTCGCCACGACCGCGAACCCCTTGCCGGCGTCGCCCGCGCGCGCCGCTTCGACGCCCGCATTGAGCGCCAAAAGGTTGGTCTGGAAGGCGATCTCGTCGATGACACCGATGATATCGGTGATTTGCTTGGATGATTGTTCGATCTCACCCATGGCTTTGATCGCGGTCTCGACCACCCGTCCGCCGTCTTCGGCGGCGGATTTCGCGGCGATCACGCTGGTGCTCGCCTCTTTGGTGTTGGCGGCCGTCTTCTTGACCGTAGCGGTGATCTCTTCCAGCGCGGCGGCGGTTTCTTCCAGGCTGGCGGCCTGCTGTTCCGTGCGGCGGGAAAGATCGTCAGAGGCCTGCGAGATTTCGTTGGCGCCGGTGGAAATTCCGCTGGTCGAGGACAGCACGTTTTTCATGGTGTCCTGCAACCGCGCCATGGCGCCGTTGAAATCGTCCTTCAACTTGACAAACGGACCAATCAGTTCCGCGGTCACGCGGTGGGTGAGATCGCCCTTGGCCAAAGCGTCCAGTCCCGCGCCGACGCTCGATACGATGGTCTGCGTCTGTTCGACCTTCGACTTTTCGGCGGCGGCCAACTGGTTCTTGAAGGCGGTCATCGCCTCGGCCAATTTGCCGATTTCGTCGTGCTGGTCGGCATTGGGGACATGGACGTCGAGCTTGCCGTCGGCCAATTGTCCCATGGCGCCGGTCATCTGAACCAGCGGAGCGGAGACGGAACGAATCAGCGTGAAGCCGGCACCGAAGCACAGCAGCAAGGCGAACCCGAGCGCGGAGAAAATCCAAATGCGCGCGGACTGGTATGTTTCCTCGCCGGCATTGCCGGCGGCATCTGCGCCTTGCACGTTGAAGGCAATCGTGGAATCCACCGCATCGTTAAGCGCGTTGAACGTGTCCTTCATTTGCCCCATGTAAAAGACCGTTGCGGCGGCCTGGCCGCTTGCCTTGCTCATCTCGATTTCCTTCTCGAGCATCGGCTGGTAAGCCGCCCATTTGGTGGCTATATCGTCGGACATTGCGCGCTCTTTGTCGGAGCTGACCTGGGCCTGGTACTTGTGAAGCGTATCGGTGATATTCCCCTGCAGTGTATCCAGAGTCTGTCTGGCTGATGCACGCTGTTCATCGGTCGAGAGCAGCAGAAAAGCGCCGCTCCAAGAACGGTAACGCGTCTCGTAGTATCTGAGTTCGCCGAGCGCACGTGTTCCTTGCAGCCAATGGCCGCGAATGTCGGAGGCATTGGCATTCACCTCCGAAATCCGCTGTATGGAGAAAACACCGAGTGCGATGGTGGCGATCAGTACGCAAGCGAATGCGCTCACGACTTTGGTGCTTACGGAAAGATCTCTGAACTTCGTGGCGATAGACATAGGACCCCCGAGAATTTCCTAAGGCGCGCGCGCAATGACTTCATTGCGCTTCTTGCGCCGGTCGCGTTTACCGTGACGCTGCCCCTATTTAGGATTGGTGTAGAGGACGCGACGCACGTTTCGCGGTTCCGGCACGGGAAAGAGTCTCGGCGCGGACAACTATCCGGTTGTGGTCATCAAGAAATATGCGAGACGGCATAGCCGTCTAATTGAATCCAATTTTCGGTTTGGGATTACGCGCGCCGCTTCTTCTTCTTCAGACGGATGTTCTGTCGATTGAAGAAACTCCAGATAGTCCACAGGCTGACATTCACGCCGATTTTTTTTAGCGACGCGCGTATTTCTTCAAGCGTCAGATCGCTGCCGCTTTTGGCGAGCTTGAGCAGCCGGTCGGAATGATCCGTGAGCAACGCGCGCCGATGACCTCGCACCGGATTCGGAGCGACGCTCTTTTCCTTGCGCCAACGCCTTACCCAGTTGGCGGATGTACTGGCGCTTACGCCGAATATCTTCGCCGCTGCGCGAACCGATGTTCCGCCTTCCACCAGCCGAACCACCCGTATGCGTAAGTCTTCGGAATACGCCCGCGCCACAGAAGTTACCCCAAATAGCGCGAATAACTCGCGGACCAATCCACCCAGGTTTGCCACGAACCACCGGTCAATCTCATCCCAAAAAAAACTTGCAGGACGACGCACAACCGGAGATTTACACACCGTACGCGTGTGGGCTCGATAACGTGTTCGATCATTCGATCGCCTCCCACTGCTACGATATTTGAAGCTCGAAAAACTCTGCGTCAGATTGTCCCTGAGACGTTTGACGGGATGATCGCTGCCACCTTTGACATCGCGATGGAGGCGGCGCGACCGTGCCGTTTTGCGCACGCCGCGCGTTTCATCCATCGATTGATCGTGTGCTGATCAATTTCATGCCGCGACATATCGGCACGACGATTCCCGTCACCGCGAAATTCAATCGAACTTAACCACGCGAGTTTCATCGTGGCCACTCGTTTGTGGCCGCGAAAGGTGCGCCACATCCCGCAAGGGATCATCGGGGGATAAATCATGAGAGCAAATCTATGGACGGCTTTGTTGCTGACGGGATCGTCGGCGCTTTCCCTCACGCCGGTCGCGCAAGCCGCCGCGGGCGACACGGAAAGCGAGATTCAAGCGCTGGAAACGCAAATCCAAACTCTGTCGAACCAGATGCTGGATCTGAAGCGCGCCACGCAGGACCAGTACGCGGAGATACAGAAGAAACAGCCTGCCGCGGTTAAGCCGGGCATCGCCAACGGACGGCTGACGGTCGCGTCCGCCGATGGAAACTTCACCGTCGCGGTCCGCGCGTTGTTGCAGGAGGACTGGGCCTATTACAGCCAGAGCGCCGCGGCGAAAGCCCTGCCGGCAGCCTACGGTCCGGACCTTTCCAGCGGCACGAACCTGCGCCGCGCCGAACTGGGCCTACAAGGCAAGGTGTTCGGGGATTGGTCGTACTTCTTTTTGTACGAATTCGGAAACCCGGGCACGGAAGCGCCGGGGCATATCTTGAATTCCTACCTGCAATATGACGGATTGGCGCCCTGGGCGTTTCGCGCCGGCGTCTACGCACCGCCGTCCAACTTCGAAGACAGCACGAGCGGTGCCGACTTGATGTTCCTCGAACGCAACGCGCCTTCGAACTTGCAGCGCGGCATCGCCGGCAGCGAAGGCCGAGACGCGATCAGCGTCCTCTATATGGGCGATCGTTTGTTCGGCGCTCTCTCCTATACGGGCGGCAAGGTCCAGGACGGCCCAATCTTCGACGAGCAGCAGGCGGTCCTCGGCCGCATCGCCTATATGGCGTACGCCAACGCCGATGCGCACTTGCTCGTCGGCGCAAATGGTATGTATGTGATCAAGCTGCCAGATGCCGTGGCCAGTGGCGGCACCACCTTGGCGACAACGCCCGGCGCGACGGCGCTTAGCTCTGTTACACTGGCGGATTGTCCGGAGATTAGCGTCGATTCCAATGCCATTAAACTTGTGAGCACAGGCTCGTTGCCGGCAAACCATGTTTCGCAATGGGGCGTCGAAACGGCTGGCAACTACCAGAACTACTACGGTCAGGCCGGTTATTACGCATTCGAAGTCGATCGCACACCTGTCGCGTACACGACCTATTCAAGTGCGACAACCTCGGCGACGACCATTGCTTATCCGAGCAACAATCGCCTCAGCGCTTGGTACGTGCAGGCGAGTTGGACCCTGACCGGCGAGAGCAAGGGCTACAACCAAGCGACCGCTGCATTCACGTCGCCCAAGCCTGCCAAGCCGTTCTCACTAGTCAACGGCGGTTGGGGCGCATGGGAACTGGTAGCTCGCTACAGCGACCTGAACCTGAATGACCACGTGAACGACACCTCGAAGGTCATCACAAATTGGACCGATGCATCGACGCGGACATACACCTATTACGGCACTGTGCGTGGCGGCGATCAGAGGATCGCGACATTTGGGGTGAACTGGTATCCGAACAGCGCCGTTCGCATCGCGCTCGACTATCAGCTGATCGACGTGAGCCGCGTGCAGCCGCCGGAATCTGTGACGACCGCGGGAATGCCGACACTACCCGTCGTCAATGGAGGACAAAATCTCCAAACGGTTGCCATGCGCATGCAAATCGGGTTTTAGGGCGATGATCCTCATTGAGGAAATACAGATACGTGCTCTCGATTCCCCAGCGCTGCAGGGCCGTGAACGTACCGGGCGCTTGGGCTAACGGTATTCGTAATGACGTTCCTGCACCTGCCATTCTGTTCTATGTGCCAGAATTCGGCAATTCTAATAACTATATAAGGTTTTTATTTCATGCTGTGACATTATAAAGCGAAGACGACAGCCGAACTCACAACCTGCCCCTCGCCAAGGGGTTTCTCGGCTGCTCGAGCTTCAGATGTCTGCTTTGAAATGGGCCCGGCGGTAAGAGCAAAGTTGTGCTAGGATTGCTCGCTGTACCAGTCCAATTCCCACGAACTCCGAACCTCCACTCGTGACGCCGAAAGCGCCGCCAAACGGCGTGATGTTCAGTCTCCGCGCCCGCTGTGAGAGACGCGAAACAGGGAAATTTCGCGCCCTTTGCCCGCCAGTCTCCACCCCCTGAAAGTCGACCTCCACTTCAGGCTCGAAGTGAGGGTCGGAGTTCGTGCTTGGCCGGTCGGCGCGTTCTGAGCGAGTATGTTGCTTACTATAGCGCAGCAAGGACTCATTCAACCTACATGAAGATACACCACATTGCCGGCCCGTCGAACGACGAGCTGCAACGTCGTTCGCGATGTCCACGGTGGTGGTCTGAATCATCAATCCCGTTGGGTGCAACTTTCGGAAGGGATACTAGCTGATCGAACCAGTATGACCGATGTATCGCAATACCCTGAGATTCCTCAATAATCGGACGCGAGAGTCAGGATGCGTGCTGCCCAAAATTGTGGCATACTGCTGACTCGATTTGTGAGGGGGATTGTCCGGCGCCTTAAACCATTACGGCGATAGAACCCGTATGTCGGACACTTGAGGGCAAGCAATGATGACTCCAAATGGTACGGATCGGGCTCCTGGCCCGAAGTCATTGCGTTGTTTGCTTTTGACGAGCGCGGCTTGCGCTGCGTTGATCCTGGGCCACGCTTCGACGGCGAGCGCCAATCCTGTTGGCGGTGTTGTCGCGAGCGGGGCGGCGACAGTCTCGACGCCGAACGGCTCCACGGTGCAGATCGACCAGTCGACCAAGATTGTCATCATCAATTGGAAGAGCTTCAACATCGCCGGCGGGGAGACGACGAAGTTCGTCCAGCCGAATGCCAGCTCCATCGCGGTGAACCGCATCGGCGGCAACGATCCGAGCGTGATCCTCGGCAATCTGCTCTCCAATGGCCGGGTGGTGCTGATCAATGGCAACGGCATCCTGTTCGGACCCAATTCCCAGATTAATGTCGGCTCCCTCATCGCCACGACCTCGGATGCTCCCGATGCTGATATCGCTTCCGGTAAGGCAACCTTCAGCAAAGCCGGCAATCCCAACGCGCAGATCGTCAACCACGGCAATATCACCGCCTCCACCGGCGGCATGGTCGGTCTGATCGCGCCCGCCGTGTCGAACAGCGGCACGATCACGGCCAAGCTTGGCAGCGTGACGCTGGGGGCCTCCAACATCTTCACCCTGGACTTCACCGGCGACGGGCTGGTGTCTTTCCCGGTGCCGGGCAATGTGGTGGCCGCGGCCATCGATAAAAACGGCAAGCCAGTTGAAGCCTTGGTCGTCAACAACGGCAAGATCTCCGGCGGCACGGTGCTGCTCACCGCCAAGGCGGCGGCGTGCCTGGTGACCAACGTCATCTCGATGGACGGGGAGATCGCGGCCACAGCCGCGCATCAATCCGGCGGCAGAATCGTCCTCGACGGTGGCGAAAGTGGGACCGTCGCTGTCACCGGCTCTCTCGACGCTTCGGCAACCACGAACGGCGACGGCGGCACGATCAAGGTTGTCGGCCAGACCACCCACTTCAACGGCAGCGCCAGCGCGAATGGCGGCTCGACTTCGGGCAACGGCGGCACCATCGAGACCTCCGGCCATGTGCTCGACGTCACCGGCGCCAAGATCGACACCACAGCCGCGTACGGCAAGACCGGAACCTGGACCCTCGATCCCGAGAACGTCACGATCTCCAGCGGTTCTACCGCCCACAACAGCGCCGATGGCGGTTCGCCGACGGATACCTACGCGCCATCCGGCGACGATTCAGTCATCAATGCCGGCGAACTGGAAACTGCTCTCGCCACAAGCGATGTCGTCGTCACCACCTCCGGCGGCGGATCGCAGGATGGCGACATCACCATCGCCTCCGCCCTTACCTGGTCCAGTGCGCATACGCTCACGTTGAATGCCAACAAAGACATCGACATCAATGCCAATGCGGTTCTGACTCTTTCGGGCAGTGCGGGCCTGACGCTAAACGCGGGCAACGACATCAATTTCGGTTCCGCCGTCTCAGGGCCCAATTTCGGCGACGGCACGATATTGATGCAAGGGACCGGTGTTCTGAACCTTGAACATACGGGCAGCCTCAATTTCAACCTCGGCAATGTCTCTTTCTCCGGTGCCGGCACCGACGGCAACAGCACAAGGTTCGAGAACAACACCAATTTCTACACGCTCGTCACCTCCATCGCGTCTCTGGCCGGTGACATCGCCTCCAATGCAAGTGGGCGCTACGCGCTGGCCAATTATATCGACGCAAGCGGCACGACCTATACCTCTTCGCCGATCCCCACGACCTTCACGGGCAAGTTCAACGGTCTGGGCAACACGATCAGCGGCTTGACGATCCATTCGACCGCGACGGGCGCGGACGTGTATGTCGGGCTGTTTGCCCAGACCAGCAACGCGAGCTCGAAAATCGAGCATCTGCGCCTGACCGGGGTCGACATCACCTCGGCCGACAACAGCGGCATGACGTTTCTCGGCGCGCTGGTCGGCGTCACCAATGACGGATCGGTCAACGATGTCTCGGTATCGGGCAGCGTGACCGGCGGCGCCAATAACCGCACCGGCGGCATGTTCGGCTACAACGGCGCGGCGGTCAGCGATTCCTCGGCGGACGTTACCGTTGTCAACGGGCTTGGCGACGAAGCGGGCGGCATTGCCGGTCTCAACGGCGGAACCCTGACGAACGTGACGGCCACCGGCTCGGTGACCGGCAATAACGGTGAAAACTGGGTCGGCGGGCTGATCGGCTCCAACAACCCCACCGGCACGGTCACCAACTCCCATGCCACGGGCGACGTCAGCACGACAGGAACCGAAGTCGGCGGCCTCATAGGAGATAACCACGCCGATGTCACGAACAGCTACGCGACCGGCACGGTTTCCGGCAACGATTATACGGGCGGACTGATCGGCTACCTGGATGCCGGCACAGTCTCCTCCTCCCATGCCACAGGCACGGTGACTGGAGTTTCCAACAGTCTCGATGTCGGCGGTCTTGTCGGCGTTGTTGGGTCAAGCACGCAGCTGACTGGATCTTATGCGACGGGCAATGTCACCGGCGGCGACGAAGTCGGGGGCTTTGCGGGCTATAATAACGGCGAAATCGACGGGTCCTACGCCACGGGCAGCGTCACGGCGGTTCGCATCGGCACCGGCTCGGGACTCAGCAACAGTTTCGTCGGTGGCCTTGTCGGCCTGAATTATGCGACGATCTCCGCCTCCTACGCCACGGGCGCGGTGAACGCCGGAACCGTGGGCAGTCCGCTCGATTACATGTCGGCAGGCGGTCTTGCAGGCGGCAGCGGCGGCGGCAGCGCCTCGATCGACAGTTCCTATGCGACCGGCACGGTCACGGTATATGGCAACAACTCCGAAGCCGGCGGCTTGGTCGGCGGCGCGGGCGACAGCGTCACCAATTCCTGGGCGGGCGGCGCGGTCGAGCTCACCGGCTCCGCCGGACAGATCGGCGGGCTGATCGGCGGCAACAGCGCCTCGGTGCAATATGATTATGCCATCGGCTCGGTCACCGGCTCGGGCGACAGTATCCAGGCGGGCGGCCTGGTCGGCGGCGACAGCGGCACGATCGACAATACCTATGCGACAGGCGGAGTGAACGGTACGGGCAGCAGCGCGGAAGTTGGCGGCGTGGTCGGCGGCGAAGGCACGCCGACGGACATCACGAATTCCTATTGGGATTCGACCACGACAGGGCAGGCGCACGGCATTGGCGCCGGCGGCGGCACGGACACGGCGGGCGCAACCGCGGTGACGAGCAGCACAGCGTATACGCAGTCGATCTATTCGAACTTCGATTTCAGCGGCTCGGGCCATTGGGTCATTCTCGATTCCTATACGCGCCCGATGCTGACCGCCGAAGAATCGGACACCATCACCGACGCCCATCAGCTTCAGTTGATGTCGATGAATCTGGGCGACAGCTACACCCTCGCCAACAACATCGATCTCACCGGCGACTACAACGCCTCGGACGTGTGGAAGACCGCGACCGGATTCTATCCGGTCGGTCAGGGCGGAGGCGCCTTCACCGGCTCGTTCGACGGCCAGGGGCACACGATCACCGGCCTCCATATCGATCGGCCGACGGCCGCCTATGTCGGACTGTTCGGATATTTTTACGGCACGTCCATCGCCAATGTCGGGCTGGTGAATTCCGGCAGCGACGAAGTGATCGGCGAAGAGTATGTCGGGGGCCTGGCCGGCAATCTTCAGTCGGGCACGATCACGAACAGTTACAGCAAGATACCGGTGCAGGGGCAACAGATCACCGGCGGCCTTGCGGGCTCCAACTCCGGCACGATCGATAGATCCTATGCCACCGGGACCGTCGCCAATCTGGTTTCGGGCACTTACTATGGTGGGCTCGTCGGCTGGAATACGGGCGGCACGATCACGAACTCCTATGCCAGCGGCAACGTCAATGTCGTCGGGCTGGATGCAGGCGGCCTCGTCGGCGGCAACGACACCGGCAGCAGCATCAGCGGCAGCTATGCCAGCGGGACCGTGACATCGACGAACAACAATGTCGGCGGACTGGTCGGCAAAAATAACGGCGCCACTATCTCCGACAGCTACGCGGCGGGGAATGTCAGCGGCAGCATCAATGTCGGCGGGCTGAACGGATTTGTCAGCGGCGGAACCGTCAGCGACAGCTATTCGCTGGGTTCGGCCTCGGGCACCACCCATGTCGGCGGCTCGGTCGGATCGAGCGGCGGCACGTTCACCGATGTCTTTTGGGACATGGAGACGAGCGGCATCGGTGCCACGCAGGGCTCCGGCGACGTGACCAACCAGGTAGGTCTCACCGGCGAAACGACGTCCGCTTTGCAGGCGTCCCTGCTCACCGGCTTCAACGCCACCACATGGAACATCGTGGCGGGCAAGAGCCTGCCGTACCTTGCCTGGCAGTTCAGCGGGACACCGGAGGCGATCTCCGGAATTGTCTATAGCGACGCGGGCGTCACTGCCGTGAGCGGTGCGACCGTGAACATCGTCACCGACGGCGATGTCGCCGACACCGTGACGAGCTACGGCAACGGCTTCTATTACGCGCTGCTTTCGCCGAACGCGCTTTCGTTGGATGGCGTTGCCGCCATGGCGAGCGCCTCGTCCGGCGCCTTCGAGGACAACAGCACCTCGATGGCCGGGCTCGATATTCACGGTCTCGACCTGCGCATCACAACCTCCGACATAACCCTGTCTCAGCTCGGCAGCAATCTCGGGTTCACGCTGGGCACGCAGTTCTATGGGACGCCGCAATCGACGATGGGCGCAATCCTCACCGCGCTCAATACCAACCTGGACATCGCAGCCTCTGGTGCGTTCACTGCCGATCAAGCGATGAGCACGCTCGGGACGGTCGCCATCACGGCGGCGGGCACCTTGACCGTGACGGGCACCCTTCACCCGCAGAGTGATCTCACGCTGACCACCACCGGCGGCGGGCATAATATCGTGATCGGCGCCGATTTGAGTTCGGTGGGTCAAATCATCACGCTGAACTCCGCCGGAACGATCAGTCAGACGTCAGGCGTTATCACGGCATCGTCGCTGACCGGCTTGTCGGTCGGCGGGGCGACGTTCAACGACACCAACCTGATCGGCACGCTCTCCACCTTCGCCAACAGCGGAACGGGGGGCTTCGCCTTGAAAGACGGCGAGACGCTGAGCGTGAACGGAGCAGTTGGCGCGGGCACCGGCGCTCTGACGCTGGTGACGACGAGCGGGAATCTGAGCATCACCAATGTGCTCACCGCCGGCACCACGGTGACGCTGACCTCGGCGGGAACTATCGCCGAGAGCGGCTCCGGCGCCATCGATGCTGCCAGCCTAACGGGGTCCTCGACCGGGGCCGCGGCCTTCACCGATGCCTCCAATCATATCGGCACACTTGCTGGCTTCACCAACACGGGCGGCAATTTCTCGCTGACGGATGCTTCGGCACTGACGCTTACCGGCACGCTGAACGCGACAGGCCATGCGGTGTCGCTGATCGACTCGGCGGCAACGATCTCGTCCAATGCTTCCGGTAAGATCACGGCGACGACGCTGACGGGGTCGTCTCATGGCGCGGTGACGCTGAACGCGGCGAACGCTATTACCAATCTCGGCGCCTTCACGACCAACGGAAACAACGCCTTCGCCATTGCCGATGCCCACGACCTGACGATCACCGGGGCGGTCAATGCCGGGACAGCGGCGCTGACGCTGACGACCACCGGCACCGGCGACGACATCATCGTGGACAATACGCTCCATGGCGGCACGGTGACGCTGACCTCGGCGGCAACGATCTCGTCCAATTCGTCGGGCAAAATCACCGCGACGACGCTGACCGGCTCGTCTCACGGGGCGGTGACGCTGATCGCGGCGAACGTTATTACCAATCTCGGCGCCTTCGCGACCAACGGCAACAACGCCTTCGCCATCACCGACGCGCACGACCTCACGGTCACCGGGGCGGTGAATGCCGGGACTGCGGCGCTGACGCTGACGACCACCGGCACTGGCGACGACATCATCGAGGACAATACGCTGCATGGCGGGACAGTGACGCTGACCTCGGCGGCGACGATCTCGTCCAATACTTCCGGCAAGATCACGGCCACGACGCTCACCGGCTCGTCACACGGCGCGGTGACGCTGAACGCGGCGAACGTCATCACGAATCTCGGGGCCTTCACGACCAACTACAGCGCGTTCGCCCTGACGGACGCGGCCCTTCTGACCACGACCGGGACGGTGAACGCCGGCACCTCGACCATCGCGCTCACCACGACGGGCGCGACCAGCGATGGCATCGCGGTCAAGAGTCATCTTTCGACCAGCGGCTCGGCTGGCAGCGTCACGTTGAAATCGGCGGGCAGTGTGACCGAGACGAGCGCGGGCGCCATCGTCACCCACAAGCTCAACGTCACGGCCAAGACCGGCATCACGCTGACCTCGACGTCCAACAACATCACCACGCTCGGAACAGACACCACAGTGTCGGGTCCGAACAGTGTGCATTTGTGATCGATCTTTTCGGAGTTTTGTGTGTAGGGCTTGAATTGCTCTTCAAGCCTACTCCGTAATTGCTCAGAGATGGACGTAGAAAGGAGAGCAAAGTTGGCGACCTACGGTACCGTGTACCAAGCCAGGTCCCTCGAACTTCGCCCCTCCACGCGTGACGCCGAAAGCGCCGCGAATTGACCGCATGGCCGGTCTCCGCACCGGCAATGGGTGACTCGAGACACGGAAATTTCGCGCCCTTGGCCCGCCAATCTCGAACACTTGAAAGTCGACCTCCACTTCAGGCTCGAAGTGTAGGTCGAAGGTTTTTCCAGACGGCTCTCCCGGGCGGGCTTTCACTCTCCGCCTCCAAACTAACAGGAAAAAATACAGGGAAGATTTCGACTGTGCGGCCATGCCGAAGCTCATGATTCTGGAAAATTCCTCTATTACACGCAGTTATGGCGGATTTCGCACATTCTCCCTGGCCAAATATCAGGGAATGAATTCGGTAATAACAGGGAACGCAAATTCAAATAGCAGGAATAAATCACCGCGCTGCCAGGTATTTTTCGGGCGTGGGTTCCTGCGGCAAATACCTGGCGGCGCGTTCGGATTCGACCTGCGTCCCCGCATCCTGAGGCGGAAACGCATGAGTAGATTCCGCTGAGTAATTTCCGAACCTGCACGCGTTTCGGGAGACCCGCTAAAGAGTCAAGTCTGGGTTGGCGG
>Ga0265342_10003072_pt1 | contig 13959 bp, 25 predicted proteins | sample 4CB327metaG_FD_203125 | JGI IMG/M metagenome (GOLD analysis project Ga0265342, IMG submission 203125) | Rhizosphere microbial communities from Carex aquatilis grown in University of Washington, Seatle, WA, United States - 4-CB3-27 metaG | ecosystem: Host-associated > Plants > Roots >...
TCAACATGGCTGCCCGGGGCGCAGGTTCTGCGCGAGGATCCGTGACATTCGGCGGCAGCGCCGGCCTTTTGGCGCGCGGGAGCTCGCGTTCGCGCGGTGCGGCGACGTTGGCAGGGCGCGTGGCACTGTCGGCCGCAGGTATGGCGGCGGGCGCGGGCAGGGGCGTCGCAACGCTTCTCGTTCTGCTATCCGCCAGTTCGGGAGCGGTGTCGCGAGGGCGAGGCGCGCTTACGAGCGTTGTCCGTCTCACCGCGCAAGGCGCCGGCGCCGCTCATGGACGAGCGAGCCTCGCCGCGAGCCAATTCCGCCGCCGCTTCGCCCAAGTCTTTTATCATTGAGGCTGATCGCCCATGGCCAACGACCTCACTCCCCCGTTTACCGGCACGGGACAGGCGGGCGCACCGGTCGCGACCGACTTCGATGCGACCCGACACTTCCAGTACGTCAAGGTCGTCTTCGGCGCGGACGGCGTCTATACCAAGGTGGGTGCGGCATCGACCGGCAACCAGCTGCCGGTGCGCGGCGAGGGGCGTTTTATCGAGGCGGCGTTCGGCACGCTGACGCGGCCGGCCAACACCACGGCCTATTCCGCCGGCGACGCAGTGTCGAACAACGCGACGGCCGGCTCCGTCACGGCGCAGACGGCAACGGTATCGGACGCCAACGACAACCCGGTTTCGATCGAGCGCATCCGGGTTTCGACCAATGACACGGGGCCGGCGACGGCTGGCGCGACTTTTCAGGCGTGGGTGTTCCAGTCCGACCCGACGGCCTCGTCGGGCGTTGGCGGCGGCGACAATGCGGCGTTCTCGCAGAAGCGGGCCGGGTTGATCGGCACTTTCAGCGGCACTTTCTTCGCGGCGTCGGACGGCTCCTATGCGGTGCTGACGCCTGATGCTGGCGTGCGGGCCATTGCCAAGCCGGTGAGCGGCGCCGCGACCCTTTACGTCGTGTGGAAAACGCTGACCGCATTCACGCCATCGGCGAGCTCCTCGACTTACGTCGCTACCGTCGAGGGCTTTCAGGGCCGCGCCTGATCAGACCGCGATCCCCTACCAGACGAGGAACGTTCATGGCACTTACGGACAAGCTCGCGTTTTCGGATGCGACCACCTACCAGGCAAGCTTCGACGCCGTTGCGGCCGGCACGGCCACCTGGGCGCAGGCGAAGGAAGTAGAGGCCGTTATGAACGGCCTCGACTATCTCCGCACCATCGGAAACGCCGCCGGCGTCATGGTCGACGCCCGCACGAACCTCATCGCCAACGTGCCCGAGGCGGCGCAGGCCGCGGTCATCGCTGCCATCGATACGGCCGAGCCGAAGCTGCCGCGCATCGTCTACGACGCCGACCTGAAGCAGATTGGCACGCCGGACGAGATCGCGGCGGCCAAGGCGGCACAGCAGGCGCCGGCTACCTGATGCTTTCGGCAGATGCAGCCTCGCTGTGGATTCCGCCGTCGGCAGAACTGGCGCGGCCGGCGATCATCCGGCCTGCCGAACATGCGCTGCTGAGGCCCGGCGCGTTCCGCCCGGCAACGCGCGAGGAGCGCCGGGCGATCATCGCCGACCTCGTACGGTCGAAGAGGCTGACGCTCGCCGAGGCCAAGCGAGCGATGTTTCTGGCCCCCCTTATCGGCGGCGGCGGCCCCGCCAACATTTCCTATGCGCAAAACACGGGCAACACGAGCGCCACGTCGGCGACGACGTTCACCTTTCCGAATCAGGTTTTTGCCGGCGGCCAGTATGTCGTTATGGCAATCGCCGGGTACACGACGACCTCGAGCCGCACCGTATCAACCGTCAAGCTCGCAGGCGCCTCGGCGGCACTCGTCTTCCGGGCAAGCGACACCACGTCCGTCTACACCTATGGCGAGATCTGGATCGTAAGGAATCCCGGTGCTTTCGGTGCCGCGGTCATCACCTGGTCGGGCGCAATGGACAAATGCGCCGTCGAGCTTTTCACGATCGATAACCTTTTGTCGCCGTCGGCGCGCGCGACGGCCTCTGCAATGGACAACCAGACACTCACGGCGTCCATCGCGATCCCCAACCACGGCTGTCTGCTCGCGCTTGTGGTCAATGAAGACGGCGGCTCGCCCGGCTATCCGGCGTGGACGGGCGTCGCCGGCGCCTTTGCCGACGGGCCGATCGGCGGCAGCGGCAACTCGAATTTCAGCGGCGGCATTCTCAACTCCGCACTGGGCGCGACGGTCAGCGTGACGGGTGCGCTTCCGTCCGGGATTTCGCGCTCCGTGATGCTGCTGGCGTCATTCCGCTAAATCGCATTCTCGGGAGGACCGCCATGCCCAAACCGCTTCTCGCGGCGCTTGCGCTCGCGTGCCTGTCGGCGTGCGCCGCTGTCCCAGCGCGAGCTGAAGGCCCTCCGGACTCGCTCGTCCGCGCCATCGTCCATGTCGAAAGCGGCGGCAATCCGCGAGTCATCGGCGCCGCCGGCGAGATCGGCCTGATGCAGCTCAAGCTCGAGACGGCGCGCAGCGTCGGCTACCGCGGCACAAAGAGCGGCCTCTTCGATCCGTCAACGAACCTCGCCGTCGGCACCGCCTACCTCGCCATCGCCTGGCGGCGCGCAGGCGGCGATCCCTGCGCCGCGGCCAGCCTCTTCAACATGGGCGTCTTCGCGCGCCCCCGCTGCACCACCTACGGCCGCGCGGTGCTCGCCGCGATGGGACTTGCTTCAACCAGGGAAGGAACTGCGACCTATGAATATCGACATCATCGCGGCCGCGAAGGCGGACATCGAAAAGGCATTCGCCGGCCTCGAACACATCGTCGCGGAGCTCCGTGAGAAGCTCACGCATTATCACGATCCGGCCGTCTCGACCGCGCTGGCTAAAGCCACCGACCACATCGCGACCGCCAAGCAGTCGGTCGCCGTAGTGACCGCGCCCGCTGAAGCGCCAGCGGCCGCTTCTTTGCCGGCGGCAGCTGCAGCTGCTCCCGCTGCCGATGCGGCTCCGGCCGAGGGCGCCGCGGCAACCGTTGCCGCCGCGGCCGACACCGCCAAGGCGACCTGACACCTCACGCGCCGAAGGGCCGGAGTGCGCTGGCGTCCGGCTTTCGCCGGGGCGCCCTTGCTCCGGCCCGACGCGCTTCGATTCGCTAGCGGAGCACCGCGGGCATGAACCTCAGACTCCATCCCGAGTGGCCGGCCATTCTGCGCCATGCCTGGAGCGTGCGCCTGGCGGCGGCAGCGGCGCTGGTCGCGGCGATCGAGGCGGCAGTGCAGATCCACCTCAGCGGTCTCACGCTGCCGCTTGTCCCGCAGATCCTGATCATTGCCGCCAGCGCTGGTTGCGCCTTTGCGCGCATCGTCGTTCAGCGGGATCTGCATACCGAGGTCGGCGGCGATGGCCCTTAGCCGCCTGAAGGTGACGCCGCGCGCCGTCAAGGCGATCGCCGGCGTTGTCGCGCTGTCCGTCGCGGGGAGCGTGGCGCTTTTTCCGGGCCAGGCTCCGGTGCACGACGACGTCGCGCTGGCGATCAAGATGCTCGTCGTGCCCTGGGAGGGCACTGCGCTGCGCGCCTATCTCGATACCGTGGCGAAGCCGCACGTCTGGACGATCTGCGCCGGCGACACGAACAATGTGAAGCCCGGAATGGTGGAGACGCAGGCCGGCTGCGACCGCCGCCTCGGCATCAAGCTTGAGCGGGATTACCGATCCCACCTCGTCAAGTGCATGCCCGGCTTTGCGGCGATGCCGATCGCCGTGCGGGCGATGTTCGATTCGCTCTCCTGGAACATCGGTTGGGGTGGCGTCTGCGGCTCGACGGCCGCCAAGCGCGCGATCGCCGGCGACTACGCGGGTGCATGCGAGGCCGCGACGGCGTTCAACCGCGCCGGCGGCCAGGTCGTCATCGGTCTCAAATATCGCCGCGAGATGGGCGATGCCACGCGCATCGGCGAGGGCGAACTCTGCAGGAGCGGCCTATGATCTGGACCATCATCACCCACATCCTTTTTGCGAAGCTGGCACTCCTCAGCGCGCCGTTTCTCATCGCGCTCGGCGCCGTCTTCCTGTTCGCGGCTGACTTCAAACGCCTGGCGTCGATCGCCGGGGTGGTCGCCATTGTCTGGTTCGGCGCCGGCGCGGCTTACCAGAAATACGAAGCCACGCTGAAGGCGTCCTACGCCGCCGGTGATGCCGCCGGCGCCGCGCGAATCCAGATGCAGTTCGACGCCTTCAAGGACCAGCTCGCCGAGGTGAGCGCCGAGGAAGCGCGCCGGCAGGACGCCATCAACGCTGAGCATGCCGCCGAAACGAAGGCGGCCGCGGACGCTCTCGATGAGGCCGAGAGCACCCGGGACAAGGAGATCGCAGCCTATGGAAGACTTCTCGCGCATGACGAAGCCGCTCAGCGCGCTGCTCGCGCTTTCGATGCTCGCGACGTTGGCGAGCTGCAGCGTATCCTCGGACAAGCCGTCCGTTAAGGCCGTCCCGGTCGCGAACAAGCCCGCGATCGGCGCCGGCGATGAGCGGCTGGAGAGAGACTGCACGCCGAAGCCATCCGATATCGTCGTCCGCCTGGGCGACGATTCGAAGGCATTCAGCGCCCGCATCGCCGGCTGGTACGTCGATTGCTGGAACAGGCACCACCAATACGTCGCCGCGCAGCGCAAGCAGCGGCAGGAATTGACGGGAGGATCCGGCCATGGCGGCGGTTGATCATGGCGGCATTGAGCTGCCGAAGCGCGTTACGCTGGGAAACATCCTGTCGATCGGGTTCACGATCGTGACCGGCGTCGCCACCGGCGCGTTCATCTACGGCGTCGTCGTCACCGAGGTCCAGGCGCTGAGGCACCTCGTCGACGCCATCCCTGCGACTTACGCCCGCGAGGCGGACCTCGACCGCGCCATCCAGGATCAGAAGGCGGCGAACGCCGATCTCCGCGCGGCCGTCTCTCTGCTGCTCGGCAAGGCGTCCGACACCAACGCCAGCGTGGCGGCGCTGACGGCCTCCGTCGGCGGCCTGCGCGACGACGTCGGCGACGTTCGCCGGCGCCTCGAGGCGGGCGACGTGCGACGCTAAAGGGCGTTGCAGTTGACCTGAGAGGTCGTTTTGGGGAATCCGGTTGACCGAGTGCGGCGCCGGGCCTTTCTCTAACAGCCAAGGCGCGCCCGTATCATGCGGGCCGCCATGGTCGAATCCGCTGCCTCCGATATCGACGAGCTCGCCGATGACGCCGCCTGCGAGGCTGCGATCGGCCGCCTGGGCGAGATCGAGCGCGAGCTCGCCAAGATCGAGGCGGCGAAATCGGCCGCCGTCGCGCGCGAGACCAGCAATGCCGAGGCGAAGGCGACGCCGCTGCAGAGCGAGCAGCTCATCCTCACAAGCCGCGTCGAGGCCTTCTGCGTCGCCAACCGCAAGCGCCTGACCGACGACGGCCGCAAGAAGACCGTTACCTTCAAATCGGGCGAAGCCTGCTGGAAGAAGCTCCGCGGCCGCGTCGTGCTCGACGACACTCTTCTCGAAAAGATCGTCGCAGCCCTCAAGAAGAAGGGCCTGAAACGCATGATCAAGGTGACCGAAACGGTCATAAAGACCGCCGTCATCAACGAGCCTGACAAGGTCAAGGGTATCCGCGGCCTCGCGATCGAGGAGGGCGCGGAAGCGTTCTCCGTCACGCCGATCGCGGCGCCGCTCGCCGACACCGCGCCGCCTGCTCAATCCTGAAACGGGCGGCTTAACGACGGAGGGGAAGACCACATGTCCTGGTCATTTACGGCTGCGGGAAAGGGCGCCCAGGTCGCCGCGGCCGCACGCGCCGAGAAAGGGCGCAACGCCTGCAAGGAGCCCGAAGAAAGCTTCCGGCAAACCGCGCTGGAGCTCCTGGCGCAGAGCGCAGAAGCTAACCTGCCTGGCGTCGCGCTCAAGGCCGAGGCAGCGGGCAGCATGTGGCTGGGCACCGATGGTGTTCACCAGAACAACCTCACCCTGATGATCTCGCCGATCTACGGCTGGATCGATCCGCCGGCGCCACCCGCGCCCGCCGACAATGCCGGGGCGGCGGCCGCCGCGTAAAGTGAGCTACCTCCCGCGCGCGACCTTCAAGGAGATGGCGGAGGATCTGTTCACCTACGCCACCATCCAGGCGCGCGCGGCCGAGGGCGCGGAGATCTTCGTCGCGCGCAATCCCGGCCATGCCGGCCTCGAGGACACGCTGCAGGCGGCCAGGCGATCGGCTCAGGCTGCAGGCAGTGTGCACGCGTTGTTCCAGCTGTTCGGACGCCACGAGACAGAAGTCCGGGCGTTCGTCGAAGAGCTTGTCGCCGCGGAAGCCGCCCCGTCTCCCCGTGGCAACGAGCAGGAGCCGGCGCAGGCCTGCGACCCCGGGCACAGCGCCGGCTTGACTGCGCGGTGGATGTGGATAGCGCTCGCGCGCCGCTCCCGCGGTTTAGCCGCATAACATAATTGATATATCCGTCCCGCCCGACGCGGGCGGAGGCCGGGGATCACCCGGCTGCGGGGACAAAGATTGGCGTCCTGACCCCGCCCGACGACCCACGAGGGATAACGTCGCCCCGCCCTTTCGCGCTCTCGACGAGCAGGCGGAGCGTCCAACATCCCGAGACAACGATGCGTGAATCCGTTCCGGCCAATCGCCGGCGCGGCGCTAAGGCGCCGTCAACCAAGCTGCCGCCACTCCAGCCCGTTCCAGCCGCCCGCCCCGTGGCGGGCTACGTCGGCGGCAAGAAGCAGCTCGCTTCCGAGCTCGCCCGCCGTATCGAGGCAACACCCCATGCGCTCTACGGCGAGGTCTTCGCCGGCATGGCCGGCGTCTTCTTCAAGCGCCAGCTCGCCCCCAAGGTCGAGGCGCTGAACGACATCAGCCGCGACGTCGCCGGACTGTTTCGCGTGCTGCAGCATCACCACCAGGCGCTCATGGATTTTCTGCGCTGGCAGGTCGCCAGCCGCGAGGAATTCGGGCGGCTGATGGAGATGAACCCCGACCAGCTCACCGATATCCAGCGCGCCGCGCGCTTCCTGTTTCTGCAGCGCATGGCCTTCGGCGGCAAGGTCGTCAGCCGCAGTTACGGCGTCGACACGCATGGGCCGGCCGGTTTCGATGTCGGCAAGCTCGGCATCCTGCTGGCGGCCGCGCACGAGCGGCTGCGCGGCGTCTATGTCGAGTGCCTGCCGTGGGACACTTTCCTCGACCGGTGGGACCGCCCGGGCGCGCTTTTCTATCTCGACCCACCGTACTGGGGCTCGGAGGACTATTACGGCCGCGGGCTGTTTCCGCGCAGTGAGTTCGAGCGCCTGGCGGCGCGGCTGAAGTCGCTCAAAGGCCGGTTCATCCTCTCGGTCAATGACGTACCGCAACTGCGCGATCTGCTTGCCGGATTCAAGATTGAGACGGCGCGCGTGACCTACACCACCGGCTCCAACCAGATGAAGCATAAGAATGGCGAGCTGATCGTCAGCGACTAAGATCCGGCGCCGCAGATCCGCGTTTCTAGCTTTTTGCCAAGACGGCGGCCGCGGCGCGCATGTCCGTTACGGCCGACGCCTGGTTGGCATCGGTCTCGCACACCAAGGCCATCGCCAGGAGCTCGGCCGCTAGGGCATTGTCTGTCACGTTCTTCAGCAGCGAGGCCACAGCCCGATCGAGCAGCTCGGCCTTTTCGTCGCTGCCGACGCCACGGTATGTGATGGCCCAACGGCGCAGGCGCTCAATCGTGTCGCGCACTAGATCGCTCTCCCCAAGACGCGGGCGACAGCAGTCACGGGCACGCCGGTGTTGCCCTTCGCCTTGTTGAAGGCTGCGCGCAGCTCGGCCGGCGAGACCTTGAAGCGGTTGGCCCAGTAGCGCACCTCCCAGTCCTCGCCAATCGATACACGGCCAAGGTCGGCCGGCACCTGGCGCGGCGGGTCAGCCGCCGCCTGGTCCGGCAGCTCGTCGTCCGACTGCGGCGTGTGCAGTTCCGGGATCTTCGGCAGGACGTCCTCCAGGTCCTCGGCGGCGCGATCGAGGTCGTAGGCGTTCTGCAGCTCGAGCAGGAACTCGGGCCGCGCCCCGATCAGCTTGGCGAGCCTCAGCGCCATCGGCGCCGTGATGGCGCGGCGCTCGCCGATGATCTCGTAGAGCTGGCGCCGGGAGACGCCGAGCGCCTTGGCGATCTCGGTCATATCGCGGCCGAGCGCGGGGAAAATATCCTCGCGCAGGATTTCGCCGGGGTGGGTGGGCTTGCCGCCCACGGGCTTCCGTCTGGTCATCGTCGCCATTCCCCTAGTGCCCATCTTTCCTAGTGGTAGTCTTCCAGATCGACATCTTCGGCCGCGCCGTCGCGCCACGCGAAGGTGATGCGGTAGTTGTCGCTCACCCACACGGCGAACCGGCCGCCTTCCCAGTGCTTGTTGAAGTGGAAGCGTAGGCCCGGCGCGTCCATGTCGCGCGGCTGCCTCGCTCTCTCCAGCATGTCCAGAATGCGGCGCACGCGGTCGACGTGCTTGACGCTGAGCTTCGACGCATCGCCCGCCTCAGCGAACCGGCGGAGCGCCTTGCTTCTATAGGAGCGGATGGTCATCGTGTAAACCCCGAGGTTACAGTTTCTCGCCTTCCTCTGTAACCTATGGGGTGACACGTCGGATTGCAAGAAAAATGTAACCCGAGTGGTTACACGGGTGCGTGAAAGCGGCGCTTCTCTGCGGAAGGGGAGGGCTTTATACCTGACAAACCCCACCTAGAACGAAGAGAGAACACGCGCTAGGTTCGGGCGCCATGAAATCGCTGCCCGACATCATCGTGTACCTCACCACGCGCGCCGCAGCGGGGCGCAACGCCAGGCTGGCGCCGGCGACCGCAGGCGCGCTTGCGCGCGAGCTCGGCCGCCTGATGATGCTCGACCGCGAAAGACACCACGGAAGTGCCGCAGCCGGCGCCGAGTCGCCGATGATCTACCGGCTGGACGAATGGACGGCGGATGGCAACGGCATCGCCAGGACGCACGCCTGGCTGGGCGACTTCGACATGGCCGCCGCGGCCTGGCATGTGCTGACGACAAGGACGGCCGCCGGGCGCCGGCTGACCTGGCGCCACGGCGCCCGCGTCATTCAGGAGGCCGGAACGGCGCAACCGCAGAGCCCGGAACCCTGACCGGCTGGCCGCTCAACCAGTCCTCGTAGCGGTCGCCGAGGAGCCTCAGGTGCGAGCGCAGCATGCGGACGGCGCTGTCGAGCAGCTCCTCCCGTTCGGCATCGCTCGTCGCCTCGCGGCAGAGATAATGGCAGCCTGTGCTGGCGATCTTCAGCGCCAGATCCCACGCCTTGCGATCTTCGGGGTCGAGGCCGTCGGCGATCGCGCCCATGGCTCAATGCCTGGCGGCGCGGATTTCTTCGCGCGAGAGCGCCGGTGCCCTCATCGGCTCGAGCATCAGGGCAGCAGCGCCGACGCGTTCGCCGAGCTCCTGCAGGGCATAGGTGTGATCGAGCCCGGCGTTCTCGTCGTGCACGGTGTCAACGGCGGCCACGATATCGGCGATCGATATGCCGGACGGCTTGCCGCCGGCGGCGAGGTCGCGGCGGAAGGCGTTCTCCTTGGCGCGCTCGGCAAGGCCCGTCATCATGGCCCCGCTGACCAGGTCGGCCAGGCGCAGAAGATGGATGTTGTTCTTGTCGTCGCGCGCCTGTGCGATCGTCCTTTCCGGTGAGAACATCTCGGTCGCGGCGATCCCGGCCAGGTCGGCGGCCGTCAGGCCGGTGACAATCGGTGCCTTCAGGAGGCAACGGCGCAGGATCTCCGTCGCCGCCGCCTGGTCCGGCCGCTCGACCTTGATCTTGCGGTCGCAGCGGCCGTCACGCAGCAGCGCCGCATCGATGTGGTGGGGCCGGTTGGTGGCGAGGATCACGAGCGCGCCGTTGGCCTCGAGGCCGTCCATTTCGGCGAGGAACGTCGCGACGTTGGATTCCTCCCATGAGTGGGCGCCGGCGCGCGGCGGCAGGATGGCGTCTGCCTCGTCGATGAAGATCACCATCGGGTGGCCGTCGAGCTCGGCGCGCACCCGAGCGTAGGCGAAGAGATCGCGGATGATCTTCTCGGTGACGCCGACATAAGGGCTCTGGATCGACGGGCCGTTGATCAGGGCGAAGACCGATTCGCCGGCTGCACTCCTGAACAGCCGCGCCACGGCGGCGGCCGCAGCCTTCGCCAGCATCGTCTTGCCGTTGCCCGGCTGGCCCCAGAGCAGGACGCCCTTGGTCGGCTTCTTGCCGTAGTGGCGGAAGAGCTCGGCGTGAACGATCGGCGTTTCGATGGCGTCGATCAGCGCCTGGCGTGCGGTCTCATTACCGACGACGTCATTCCAGGCTGTCGTGTGGGCGGCCTGGAGCAGATGGCTCTTCACTACGTTGCGCAGGCCTTTCTCCCTGGCCTCCAGCTCGGCGCGCTTCTCCGCCTTCCGCCGCGTTCCCCGGGCTTCCTCGTCAACGGGACGGGCCCGAGGCGCCTCTTGATATCCGCCGTTGTAAAACGCGACTTTCGCCCATTCGTTGGCAAATCGCGCGAGCTCGCGACTTACGACGTTGTCCATGGAGCGCAACTCGTCGACTATGAACCGGCTTGGGTAGGCCGTGTACCCGCCAGAAGGATCGCCAACCAGGGCGTCGCCGGCGCGCTTCGACGGATCGTCAGGCATGCACATCGCGCAGCTGGGATCGCCGCAGCCCTGGACATGAGGCTTGTCTTCTGGTGCCGGCGACACTTCGAATTGAAGCTTCTTCATCAGCCGTTCTCTCGCTGTGTTCCACCGCGCCAACTTGGAGTCTTGCGGACGCTGCCTTTCCGGGTCGTACCGGGATTGGCTATCCGGCGGCATCCAGCCGCGTTTTTTCGCCATGGCGGTTGCCGATCTTAAGGCCGCGGCGCCGGCCGTTGATTAATCGCCAGCAGCAGCCGTTCGATGTCGCGGAGCGCGGCGAGTACGCGCGGATAAACCGGCCTCTGGCCCCAGCCGCGCACGGCGTCGCGCTTCAACTCGGCACGCTCGTCGCGCGTGAGCTCGAGGCCGAGCCAGGGCGGGTCTGGCGCAGTCATCCGGCCGCCCGCTTCCAGATGTCGAGCGCAACGGCGATCGCATCGATCGCGGTCGATTGCTCGCGCTTTCGCAAGTCAGCCATCGCAGCGTTCATGTCGGCCGCGAGCGTCGTGGCATCGGACTCGGCGTCGAATATCCCAACTAACCGCCCGCCGTGTCCGGTGACCTCCCAGGTCGATTTGCCGAGAGCGGAATCCCGACTCGGCTTGCGCTCCACCACCGACCATTCGGTGCTATCGAGGAAAAGCACGAACCGCCTCAGCGCTCCCTCGATTTTCGCGCGTTCGTGCGCGCAATAGTCCGCTGCCGGGCGCTCCAACGTGCTCATGCGCTGGCCGCCGCCAGCTCGCGCGCCTCGAGCGCCTCGGTCAGACGCTGCGCCTGCATGGCCATGAACTCCTCGATCTTGCGCGCCTCGCTCGCGACCTCTGCCGGCGACGGTGCGAAGTGCAGGTCGAAACCCTGGATCTCGCCGCGGAGCGTGCGCTGGATGACGTCGGCGACGGCATTGCGCGAGCGGCCGGAGAGCCCAATCAGGTAGGCGACGGCCTTCATGGCGGTGGCCTCGCCGGCGTCGCGACCGGCCATCGAGACCAGGACCGGCATCATCAGCGGCCCGACGACATCGCCGTCGACGCGCGGCGCCAACCATTCCGTGATCCGGTCCCTGAGCTCGGCGAACCTCGCCCGCTCGTCACCGGAAAGGCCGCGGCCCGGCTTGAAGCAGCGCTGGCGCGCCGCGTAGGTCAGCCGCGGATCAGCGCCGCCGGAGAGCGGCGAAAGCATCGCCGAGGCGCTCTCCCTCAGGCGCGCGCCGCGGCCGGTGTCCGCGGTCATCACCCGGAGCGCCTTCCCGTTGTTGTCCTCGTCCGCCATTGCCGTCCTCCGTTTTCCGACGCTCACCCCACTCCACGAACCTCAGCACCCACGATCGCCAGGCGGCCGACCAGTCGGCCTTCAGCGCATCGGGGCCGGCGCGCTGGCGCCAGTGGTTGACGAACTTGGCGATCTCGTGGGCGAGGTCGTCGCCGGCGAGCCCGTGCCGGGCCGCAAAGGCGACGTCGACGTCGTTCGGCTGCCAATCGTCCGCGATGCGCCGGCCCTCAGGCACGGGCTGGACGCGCCGCTGCGCCGGGGCCGCCACCACCCCAGCGGCCATTTCCGACTGACGCGATGGCGGGCCGTCCCCGCCGCGCGGCGTCGCGGAGAAGTTCGCCCGGCCAGCCTCCGCCACGACGGTCACCGGGAGGAGCTCGCGCTGGCCGTCGGCGATGGTCGGCCGATCCGTCTTCTTCAACCGCGTACGTCCGCCCCCGCGCTGAGAGAGAGAGTACTTACGTTCAGAAAGGGTCGTTACTGGTGTGACTCCATGAGTCACGCCCCCCGTGACTCCAGCTGAGTCACACCCCCCCGTGACAGAGCTGTCACACCCCCCGGTGACATTCTCCCCGAAAAGTGCGCCCTGCCGCGCCGGGGAAAGCAGACGGTACGACGAGGCGAGCTGAGAGCCATCGCCAGCGTAGCGATGTTCGGCCGCGATATATCCGAACTCGACCAAACGGGCGGCGAGACGGATGATCGAGCGCCGCGTCAAACCGAGCTCATCAGCCAGCGTCTCGTGCCGCACGACGCAGAAGCCGCTCCGGGCATCGACGTGCCGGCCCAACGCGATTAGCAGCCGGTAGTCGTTGCGGGAAAGCCGCCCGTCGTCGGCGGCGTCGGCCGGGATGATGGACTTGCGGGGCGCCATCAGGGGCGATGGCTCGGCCGGGTCCCGTTACTCAGGGTCGGAGGGGTAACAACGGCGGCCGGCTTCGGAGGCGACCCGAACGGGCGCCGCTTGAGCTCCGGCGCGCCGGCCAGGCATGGCTCCCGGCGATGGGCCGCAGCGATCGCCGCCTTGTGCGTGAAAAGAACAAACTGCCGCATCATGTCCCTCACCCCCTCGGCCGGCGATCGAACTTGTCCCGTTCATCGCCGAAGGCCTCCCAACCTGAGCGTCGCTCGCGCGAGAACAGGTCGGCCTTGGGACCGCTCCCGGCGAGTGCCTCGACGCGCGTATAGAATTCATCGGGCTTGCGGCTGTGCTCGCGCCGCGGCGCGACGATGATGGAGTGAACGCGCCGGCTGAGACGCTGCGGGCGGCCGCGCCGTGCGAGCACGACGAATTCGGCGTTCTGGCGGCTCTCGTAGCCCATCCCGGTGAACAGCGATTCCCCGTCGCGGTTCGTCTTGACCCAGACGAAGGCGATCGTGGATATCCGGAAGTTCCAGGCATCGAAGATGATGCGGTGGGCGCCCGCCGCAAGCAGCGGCGCCGTCACCCAGAGATAGGCGCGGCAGTTATCGGCGGCGAGCTCGGCGACGGGAAGCGCCGCGATCTCATCGATCGTCATGCAGCGGTAGTGGCGTGTGGCGTTGCGACCCGGCCGCTCGAGACTGTTGGAGGCAAAGCGCCACGGCGGGTCGATCGCCATCGTCTCGAAGCGAGCGCGCTTCAGTGGCGCAAAGAAAAAGCCCTTCGACCCCATGCGCCCCCGAGTCCCTCAGCCGCCGTCTTTCGCGCCCTGGCCGATCAGCGCCAGCCGCGCGACTAGTTCCTCCAGCTGTGTCCGCAGCTGCTCGGCCTGCTCCAGGCACGCGTTCGCCTCCGGTGGCGTCACGGCGGTCTCGGCGGCGGCATCGCCAAGGCTGGCGAGGAGCTTGCCCATCTCATCGGCGAGAGAGCCCATTTCGGCGGACCACGGCCGCGCGTCGGGATTGGCCGCCAGAGCGATGAGGTCGAAGCCCTGGGCGAGCGCCAGTGCCCGCGTGATGATCGGCTCGCGCGCCTTGAGGTCGATGTCGAGAGCGACATCGACAGGCGCAAACATCGGGTCGTTCGGGCTGCCGTACTTCGACAGG
>Ga0265342_10003073_pt1 | contig 13958 bp, 15 predicted proteins | sample 4CB327metaG_FD_203125 | JGI IMG/M metagenome (GOLD analysis project Ga0265342, IMG submission 203125) | Rhizosphere microbial communities from Carex aquatilis grown in University of Washington, Seatle, WA, United States - 4-CB3-27 metaG | ecosystem: Host-associated > Plants > Roots >...
GGGCGGAGGGCATAAGACTGGAATTCTCCCCGTCTCGAAGAAGTTATTGCGAAACCACTTGTTGTTGATTCCTGTCTTGATCTTAGGTACCTTCAACTTCGTCTTCGCTATCTACGCGCAGGAGCTATAATATGCAGGAACTGTACGAGGCAATTTCAGAGAATGACTTCTCTCGTTTCAGCGCACTCTTGGACAACTATCCATTCGCTGTCGATGAGAAAGGCGAACATCCTGTTTCGCCCCTCCTGTTCGCGCTTTATCACGGTAGGCCGCAATTTGCGGATGCGTTGGTCAAAGCCGGAGCTCATGTGGGAATTCATGAGGCGGCAGCTTTGGGTGACTTGCTTAGAGTTCAAGAATCGCTGAACATGAATCCGGCAGATGTCAATTCGTTTTCGGAAGATGGATTTCAGCCTCTTGGGTTGGCTGCTTTCTTCGGCCACACAGAGGTGGCGGAATACCTGCTTGAACATGGAGCTGATCTTGAGATGCCCTCACATAACGATCAGAAGGTGGCACCTATTCACTCAGCGACCGCTGGTGGTGAGAACAAGATCCTGTTACGCCTCATCGAAAAAGGGGTTGATGTCAACATCAAGCAGCAAGGTGGATATACCGCGCTACACGCCGCGATACGGAACAAAGATTTGGACACGATTCGACTTCTCATTCAAAATGGCGCAAATTGCTATGCGGAGAATGATCTTGGGCAGAAACCAATTGATCTGATGGAAGACGGGACCAACGCCAGTATCATCGGACTCCTTAGGGCCTGCAAATAGGTCAGTCGCCTGCTGTCAAACGCGAAATGCTTCACTCAAATGTTGAGTGCGAGTGCGGAGCAGGAGTGTGGACACGGCGCCGCGCTTTTGGCCATGTGAACTCGTGTTGAATTCCGCCCGAGAGATCTGCCAGCTTACTCTTTGCGATGCCTTGACATCGGAGTTGATATCGATGACTTCGAAATGCACAGCTTACGCCATTGGCCACAATTAGAGATCTTGCAAACATGGCAGAGTTTCCGATGCGAATTGTCTTTGTCACCGGCGGCTGTTTGAGATATCCGTGCCGTTCGTTTTATGTCGCAGGGCGCGGTTCGGACACAAAGCTCCCTACCTGACAAATGGCCCAGCAGAACGCATGCAGAGCTCAAGCGACTTGTCGGTCGTAGCATTGTCCCCGATTTCATAAGATTGTCAGGCAAGTGCAAAAGCGCTCGGAACGCCTTGGCGTGGGGAAAGCAAACTGCAGGCTGCATAGGCATTTGGCAGACAGCAGTCCTATGCGCGAGTCGAAAATCTCTGGGGATAACAGGACCATGCCACCGAAGTTTCAGGGTGCCGGAGGCACCATCGTGGGTTGTTCCAATAAATACGGGCTTCCCAGTCACGCGTGCATTGCGAACAGGAAAGGATTCTTTAGTGCGGCAAGCAACTTGGGAGTACGACAAGCGGCAATGCGAATCATAAAACAAGCAACTTTGCTCTCATACGCACATCCCTTGCTGCTCAATCACTACGCGCGGTACGGAAGGCACAGCAGGGTGGCTGACGACGATCTCTATCCCAGAGGGGCGCAAGACTCAGGGGGCACTTAGGGCAGTGGCGGACAAGGTTCGAGGCTTCGCGTTGGCATGCAAGTCTGAAATACTGCCATGGCGTTCCCACATCGGCGACCTGACAACCCTCGTGTCTCATAACGGAGACCTATGCGGCGGCACCTGCAGACCGTGGGCGTGTTGCTGGAACGTCCTCTCTGAATTTCGGGGAAGCCGAGGCAAGATTTTTGGTTAGCCTGTTTGGAATTAAAGGACCAGCGATGAAACGTGAGCGATACTCGTGGAGAGGTGTCCTCTGCTGCATTAGTTCCGAAACGAAGGTCTCAGCATGATAATGCCGACTTCCAGCCGAACGTGAAGCCTGCAGGATCGGCATAAAGATAAGTTTCCCAGCAGCGTCTATCTGCAATGAAACGAGAGAACCGCTCTTCCGAGTGGACAAAATTCGATTTGTCGACTAGTGTAGAGTCATGGCACGACGCTCTGTACATGCGTTCGGCAAAAGAATAGAGAGAATTCTGGGATCCTCGTTCACAAGAAAGTGAGGAATTATCGTGGCTAGTTTCAAATATGTAATTCTGTATGTCAAAGATATCGTCGTAAGCAAAAGCTTCTACTCTATGCTGCTTGGACTAACTGCAAAAGAATTGTCGCCGACCTTTGTTTCGTATGAGCTGGAGTCTGGCCTGGTCCTGGAACTTTGGCAACTTGACAAAGTTCAGCCGCCAGCTTCTTTCAGTGGATCCGGGGGCGAAATATGCATGGTTCTACCGGACAGTATTTCTCTACAAAGCTCGTACGAAAAATGGAAGAAGAAGGGCGTCACTTTCGTTTCTGAACCGACAAGGGCAGTGTTTGGGATGACGTTCGTGGCATTGGATCCTGACGGGCATCGCCTGAGAGTCAATGCTGGCATCTGAAAGCGAATCTTTGTGGTGGAATGACCTATGAGCGTGGGCACGACTGGGCCCAAATGAGAACGGTCGATAGGAGCTCACCCTAGAATCCTATTTCGTTCCCTTTCTCATAGACGCGTACCTTCTTCATAATCTTGTTCTATATGAAATGCCCTAGACCGCCACTTTTCAATTTTCAGTGCACCGTGCTGTTGGCTCTTCAAACGCCGGAAGCCAGGCGACGTCACAAAGTCCATCGGGCCAGGTATGCCTGAAATAGCTTGCCGCAAACATGCCATTACACCGACCGAAGCCACGTATCGCTGCATGATCAAAGAGGGTCGTTTCAACAATGTGCGGCAAAGTCTTCATCAAAAATGCCTCCGACTTACGTTTTGAAAAGACGTGCACATATGAGCGTATAAAGTTTGTAGATTTCGAAGATCAATTTGTTGACAAAAGAACACAGGCCGGAAAGAGCGAGTCGATGGAAGATAGCCATAGCGAGATGTCTTTCAGAAAGTGAGCACGATTCCTGAGTCATGCGGTGTGAAGGTAGAAATACTTCTACTGAAAATTGCAGGCAAAATGTACGGGCTTTGGTAAGTGTACAAAGCGTGCCCCGCTTGAAGGTCGATCGCCCGAGCGAAGGGAGATGACCGTGCGCGAGGGGGCACTCGGGCGTCGTTTGCACCGCACGGTTCATTTCCCACGTAACGCCCAAATATTCTTGAGAGCATGCCGGGTTTGTAACCAGAACTAGAACACAAAGGTCGGCCGCAGCAAAGCAGAGATTAACGTCCATAAGAATGGAGCGCTGAATGTTGGTACCACACAATCTGCATTCCGTACAATACGTAGGAATCAGGCCGAATTGGACGGATCTCGCAATGAGCACAACGACGAGTGATCTTACAGGTGATTGCAGATTGGGTCGCCAGCTTGCGGGTGTATCACACTGCGGCTCGATCATGTAGGTTCCGCTCATATGAATTCCCGCCAGACATAGAACGGGACGAAGGCATTGATCTGGAGGTTGCGTGTCAGGCAACCTTCGCATGTCGTTCCACCTTTCATTGAATTGGGGGGGTCGAGCTTCTGGATATAGAGAATACGGGGCACAATAAGTGTAGTGAAGCGCGTGTCTAGAAGACAAAGAGACCGAAGAGGGTCGCCCGATTTCCGTGATTGTCTGCCCATGGGCCCACGAAGTATTGCTTGACAATTTCTGGGAATAGATGACCTTTGAATTCGTGTCGTATTACAGGCAAGTTGCAATTCATAACATTGAGAAGGCCGCAGCCGCAGCAAACTCTTCGTCGTCAATCCAACATTCCTTGCAAAAAGGTCGACTACGCGAAATTGTCGTTTCAGAATTGATACAGCCGTTTCTCACTCCACATACGAAGGTATCAGGCGGCAGAATTGTCGATCACTATGGCAACCAGAGTAACGATATTGACATTATTCTTTATGATGAGAGGATTACACCGCCCGTCCTCTTGACCGCATCGGAAGGGATAATTCCTTGCCATTCGGTTCTAGCAATAATTGAAGTGAATGGGAGTTTGAACAGGACGGAGCTGAAAAAAGCCGTTGAAAATGCACGTTCGGTAAAGTCGCTCAAATATGATTATGATGACCTTCCGCTGACCAGCGAGCGGGGTTTTGAGGTAGTCTTTCACAAAAGACTGCTCAATCTCATCGAGAACGAAACGCTTCGTGATCAGATATTCCATCACATTTTCGATGTCAGCATTCCGGCCGCATACATCTTTTCGTTCACCTCAGACTTGTCCAGGAAGTCGACTATCGAAGACGACAAAGAGCGGCTTCTTGAAGAAGTCCGGCTCTTCAATGCCACCGAGAATGAGATTCGGATTCCGATAAATGGACTATGCGTAGCCGACAGGGGCTATACGTACTGTTCGGCATTCGGCCCCAGCCCTGCGGTGGTCAAATTTGAATCGGAATTCCCCGACTTGGTTGAACAGCCAAGGGCACGGGGGAGGAAATACTGGGCGAGTCATAATGTGGTCCTGAAGTTTGAAGCCGCCTTAATGAATACTTGTGCCGAACACTCGCTGCAACGTTGGCGAATTCCTTTGGATGTATATTTCAAACAATAGCGGATTTATGGGTCCACTCTGTTCCGGAGCGTCTTAGCATATACCGAAGGCGACCACGTGGACTGAAATGTCGTACCGCCAGAATGGCGACAGTGCGCGATTTGCCAAGATGCGTACGAATGTGCTTTGAGAATGCATTGATGAAGCAATTCCGTGGGAATGGCGAAGTTGCTTGTGAATCCTAATGTTGTTATTCATGCGAAGCCCTTTGAAAAAGATTGTTCAAGGCATGCGGGTGACTGACAGAGCGTCAATCCATTGCATGATGTTGAAACGCAGAAGGAGAAGCTATGCGAAATGTGCCGCATTTCTGAGTCTCAAGAGACACTGAAGAGGGCGTAAGCGTCAAAACAACCACACCCTTGCGTGCGTAGCCGCGAGGGCTGTTGCGGTAGCGAACTCAGGCCAGACGTCCCGATTCAAAATCCAGCAGTGACTCTTTTGGAATATTCCAGGGCAGCAGGAATTGAAAGTCAGCAGGGTCGTCGCTCTCGGGCAGTCTCGCGAGGATGTAGCACAGGTACAGATAGGGCTCAATGCCGTTGCTCTTCGCAGTTTCGATGAAGCTGTACCACGCCGCGCTGGCTTCCGCTCCCGCGGGGCTTCCTGAGAGCATCCAGTTCTTGCGCTTATGCGGAGCTCAGCATAAACGCAATTATGCGGAGTCCAATATTATGCTGAGTCCCGCCGTCTATGGGTTGAAAGTCGTTTCGCAATTACTTGTATCAGCATGAGTTGGAAGCCTCTGCTTGTTTCGGTCTTTGGCTTGAACTCAGCATAATTCAGAGTGCTCGAAGAAACTCCAATAGCTTGTCAGGGGCTCGATAGACATGGGGCTGCCGCTCAGGTGCGTGCAGCTTGTCCAGTGCCTTCTGTTTCATTGCCAAGTCCGCCTCAATGTACATGTGGGTAGTGGAAATGCTCTCGTGTCCGAGCCATAGGGCTATGACCGTGATATCCACGCCCGACTGCAGCATGTGCATCGCAGTGGTGTGACGGAAAGTATGCGGACTTATCGGACGCCTGGAAAGGGACGAGCATTTCGCCGATGCGCTCTTGACCGCTCTCCGAAGACGCTCTTCCACGCCGGATCGCGAGAGGGATTGACCTCTGCAGCCGGGGAAAAGCGAGGCATCTTTCTGCGAGTCGGTTTTCTTGATCCAATGCCTGAGAAGGCATGCCGTTGATTTCCACAGGGGAACCACTCGTTCCTTCCTCCCCTTACCATGGAGGGTCACGGCCGGGGCGGGGTCCAGGCAGAGATCTTTCATTCGCACGGCGATGATCTCTGACACACGGGCACCGGTGTTGTAGAGAGTGGTCAGCAGAGCGTGGTCACGCTGACCACTCCAAGTGTCGAGGTTCGGCGCGTCCAGGATAGCCTGGACTTCCACTCGCGAGAGGAAACCGATCAGGGGCCGCTCAAATCGTTTCATTGGGATCACACGGATCTGTCGGGCGGTGGCGAGGAACGACGTTTCCTCGGAGGCAGCGTAATTCGCAAACGTACGAATTGCCGCGAGACGAGCATTGCGAGTTCGGATGCTGTTGCCACGATCTTTCTCAAGGGAATGAAGGAATGCGAGGACCGCCCGGGCGTCAAGGTCAGAGAATTCCAGTTCCGAGGCGGATTTTCCGCTGCGGCTCTGAAGTTCTCGAAGGAGCAAATGGAACGTGTCACGGTAGGCAGCGATAGTCCGGGGGCTGACATTTCGCTGATTCATGAGGTAGTCACAGAAAAATCGCTGAACCACTGTGGGGAAATCCCGTGTGCCGATTTGGGTGTTCATGGCGTCCCTCCCGCCTCGTGTGTGGCGAACCGCTCGAAGCGGCCTGCTGCGATGCTCATGAGTTCCGGGACACCGCTGAGGTACCAATAGGTGTCAGTGACTCGGGCATGTCCGAGGTACGTAGACAACCAGTTGATGCACTGATTGACATCCCGGCCTTCTCTGTACCACTCCAATAGCCGACGACACGCAAAGGTATGCCGAAGGTCATAGAGACGGGGTTCTCTGCGGCCATTCAATGACTCCACCCCGGACAGACGGCGCAGGCCGCTGAACGTCCAATGGACGACTGACGGCTTGAGGGCTGTCCCATGTTCAGAGACAAGGAAATGCGAACTGCGAACATTGCCAAGGTAGTGATCACGGAATGTTGCGTAGGTGTGGAGCATTCGAGAGGCGGAGGGATGCAGCGGCACCAGCCGCGACTTGCGGTACTTGCTCTGGCGGATGGTGAGCAGATTGCCATTGGTGTCGACATCGCCGCATTCCAGATGGAGGGCTTCACAGAGCCGCAGACCGGTGCATGCCAAAAGGCCGATGAGCGTGCCGTAGCTCTTGGGCCTGAGTCCCTCTTTCGGGCCGAGAGTCGCCGCGACCTTCATGAGTGCTGAAATCTCTTGTGGCCCATAGATATGAGGCTGCGTGCGGCGATGTGCAGGCCCAAGCAAACCCTTTGGAGGAACCTCGGTGCCTGGCTCCAGGGCACTCAGATGGCGTGCCAGACATCGGACAACTTCAAGTCTCCTTGCTTGGTACAGAGACGAACAGTCTTGAGCCGCCCGTGCCCATCGTAGAGCGATTTCTGTGTTCACTGGACCACGATGACCCAGCTCGTCCGCGAACCGCGCAAAACGGAGGAGTTCTCTCCCTTGCACGCTCAATTGGTAACCGAGCTTCCGTCGCGCTGAGACATATTGTTCAACCCGTTCTTGCATGGTGCAGGATCCGTTCATGGCATCACCTCCGGCCATGGAAGCGCCACGGTCTTCAGGGCAGGCCGATTGACTTTGGTGTAGATCGCGGTGGTGTCGATGGAGATATGACCAAGTACATCCGCGATCTCCTTGAGGGTGGCTCCCTTCTGGTGCATCAGGGTCGCGGCGGTGTGCCGCAGCAGGTGAGTGCCCGTCCATGTCGTGGGGAATCCCACCCGTGAGTATGCACGACGCATAGCGCCACGAACCATCTCCAAGGTAAGCGCTGTACCAACGGGTACTGTGTGGCGAAGAAAAAGCTGCTGGCAATCCGTCACCGGTCGTCCGTGCCGAAGGTAACGGGCAATAGCCGCTCCTGGTCGTGAAGGCAACGGCAAGAGACGAACACGCCGGCATTTCGTGCTGGAGATTTTTATAGTCCCTTGTTGCCAATCGATATCGGCAAGGGTGAGCTTGGCAACCTCGGAGGCTCGCAAACCCATTTCGCTCATACAGAGTGCCATAGCATAATCTCTGCGGCCAGACGGCGACCGAAGGTCAAATGATCGCAGTAATTTCTTGAGCTGCGTCTCTGAGAGCGCCCTGGGGATTTCGGTCAGTCGCCATTGCGGAATACAGGGCACTGCGGAAATGATGTGAGCGTCGAGAAGCCCACGGAGTTGAAGCCACCGGAGGTAGCTCCGGATCGAATCGGCAATCACACGGATCGTTCCAGGCTTCACTCCCTTTGCGCGACGTTCGACATGCTCGGTGACCGCTCGTGCTGTTATTCTGAGAAGCTTTACATCTTTTCCTCTGATAAAACGGCGTATGAACTCACGCGCATACCGGAGTCGATATATGCAGGTCGCTTCTGATAGGCCACAGGTCTCTCGCAGGTGAGTATGATAATCGAGAAGCTCCCTTTCCAAGGGCGTTAACACCCTGGCTGCGGGGCGCATGGCCTCCTGGCGCAGCTTCACGAGCAGCCGGAAACGACGGACCGCCGCCCGCACCGTCGGTGAATCGCGGGGAGCCGGAGCGTGACATTTGCAGGTGGGCAGGTGATTGAAGAGAAACTCCTCGACCGTACGCTCCGTGAGTGAACGGATTCCTCGGTGGTGTTCCCGGAGCCATCGTACCAGGTGCCGTACCGCATTCGTGTAGATTGTAATGGTACTTGGCGGATGCCCACGTGCCAGCAACGATGCGATAAACTCGACAAGCGCCTTATCCAGTGAGTATATTTGCGAGACAGCGATCCGCGGGCGTGAACTTAACTGCTCTGCCATTGATGCACTCCTTTCGGCCTTCGAGGCCAGTGAAATGCATCAAGTATTATGCTGAGTGCCTCATTGCTGAAACTGCGGGAATGATAGAGTATTTCGCAGGATTTGCCCCACGACTCAGCATAATATTGGACTCCGCATAATTGCGTTTATGCGGAGCTCAGCATAAACGCAAAAACTGGCTACTCTCGGGAAGCCCTGCGGGAGCGGAAGCCAGCGCGGCGTGGTACAGCTTTATTGAAACTGCGAAGCTTAACGGCATCGAACCCTACTTGTACTTGTTCTACATCCTTGGGCGATTACCGGACATGAAGGTTGCCGAAGACTACGCTTTCCTTCTCCCCTGGAATATTCCCAGAGAATCCCTGCTGGACTTCGAATCGGGCCGCTTGGCTTAATCCAATGATCAGGACCCTCGGCGGGTTGGTCATCTCGCAAGGGGTGCGGTTGTTTTGACGGTTACCGTGGTGACGTTGAAGGGCTCAGAACCTAAGACAACATGGGTGATGGCAATGATGAATGATCATTCCCTTTTTATTCAAGTTTGGCAATCTGATAAAGAAATTGCCAGATTAGTCTTGTTGGCAACAGTCAATTGAGTTACTATAGTGCACCCTGCAGTTTCCTGGAGGGCGCATCATAGCAACTCAATTGGTACATTCCGATCACCCCGACCTGCCAGAGGGTTCTGGATGACAATTGGACCTTCGTGGCTTCGCCCACCGTGACTATCAAGGTAGACTCAGACCACAACGCGTCTGGTATAAATGCAGACCGATGGGTTGGGGCAGAGAGGCATCCCTTTGATAGCGGGCTCAAAGGTTGGTACCTGGGCGTGAAGCATGTCTACCTCGCGTACACGATCGCCGTCAGTTGGCTCGTGAGCGTGAGAGTGCTTTACAATACATGATCTGCCGATCGATTTAGAATTTTCGGCTTACTCACATAATACTCACTGCCACTCTTATGCGCGCTTTCTGCCAGGTTTTTCGAGGAAAGTCAGCTTCAGTTCGCCTCGTACGCTGTGCATGCGACCTCGATGAATCCCGTGACATCCTCCAGGCTTGAAAATCCATCCATTATCGAGATGTCGCACATCTTCTCGCTTGTCTTGATAACCTTCTCAATGGTTTTCATCGCATACTCTTCACCATAACCTGGGCCCCACGCGCTACCAGTACCAGCCTGGAGCGTTATCATGAAATAGTTGCCCCATTCAGGATGAACCACCGACTCCTGTATCTCCAGCTTCGGGGGCATCTTGCGAAATCTTCTCTCGCTCAAGATCGCGAACAGCCAGGCCGGGTCCGTTTCTTGTGGAAGACCAAAGTTGAAAGTGTATTCAAGCATCCATCCCTCCATATGGCACTGGAACTCTCCCAGGAAGAAAGGGAAGGAGAGTGGATCGAACATCACGAAGGAGACAGACCTTACGAGAACATGGGAGAGCTTTGTGGTTACCTCTGGCTTGCTTGGCGATGCATCGTATGTAGTCTCGGCCAGATGCTTCCAGATGGCAGGACAAAACCGATCGAGCAGGAGCCTGTCCAGATAGCGTTTGGCATCAGGCTTCTCCAGGATCGCCAAATCCTTTCCCTGGTCTGCTACCTTAGCCTCTTCAACAATCCAACTCATAACAGGTTCTATCATCGTCCAAGGCCGCCGTCAATTAAGTTTGCTCAACGTCTCTCGTCAAACACCTTTTCCAGGAAGTCGACAATTCTGCTCAAGTCACCCTTGATTTCTTTGGAGTCCCTGGTGCTATTTTCAAATTGAAGCAGAATCACTTCCTCATCTTCTTTCCCATTTTCGTGGTAGAAGATCGAATCGGAACCAGAAAGCCGCACTGTAATCTTCAAGGATTCTATTATCGCCTGGAGCTGCTTCATCTTCGGATTGAATACATCGGCTGACAATTCGATCTGGAACTGCTTGACGGGCTCTCCCGTCAGGTATGAGGAGGTTGTCCGGATACGGCAGAGAGTATTGTATGCGCCTTGGGGACCAGCTCGGCGTGGTACCCCAATTGTCGTGTTATTCTTCCGAGCGACCATTGGGTTACGGGTCCCCGTGCGGTTTTTAATAAGATCGACGAAGTTGGTGTACAATTTCCGCTGAGAATCGTCTAGGCTTTGGATGTAAGAAACCTCATCCGGAAACCTCCCGGGGGCGCGGTCTTCCTCAAACCGAAACCTAAAATCAGTCCCAATGGCACTACGCAGGCTTCTGAGTAAGTCGACCGCTTGTGCATCTGGAGAGGATATCTGGCCACGAACATATGCCTTCAGCAGCTGGTCGACTATTTCGCTCACGCTTTGCCTGCACAGCGTGATCCCCTCCCAGGCGCTCCCTTCTGTCGTGTTCCAGTGCAAAACGAGCGGGCCATGGATAGACAGTCGTGCGCACTCACTGGAACCCGCTATAGCTGGTTCATATGCGGTTCGTGAGTCTCCTGGCACGATATACGCGAGTGCAGGAATCACTGCAAGTCCTCGGTCTCCATTCTTCTCGATATACCGTCGTCTTTCGTTGTCAAGAATCTGTGCATAACGTTCCAATTGAAGTCCAGTAGCGGCAACATTCCGCGCTGATTCGTCGTAAATCTTCACCTCGGTGCCAACCAACCAGACTTCATCGCCCTTTTCAACGGTTATGAGGGAGTCGATTCTCCCCAATGAAGGATCATTACTAAACTCTGCGCTCACGTGAATGATAGGCGGCTCGTTATCCAAAGGCATCCAAAACGCTTGTCGGTCTTGGTACTTGAACAGCGCCACCTTCGAACTGAGATTCAGGGCATCGAGATACCTCGAAAGAAACTCATGGCGAAACCCGTGGTCTTCAGTCGGAGTGAGGAGGTAGTTCAATATCGATGTGACCACTGGCTCCTGGATCTTTCGGTGGTTGTTGAATGCAAGGATTTTAAGGAAATCCAATTTTTTGTCCTTTAAGCGCTAGTGATAAAATAGGGATCATTGCCCTACCTCCTGAGAATGCAGGAGAAGCTGCGTGGCTCCAAACATCACCTATCCCAACAATTGAGGAGCAATTTTTGCAACCCATTCTTCATGCTTGGCGTACCAGGAAGGCGAAGACTGGCCAAGCATGGCAGTCTGCCTGGGGTGGGCCAGCGGGAGTATTTTCATTTTGATACCTCCTACTGTAATTTCGTGGAGTTGGCCGTATTCCTCCTTCTTCTTGCCAAAATCTGCAAGACTATTCCATCGTGGATCGTAATACTTAAGAAACCATGTGATCGGCTGATCACCGAGCAGAATGACTATCTTTGCTTCCGACCGTTGCAGTTCATTCAAAATCTCGCTTCTTCGTGCCTCATCGGAAAGTTGCTTTGGCACTTCCGGGACAGATGGCGCTGGCAGACCACACTTCGCCCCTATGCTCATGTACGCACGCTTGATGGCCCTCTTTTGATCGGCGTTCATGCAACTGTGTGGAACCAGATCACATAGCCAGACATCTGAACGCTTCAACCCAAGCGGAGATAGAATAGTGTCATCCAATGCTATCCCTGACGGGCCATTGAAACGAGGTTCTGCCGGAAGCAGGCTGCCCGCTTCTGTAGGCACATTGATCTGCTTTATCACAGAATCGGCGCCATCACCTCGCCAGAATATGTATGGCTCACTGGCGACCGCTAACGCTTGAATCTTCGTCTTATTGTTGCGATCGGTCCAGCGTGCATGGATCGCACTCGCGTAAACACCAAGGACGAATACAGATTTCTTGCTCTGATCGGTCTGCATGACATCCATTACTGGTTGACCGAACGGAAAGGTACCGATTGATTTCATGATTGATCCTCCTCTGAACTTTTGAAAGCCATAGCCATCTTCCTGCCGCCATGGATGAACGTGCAGACTTCGCGTCGCATAGGTCGATTTTAGCTCATCGATGTGTCAATTCTTGGCACAGATAAACTCCGGCTGTGTCAGACTTTTCCGGGGATTCTCGGTTCGACTATTCCGAGAAACTGTTTGCTGTCTATCCACTGAGCGTTCTTCCTTGTGTCGCTGATCTGCCACTTCAACGACAAAAAATCATCCAGCTCGGCAGTGTTCGCCGAGCTTTTAAGGCCCTCAACTCCGCCTCGTACTCCGATGAACAGGTCCTGCGGTGAGTATTTGCAGATTCGATAGAGCGCGAGCATAGGATACCTGTTGGCGTACTCCTCCCATCTTAAGGACTCCGCAAAGGCACTATCCAGCAATCCCTTGGCGATCTGCTTTATGACCGCAGCTCTAAACCAGTTTCTTTTCCCTTCCATGTTGGCGGTGGTGTACTGGAACTTGTGCGCCCTGATATCCTCTTTATCCATCTGTAGGAGTCCTGATACCCCATAGTTGATGCCGATATAGTCAGTTTCGTCGTTGAGCTCGAAAATGCCTTTCCTGCCCTCAGACAATGGATTGTCCCCCGAGGTTGTCCTAACCGTCTCCATGGGGAACCCCTCGAAATCGTTCCGGATGAATCTGATCAGTTCGCTCAGTATTTGGTGCAGATTGCTCGGCAGAGGATCAATCTTGAACGCTCGCTCGTCGCTGAGAATCTCTTCGATTGAGTCAGCTATCTCATCCCAGCTGACCATGACCTTACAGTCCGATTCCGATATGCCAGTGAGTGCTGAAAACTCCTTTTGAATTGGCGTTGATTCCTTGTCTGGCACAACAAAGACGCTTGCGATCTTCCTCTGCGGAAACATCCGTTTGAGGCCATCGTATTGGTTCTTCAGTTGGAGCGTGTCCATTGCCGACATGGGATCAATCTTGTTTTCCAGGCTAAAGATCCAGTCATCAAGGAAAATCACAATATCTATATACGACCTGCTCTCATTGACCGGGAACTCAATGTCCAGGCTGAAGCTCACCGTTGATGATCTATCTTCAGAAGTGTCACGCCAGGGCGGCCTCAGTCGCAGAATCAAGCTATCAAGCCTACCTTGCACCTCGTGATTTACCAAGCCGACAAGTTTCCTCAGAAGGAGAAAATGGAGTCCGTGGTCCATGTAAGGATTCAGAAGCCAGGCGAGTAGTACCGATGCGTACTCTTCTTGAAAGCGCTTCTTTGATGATGCTAGAACTTCGAAAATATTCATTTTGCCTCCAGTACTTCTGCAGAGCAACCCTGTTCGTGAGGTGGCTCGGCATTCAGAATCTGGTATTCGCTATAAGCTATGTCTTGATTTCGTTTAAAGCAAGTAGGCGAAATGTATCCAATAGCGAAAAGTGAATTCTCATGGAAACCTCACCTCCCGATAGGCAGATCCAGGAGCTCCTTGCTCGGAACATCAAGGAGGCCAGGAGGAAGCTCGGGATCAGCCAGATGGAACTGGCAAAAAGGGCAGACATCTCAGCAGGCCACATG
>Ga0265342_10003079_pt1 | contig 13936 bp, 11 predicted proteins | sample 4CB327metaG_FD_203125 | JGI IMG/M metagenome (GOLD analysis project Ga0265342, IMG submission 203125) | Rhizosphere microbial communities from Carex aquatilis grown in University of Washington, Seatle, WA, United States - 4-CB3-27 metaG | ecosystem: Host-associated > Plants > Roots >...
GCCGCACGCCATTGATGATCGGATGGCGCATCGCCGGCAGATAGATCTTGGTGATCATCTGCCGCGTGTCGGCGCGGAAGGAACGGCCGACGCGGATCAGCACCTTGTCGATCTCGCGCATGCCGGCTGCGACCGACAGCGCCACGGGGAAGAAGCACGACAGCGCGCCGAGCGCGACCTTCGAGCCGGAGCCGACCCCGAACCACATGATCATGACGGGGAAGAAGATGATCTTCGGCGTCGGCCCGAGATAATAGAGGTAGATCTCGTAGGCGCGGGCGAGGAAACGGTTGGCGCCGAGCACAAGCCCGACGACGACGCCGAGACCGCCACCGATCGCCAGCGCCGCGGCGATCTCCCCGACCGTGACGCTCAGATTGAAATAATAATCGTCGCTCGACAGCAGAGTGACCAGCGCCTTGCCGATGGCGAACAGCGACGGCACCACGTCGCGGTAGAGCAGGCCCGAGCGCGCCATCCCTTCCCAGATCAGCAGCGCGCCGACGATCAGCGCGATGCGCAGCCACGTCACCGCGCTCAAGCCGCCGCGCGACGTCGCTTTCGTCAGTTGACCGGTCGCAGCCATCGCTCGGCCTTTTCAAGGGACATGAAGAAGACGACGCTCACCAAAATGACGAAGCAGATCGCCGCATAGGTGCCGGGCAGGTCGTAGCGTTCGGCGAGATCGTTGATGAGCTGGCCGAGCCCGCCATAGTTGATGAGGAATTCGACGCCCACGACGTTGATCAGCGCGAAGATCAAGCCCAGCCGGACGCCGGTGAAGATGGTCGGCAGCGCCGCCGGCAGCATGATCTTCCAGAACTGCTGGCTGGGCGACAGGTTGAAGCTGCGCCCGACATTGACCAGCACCTTGCGCGTGCCGGCGAGGCCCTCGACGGTCTTGAGGATCACCGGCGGCAGCGCGGCGACGAAGCCGATCATGATGATGGTCCAGGCGTTACGGCCGAAGATCACCATGAACAGCGGGTAGGCGAGCACGACCGGCGCTGCGGCGAGCGCGGCGACCCAGGTCTCGACCGCCTGCTGCAGCAATTTGTAGCGATGCAGTAGCACGCCGCCGGCGACGCCGAACACCGTGATCATCACGCCGGTTGTCAGGCACTCGCCGATGGTGAGGAAGAAGCGGCGGACGATATGCTCTTCCGTGATCACCCGGCCGAAGGCGGCGAGCACGTGCGACGGCGGCGGCATGATGTATTCGGAGATGACGCCGGCCCTGATCAGCCCTTCGAGCACGCAGAATACCGCGATCGCGCTGAGGAGGCCGACAGCCGCCGGGACATAACCGGCGAGCGGCTCGCGACGCGCGGGCGCGGCCGCGTTCACGGTTGCGCCTCGTGCAGCATGTGGGCTTCCTCGTCCTTCATGCCGCGGCTCGCCTCCTCGCGCAGGTCGCTCCAGATCTGGGCGACGTAGCGGCCGAAGGCCTCGCTGCCGACGATGTCGGAGGTGCGCGGCCGCGGCAGGTCGATCTCGACGATGCGCTTCACGCGGCCGGGACGGTAGGTCATCACCAGGATGCGGTCGGACATTTGCACCGCCTCGGTGATGTTGTGGGTGATGAGCAAAGTCGTCTGCTTGAGCTGCTGCTGGATCTGCAGGACCTTGTCGCCGAGCAGGAGGCGGGTCTGCTCGTCGAGCGCGGCGAAAGGCTCGTCCATCAGCAGGATTTTCGGCTCGGAGGCGAGCGTGCGCGCGAGCGAGACGCGTTGGCGCATGCCGCCGGAGAGCTCGCCCGGGAAGCGCTTCTCGAAGCCGTCGAGCCCGACCATCTTGATGAAGTGGCGGGCGCGCTCGATGCGCTTTTGCTTCGCCATGCCGGTGAGCTCGAGCGGGAAGGCGACATTGTCGGTCACGTTGCGCCAGGGAAACGTCGACTCCTCCTGGAACACCATGCCGATCGACTTGTGCGGACCGTCGATCCTCTCGCCGGCGACCTTGACCGTGCCCTCGTGCTGGCCGAGCAGGCCGCCAATGACATTGAATACCGTCGACTTGCCACAGCCCGATGGTCCGATGATCGACAGGAATTCGCCCTGGCGGACGCTGAACGAGACGTCGTCGACCGCGGTGACGGGCCCTTCCGCGGTCTCGAAGCGGACACCCAACTTGTCGGCAACGAGGATGGGGTTGTCCATCGCGGCTCTCACTCGCTCTCTCATTCGCTCTTGGCGCGGGTCATGACCGCGGTGGTGGCTGCGGTGTAGCCCGGTTCGACCCGCACGTCGACGACTGCGACATGGCCTGCGTCAACGGCGGCAATCGCCTCGCGCAGCGCCGCGGGAAGATCGGCGATGGTCTCGACCGGGCCGAAGCCTTTCGCGCCCTGCGCCGCCGCCATGCCGGCGACGTCGATGTCGGGCTCTGAGATTCGCTGGCCGACCCAGCGGTTCTCGAGCGGGCGGTGGCGCATGCGCGCGACGCGCTCCTGATGGAGTTCGTCATTGAAGAACGAGCGGTTGTTGGCGATGACGAACAGGAGCGGGATCTTGTAGTGCACCGCGGTCCAGACCGCGGTGACGCCCATCAGGAAGTCGCCGTCGCCGCAGACCGCGACCGCCATGCGGCCCGAACCCTTCAACGCCAGCGCCGCGCCGACCGAGATGCCGGGTCCGCCGCCGACGCCGCCGCCGCCATCGGAACCGAGGTAATCGAGCGGATGGCGAAACGGGATGCTGGCGCCGTTCCACGACAGCGACAGGTGCGTGAGCGATACCTCGCGCCCCTTGATCGCGTCGCGCAGCGCCGTGGCCATGTGGTCGACCGTGAGCTTGTGGCCGGTCGGCGCCGGCAGGTCGTGCTTGTTCGCGGCGGCAGGGCGCTTGCTCTCGCCGAGCGCAGCGAGCAGGGCGGTCACCGCCGCCTCCGGCTCGCAGGCGAGGAAGACGTCGACCGGCGGCAGGCCTTGATAGTCCATGCTCCAGCCATTGTGCAGCTGATGATCGACCGAGACCTGGATCACCTTGGCGCCGACCTCGCCGCAATTCTTGAATGTGCCGGCGGGATCGAGCCAGTCGAGACTGAGGATCACGTCGGCGCCGCGGATCGCCTCGATCGCGGCTGCGTCGAGCGCCACCATGCCCGGCGCGCCGACATGCAGCGGGTGATCGGTCGGGAAGGCGGCGGCGACCTTGAGATCGGTGACGACCTGCGCGCCGAGCCGCTCGGCAAGTTTCACGCGCGCATTCCATCCCTCGACGGAGCGCGAGCAGCGGCCGGCGAGGATGAGCGGATGCTTGGCGTCCTTGAGCAGGCCTGCCGCTTGCGCGACGAGGCCGGCGTCGGCGGCGGCGGTTATCGGCGGCATCAGCCGCGCCGCATCGATCGGCGCGACCGGCTCGGCGAGCTTCTCCTCCTGCATACCGGCGTCGAGGTTGACGTAGGTCGGCCCCTTGGGCGCGGTATTGGCGATCCAGTTGGCGCGCAGCACGGCTTCGCGAGCCGCGCCCGGCGAGGCCGGCTGGTCGTCCCATTTGGTGTAGCCGCGCACCAGCCCGCCCTGGTCGGCGGAGGTATGGATCCAGTCGATCCACGGCCGGCGCTTGCTGGCGTCGACCGGCCCGGTGGCGCCGAGGATGATGACCGGCATGCGGTCGCACCAGGCGTTGAAGATCGCCATCGTGCCGTGCATCAGCCCGACATTGGAATGGACTGCCGCCCCCATCGCGCGGCCGGTGACCTTGGCATAGCCGTGCGCGATAGCGATCGCCGCCTCCTCGTGCAGGCACAGCAGCATCTGCGGTGCGGCGTTGCCGAGATAGTTCACGAGCGAGTCGTGCAAGCCGCGATAGCTCGCGCCGGGATTGAGCGCGATGTAGGGGATGCCGGTGGCGCGCAGCGCGTCGGCGACGACGTCGCTGCCGAAGCCCGGCGCGTTGACGCCGGCGGGGACGGGACGGTCGACGCTGCTCAGATCGGCGGGATCGTTGGCGCGCGGTGCCTGCTGCCGGGAAGATGTCATGGCAAAAAATCGCCCGGTGCCGGCCAATCGCGGCCGAACCCGGCTAGCGCGCTCCCTCTGGCTGGCGCGGGTTTGAACGCCCCGCGCGCGTGATTGCTTGGCGCCACTCTAGTCTTTGACATTTGCGCGCGGAAGCCGCTAGATGCGCACGATATTGTTGCCGATCCTGCAACAATTCGCCCACCGCCATCGGAGCGCGCATGGACCGTTTCCGCACCATGGAGAGCTTCGTGCGCGTCGCGCGCTCCGGCTCCTTCACCGTCGCCGCGAGCCAACTCGGCTTGTCGCGCGCGCTGGTGTCGCGCCACGTCGGCGACCTCGAGGCGCGGCTCGGCGTCCGCCTGATCAACCGCTCGACGCGCTCGCTCAGCCTGACCGACGAGGGCGACGCCTATCTGCGCTTCTGCGAGCGCGTGTTCCGCGACATCGAGGCGAGCGAGCAGACGATGTTGCGCACGCGCGCCGAGCCCGCCGGCGCGCTGAAGATCCTGGCGCCGAAGTCGTTCGGCACCATGCATCTTTCCGACGCGGTGGTCGCTTTCGCCAAGGCGCAGCCGCGTCTGCGCGTCTCGCTGATGCTGGAGAACACGCCTTATCGCGGCGTCTACGATTTCGCCGAGCGCGGTCTCGACCTCGTCTTGTGCTTCTCCAACATGCGCGGCGCGAGCGTAACCGAGGAGGAGATCGGCGTGCTCGACTGGGTCGTTTGCGCGGCGCCCGATTATCTTGCCCGCGCCGGCCGGCCGCAGACGCCAGCCGACCTCGCCAACCATGCCTGCCTGCTGCACCTCAACGTGACGCCGAACGACAGCATCTGGCGCTTCGACGGGCCGAAGGGCGCATCGAGCGTGAAGGTGCGCAGCGCCTTCTTCTCGAATGCCGCGATCGCGCTCGCCAAGGCTGCGGCTGCCGGCTTGGGCGTGACGATGGTGCCGCGCTACGTCGTCGCCGATGCGCTCGCGTCTGGCGAACTCGTGCCGGTGCTGCCGCGCTACCGGGTCAAGGCGCGGCCGCTCATCGCCATCCATCCCCAGGCGCCAGTGACGCCGCGCAAGGTACAGGTCTTTATCGATTTCCTGCGTGATTGGATGGCTGGACAGGATTTCCAGACGGCGCAGGGGCGTGCGGCAGAATAGGGCGATGGGATGAACAAGCGGATTGCGGCGGCCACGGCCGTTCTTTTGTTTGCGCTGTCGAGCGCCGCGTCGGGGGTCGACGATGCGCGCGAACTCGTGAAGCTGCCGCCGATGATGCGCGAGCACATGCTCGGCAATATGCGCGACCACCTGCTCACGCTCGATCAGATTCTCGGCGCGGTGGCCGAGGCGAAGTTCGACGATGCCGCCAAGCTTGCCGAAGCCCGGCTCGGCATGAGCTCGCTGAGCTCGCACGATGCCGCGCACATGGCGCCGTTCATGCCGAAGCCGATGCAGGACATGGGCACGGCCATGCACCGGGCGGCGAGCCGGCTCGTCATCGTGCTCCAGGATGCCTCTGTCACGCCGAACGCCGAAGCGCTGCACAAGGTCGCCGGCTCATTGCACGACGTGACGACGGCCTGTACGTCGTGCCACGCGGCCTATCGGTTGCAATAGCGCCGAATGCCATTTCGGTGACCCGGTATACCGGATCCGGTCTTGGGCCGGCTGCTGCCTTGTTCTACAGTTCCTCCAAAGACACTGATCGTACGGAGGAAACACGTGCTCAAGCGCCCGATGCTGCTCGCAACCATGGCCCTCGCCGCAACGTTCGCCGCACCGGCGGCACGCGCGGAATGGCCTGACCGCCCGATCCACTTCATCGTCGGTTTCGGCCCGGGCGGCGCCAACGACCTGATCGGACGCATCGCCGCCGACGGCGCCGGCAAGGAGCTCAAGCAGACCATCGTCGTGGAGAACCGGCCCGGCGCCGGCGCGGTGATCGGCACGGCCTATGTCGCGCATGCGCAGCCGGATGGCTACACGTTCCTGGTCGGCGCGGCGAGCACGATCACGAACAGTCTCTTGCTCAAGGACCTGCCGTACAAGGATTCCGACCTTGCGCCGGTCGGCATGATCGCGGTCGCGCCGTCGACGATCATCGTCAATCCGAGCGTGCCGGCGAGCAACATGAAGGAGTTCATCGCCTGGGCGAAGGCGCAGAACGGCAAGGCCACTTGGTCGACGGCGGGCAACGGCAGCACGCCGGAATTCGTCGCCGAGATGATCTCGGAGGCGACCGGCGTCAAGTTCAACATCATCCCGTACAAAAGCGGTGGCGCGTCGGTACACGGCGTCATGAACAACGAGGTGTCCGCCACCTCCGAGGCGAGCATCGTCGTCGTGCCGCAGATCAAGGCGGGCACGCTCAAGGGCATCGCCACGACCTATTCGAAGCGCATCAGCTCCTATCCGCAGATTCCGACGACGGCGGAGCAGGGCTTTCCGACCGTGCAGATCGGCCACTGGGCCGGGCTCTACGCGCCGGCCGGCACGCCGCAGCCGATCATCGACAAGATGAACGCTGCGCTGCAGGCGGCGCTGAAGAACCCGGAGACGGCCGAGAAGCTGACGCGCACCGGCATCGAACCTGCCGGCGGCTCCGTCGCCGACTTCGTCGCCTTCACCAAGGCCGAGCGGCAGCGGCTGAGCGATCTCGCCTCGCACATCGCCAAGACGAAAGAGAAGTAACCTAGACCGCGAGCGCCGCCGCAATCTCCTCGGCGCAGGCGAGTTTGTCCGCGCCGAGCAGGAGGTTGACGATGGCGTCGGCTCTGGCGTCGCTGACCGTGTGCGCCGCAAGCGTCCTGAACTTGCCTACGACGTCGGCCTCGCTGGCGAAGCTCTTTTCGCTGCCGCGTGGAGCTTCCACCGTCTGCTCCATGCGCGTGCCGTTCTTGAGCGCGACCGCGACGCGGACCATGTGCCGGGAGTTCGATCCGCGCTCCGTGATCGCCGGATCGTGCAGCACCTTGACCTTGCGCGACAGCGCGATGCGCCGGTGATCGGTGACGACCGCGTCGCTGAACTGGTCGACGAACACGTCGCCTTCGAGCAGCAGCGTGGCGACGCAGAAGGGCAGGTTGAGCTGCGCCGAGGTCAGTCCCTGCGGCTCATAGGGCCAGCCGACATGCTCGACCGTGACGTGCGAGCCGTGCACGACGATCTCCTCGATGTCGTCCGGCCCGAATGGCGCCGCCGCCTGCATCATGCGGATGGCGTCGAGCGTCGTGTGGTTGCTGCCGACGCAGGAATAGAACTTGAGCGAAATGCGCAGCGTCTCCCACTGCCGGCCCAGCTCCCATGACAGCTCATCGAGGTCAAAGCGGTCGGTCGAGCGCGAGAAGGTCGTGCAGAAGCCGCCATAGGGCGCTTCGAAGACGTCGAGGATGCCGGTGAAGCCCTTTTCGGCGAGGAGCGCGCCATAGAGCCCGCTCTGCGCCGAGCGCCCGGCATGCATCCGCTTGACCATGGCGCCGAACTGCGCGGCCATCAGGCCGGCCGCCTGCGTGCCGGCGATGCCGAGCGCGTGCACCGTTTGCTCGGGCGAGAGACGAAGCGCCGCGGCCGTGCCTGCCGCGGCCGAGAAGACACCGACGGTCGCGCCCGAATGCCAGCCTTGGCCGATGTGCTGCGGCCCCATGCATTTGCCGACGCGCGGCCCGATCTCGTAGCCGGCCACGGCGGCGGTGAGGAAGTCGCGGCCGCTCATGCCGGGCCGCATCTCGGTGACGGCCATGAGCGGCGGCAGCGTCACCGCGCCGACATGGAGTACGCCCTGGCGGTGAACATCGTCGAGCTCGAAGCTCTGCACCAAAGTGCCGTTGACCAGGGCGGCGTGCGGTGCCGACAGCTTCTCGGTGGTTCCCCAGACGCGGCAGGCTTGCGTCGTGTCCACCGCACGAAGGGTCTCGCGCAGGATGCGGCTCCATTCGAGTCCGGCGCCGTAGAGCGCGCAGCCGAGCGAGTCGAGCATCAGAAGCTTGATGCGGGCGATGACCTCGCCCGGGATATCCTCATAACGCAGTCCCGAGACGAACTGCGCGATCGCGCGGGTATGTGGATTGTCGCCGGCGCTGCTGCCTGACATGTCGAGCCTTGCCTTGCGGGATCGAAGCCGCGACGTGTCTAGCCGAACCCGCGCATGGCTCCAAGGCGCGCCGCGCGCAGGGCAGGGTGGCGCGCCGCGCGCCGGCCCTTTAAAAGAGAACAATCATCGTGCCGGGTCCGAAGTGTCGAAATCCTTGAAATCCTCCAGCAGCGCGCTGTTGCTCGCTGCCTGCTTCCTCGTCCTCTTCACCAATGGCGGCGGGCGTTTCGCCGTCAGCCTGATGCTCAAGCCGATCGTCGAGGAGTTCGGCTGGTCGCGCAGCGACCTCAGCATAGCCATTGCCGTGTTCCTGGTCGTCTCGGCAACCACGATGTTCGCGGCCGGCAAGCTCGTCGATCGCATCGGCCCGCGCCTCGTGCTCGGCGGCGGCCTCGTCGTCAGCGCCATCGGCATTGGCGCGATGAGCGCGATTTCGGCGCCATGGCACGCGATTGCGCTCTATGGCGTGCTGTACGCGCTCGGCAACGGCGCCGCGTCGATGATCCCCGTCGGTGTGATCGTCACGCGCGCCTTTCCGGTCCGCACCGGCATCGCCAATGCGGTGGTGATGTCCGGGATGAGCGTCGGCCAGCTCGTGGTGATCGCGGCGCTCGCGGCGGTGCTGACGATGGTGCGCTGGCCGAGCGTGTTCCTCTGGCTCGGGCTCGTGTACCTGGCGCTGGTGCCGTTCCTGATCGCCGCGATTCCGACCGGCGGAGCGACAGCAGCCAAGGCGGCGTCGCAGTCCGCGGACGGCATGAATATCGCCGAGGCCGCGCGCACGCGCCAGTTCTGGCTTTTGCTCGGCGTCTACGCCATTTGCGGGCTCGACGATTTCTTCGTCACGACCCACGTCGTCGCCTTCGCGCAGGACCGCGGCGCGGGGTCCCTGCTGGCCGGCAATCTGCTGGCGCTGATGGGCCTCACCGGGCTCGTCGGCGTCGTTGCGGCCGGCCTGCTCAGCGACCGCTCCGGTCCGATGTGGCCGACCGCGTTGCAATTCGCCGCGCGCGTGGCGTCGTTCGGTTTGATCATGGTGGATCAGTCGGAACTCTCGGTCGCGGTTTTTGCGCTGGTGTTCGGCGCCACGTTTCTCATCACGGCACCGCTCACGGTCGTGTTCGTGCAGCAGAGCTTCGGTACACGCCATCTCGGCGCGCTCACCGGACTGATCACCATGGTGCACCAGATCTTCGGCGGCATCGGCGCCTTCCTCGGCGCCGCGGTGTTCGACGCCACGAAGCGCTACGACGATGCCTTCGCCATCATGCTGGTCGCCTCGGCGCTGGCGCTGCTGCTGACCTTGATGCTGAAGCGGCCGAAGGTCAGCCCGGCTGCCTGAGCCGCGCCAGAACCTTCAGGCCCGCGTAACCGTCCGCGGGCTCCATGCCGACCTTCTTCTGGAACGCGGCGATGGCGCGCACCGTGTCTGAGCCGGTGCGCCCGTCAATGCCGTCGGTCTTGAAGCCGCGCTCATTGAGGCGGCGCTGGATTTCCTTGACCTCGTCGATCGTCGGCACGCGTTCGCCGCCGGGGAACAGCCGGTGGAACGGCGGATCGCCGCGAATGAGGTCGCCGAGGTGCACGAGTGCGAGCGTGTAATTGGTCGACGGATTGTACGATCGCACGGCATAGAAATTCTGCCCGACGAGGAAGGTGGGTCCGCCGGGGACCGGCATCCACAGCTTCGTGCGGTCTTCCGGTCGCGCGAAGGCCTTGCCGTCGGCGCGCGCGATGCCGTGGCCGTGCCATTGCGCGTAGGTCCGCCAGGTGCGGTTGTCGGCGAGGGCATGCTGGCCGCTGGGGATCGTGACCTCGCAGCCCCAGGCCTCGCCGCGGCGCCAGCGGCCGCGCGATGCGAGATAGTGCGCAGTGCCTGCCAACGCATCGTCCGGCTTGCCGAACGGATTGACGCGGCCGTCGCGGTCGAAGTCGACGCCCATGTGCAGCCATACTTCGGGCATCCACTGCGTGTGGCCCATGGCGCCGGCCCATGAACCGATCATCTCCGTCGGCTGCGCCCAGCCGCGGTCGACGATCGTCAGCGCGTTGAGAAGCTCGGCTTCCCAGTAGCGGCGGCGGCGCGGCTCGCCATAGGCGAGCGCGGCCAGCGCCGGAATGATCGGGCGCATGTATTTCGGGTTGGCGATGACGTCGCCGAACGAGGATTCCATGCCCCATAGGCCGAGCAGCACGTAGCGGTCGACGCCGTACTCCGCTTCGACCCGGTGCAGCACCGAGGCATATTCCTTTGCGCGTTCCTTGCCGGTGATGACGCGCCAGTCCGAGCAGCGACGGTTGATGTACTGCCACATCTGCTCGGTGAATTCCGGCTGTGCACGCACCGCCTGGTAGACGCTGGTGTCCGGCGTCAGCGACGTCATGACGCGGTCGTAGGTCGCCTCGGAGATGCCGCGGGCGAGCGCGCGCGGCCGGAAGGCGGCAACCCAGCGGTCGAACGCTGCCGAGCGGGCGAAGGCCGGCGCCGCCGCCAGTGCAAGCGCCGCGGCGATCAGACCGCGGCGGCTCAGGCGCGTATGGAACAAAGGCGAATCCCCGGACATGGCGCATCTTGAACAGGCGCGAGCGCTCAGACAATCGGTGCAAAGCGGGCGTTTTCGTGGTGGCGCTAGCGATGCGCGAGGCGGCGGCGGATGCGATGCGGCCGGCGTTCCGGCAGCGGTGGGTGCCGCACGGCGGTCCGTTCCGGCGGCACTGGCTTGACGGCATGCTCCGCACTGGTCTCGGCTTTCGCCTCGACGCCCGGCGGCGGCGCTTCCGGTTGCGCCACGTCCTTGATCTCGGTGCCGCGCGCGCCGATCAGCCGCTCATAGGCGGAGACGAGGGTCATGTAGGGGTTGACGAAGACGTACCCGAGCTCGGTCGGGGCCTGCATGTCGAAATGCAGGTGATAGGTCGTACCGCGCTCATAGTCGTTGTAGTTGCCGACCATGCCGATGGTCTCGCCTTCGGCAAAGCGCTTCCCGCTGACGATGCCGTCCTCGTCGAGGCGCTTCGGATTCATGTGGATGTAGCGCAGCCGCACATGCGCAGTCGGTGAATTGACGAACAGGAACACCGCCTCCTGCTTGCGCGCGCGCAGCACCATGCCGTCATGCGCGGCGACGACCTCCTGCTGATAGGGCTCGCAGCGGTCGGCGCCGTCGTTGAACTTCTTGCAAAAGCTCGGGCGAATGTCCTGGCCCTGATGGCCTTCGCCGCCGGGACATTGGCCGACCGGGAAATGCCGGTGCTCGCAGAAATTATCGCGCCACGGATATTGGTAATTGCCGCCGCCGCCTTCGTCGAACACCAGCGCGCGGCCGTTCACCTTGCACTCGTAGGACGCGCCTTTGCTGCGGACGCGGCGCGGCGAGCGACCGGTGAAGTCGCAGTCGCCCCAATTGTTGAAGGACTGCGAATTGGCGAAGGCCGGCGCCTCCTTCATCGGGAAGCGCAGCCGCGCATAGACGGTGGCGTCGCTGTCGCCGCCGATCTCGGGCTTCAGGCCGGTGCGCGGAATGAGCGAGCCGGGCGGGTAGTAGGTGAAGGCGGCGTCGATCCTGTCCGGACGGTCCGGCAGCGTGGGCGCGGCGAGGGGAGTTTGCTCGGGCGAGCCGCCGGCGAGTTGCAGGGCATCGAGGAAACGATCGGCGATGCGCGCGGCTTGATTGCACGACAGCACCTTGCGCCGGGGCCTCACGTCGCGGCAGAAGATCGCCGCGACGTATGTGACGCCGTAGCGCGTGAAGCTCGTGCGCAGATAGTACTCGTGCATCGTGCGACGGATGCCGGGGAACCTGTCCTCCAGTTCCTTGACCGGCGTCGCCTCGGGAAGCTTCGGGCCGCCGAGGTCATAGGTGAAGCGGAAGCCCGAAAGCAGCACGTAGACCGGCTCGGCATAATCGATGTCGGACAGGTCCTTCACCTCCGCGGTGCGGATGGCGAAGGAGGCATCGTATCCCGCAGGACCGGCTTGGAAGAACTTCGTCGCCGCAAAACCCGCCTTCACGAAGCGGTCGGCGGTCTCCGGCGGCAGCTTGAGCGCCGGATTGGCGGCGAGTTCCTTGTGCAAGCCGGCGACGTCGATGGGTAAGAGGACCGGCACGCTGCTCCTGGCGATGCCGGAAAAACGGATGTCCGCGGCCGCGTTACGCGCGGCGAGTTCGCCGCCCGCATCGGAAGCGGCCTGCGTCCAGTCGACCGTCGCGAATGTGACGCGCGGCGCCGCCATGTCCTGCGCAGCCGCGGCGTGGGCGGCAAGCAGGGCGAGGCTGACGAAGAGGGCGCGTTTCAGCACGGGAATCCTCGACGGAACCCGTCGAGTTAAAGGCATCGCGACGAGGCATACAAGGGTACCGGACGCGCTTCGGAGGGCCCTCAAATGCAAAGGCCGGGACGTGCCCGGCCAAATACACCACGTTGCAGAGGTGAGCGCGCTTACTCCTTCGCGCGCTCGACGTAGGAGCCGTCGGCGGTCGTGATCACGACGCGCGTACCCGTGACGATGTGGGTCGGCACCATCGTGCGCACGCCGTTCGACAAGGTCGCCGGCTTGAACGAGCCGGAGGCGGTCTGGCCCTTCATTGCAGGCTCGGTCTCGACAATCTCGAGGATCACCTTCTGCGGGATCTCCATCGATACCGGCGTGCCCTCGTGGATGGCGATCGACACGACCATGCCTTCCTGCAGGTACTTGGCGTAGTCGCCGACCACGTCCGCCGGGACCTGGAGCTGCTCGTAGTTCTCCTGGTTCATGAAGTGGAAGCCGTCGCCGTCCTGGTAGAGGTACGAATATTCGTGATCCTCGACATGAGCGCGCTCGACCTGGTCGGTCGTCTTGTAGCGCTGCGAGGTCTTCACGCCGTCGGAAATCCGGCGCATATCGACCTGCGTGGTGGGCGTGCCCTTGCCCGGATGGAAGTTTTCCGCGGTGAGGACGACATAGAGCTTGCCGTCGATGTCGACGATGTTGCCCTTGCGGAGCTGGCTGGCGATGACTTTCACGCGTGCGATCCTTGAATTTGAGGCGGGACCGGACCGGCGGCCGGTCCCCGGATTCGGGCCGCACCATAACCATCCTGACGCGGGATACCAGCCTTTCCCGCAGGGCCGCCGGGCGGGGTAAATGTCGCAAAATCCGCCTTTCTGGCGTCCGGGCGTCCATGCTGCCCGCAGGCCGGCGCTTCTGGCGCGGGCCAAGGTCGCAGCCCGCGTCCGGGCCTGGTTCGCCGAGCACGGTTTCATTGAGGTCGAAACGGCGGCGCTGCAGGTCTCGCCCGGCAACGAGACGCATCTGCATGCCTTCGCGACCGACCTGATCGGTCCGGGCAACGAGCGGCGAGGGCTCTATCTGCGCACGTCCCCGGAATTTGCCTGTAAGAAGCTCCTGGCGGCGGGAGAGACGCGGATTTTCGACTTTGCCCGCGTGTTCCGGAACCGCGAGCGCGGCGCGCTGCACCATCCCGAATTCACGATGCTGGAATGGTACCGGGCCGGCGAGCCTTACGAGACGCTGATGGACGATTGCGTCGCGCTGATGCGGGCGGCGGCGGAGGCTGCGGGAACGAAGGCGTTCTCGTTCCGCGGCCGCAGCACAGATCCGTTCGCCGAACCGGAGAAGGTGACGCTCGCCGAGGCCTTCGACCGCTTCGCCGGCATCGATCTGCTCGGCACGATCGCCGCCGGTGAAGGCGACCGAAGCCGGCTTGCTGCCGCGGCGACCAGAGCCGGCGTGGCAATCGCCGCCGACGATACCTGGGGCGACATCTTCAGCCGCATCCTGGCCGAGAAGGTCGAGCCGCGATTGGGCGAGGGCGCGCGCGCCACCATCCTCTATGAATATCCGCTGCCGCAGGCCGCTTTGGCGCGCGCCAAAGCCGGCAG
>Ga0265342_10003080_pt1 | contig 13934 bp, 7 predicted proteins | sample 4CB327metaG_FD_203125 | JGI IMG/M metagenome (GOLD analysis project Ga0265342, IMG submission 203125) | Rhizosphere microbial communities from Carex aquatilis grown in University of Washington, Seatle, WA, United States - 4-CB3-27 metaG | ecosystem: Host-associated > Plants > Roots > Rhizosphere...
GCCTATCTGTGCGCCGGCGTTGTTCTCATCGTGTTGATCTTCAAGAGTTCCAACGCGCTGGCGGCGGCCTATGGCATCGCGGTCACCGGCGTGATGTTCCTGAGCACGGTGCTGGTGGGTACGGTCGCGGTCAAGCAATGGCATTGGAAGCTTCGCGTCGTGATCCCCCTGTTCGGCTTGCTGGCGCTGATCGATTTCGCCTTTTTGTCCTCCAACGCGCTCAAAATCGTCGAAGGCGGTTGGCTGCCGCTGTTCATCGCCGCGTGCGTCTATGTGGTGATGGAGACCTGGCGGCGGGGGCGGCGCACACATCTGGACACCATCCGCAACGATTCGATGCCGCTGAAGTTGTTCCTGGAGCGCGCCGAGAAGACGCCCTTGCGCGTGGCGGGCACCGCGGTGTTTCTGTCCTCGCGCACCGATGTGGTTCCCGGCGCGCTACTGCACAACCTCAAGCACAACAAGGTGCTGCACGAGCGGGTCATCATCGCTCAGGTCATGGTCGACGACACGCCGTTCGTGCCGCCCGCAAAGCGCATCGAAGTGGAAAAGCTCGGCAAAGGGTTCTTTTCCGTGCATATCCATCACGGCTTCTTCGAGGCAGCGGACGTGCCGCGCGCCCTGGCCGAAGCGCGCCCCTTCGGTCTGGCCGTCGATCCGGAAGCCACCACCTATTTCATCGGCCGCGAAACCCTGGTGCCGGCGGAGAATCCCGTTCTCGGGCGCTGGCGCACCTGGCTCTACATGCAGCTCGCCGCTAACGCGCTGTCGCCGGCGCGATTCTATCACCTGCCGCCCAACCGGGTGGTGGAGCTGGGTACCCAGGTTACGATCTGAAATTCAGGCGAATAGGATCCTTCGAGGCTCGCTGCGCTCGCACCTCAGGATGACGCGAAGGCTTCGTTATACTGAGGAGCCCGCCGAAGGCGGGCGTCTCGAAGCACGCCCTTCTTCAATCCAGTGCGTAAACCAGCGCCTTCAGATAGGCGCTTTCCGGCAGCATGGGATGGATCGTATGGTCCGGACCGGCGCCGGCCTGACGGATCAGCTTTGCAGTGCGGCCGGCGCGCGCAATGCCGGACGAACATTCCGCGGCAAATCGTTCCAACGAAATATTGTGCGAGCAACTTGCCAGCAGGAGGATGCCGTCCTTTGCCGTGACGTTGGCCGCCAGCCGCGCCAGCTTGCGATAGGCCTTTGCCCCAACCTCCAGATCTTTCTTCGCCTTCACGAAGGGTGGTGGATCGGCCACCACCATGCCGAAGTTCTCGCGCGCCGCCCAAAGCCGTTCCAGTTCCTCGAACACGTCGGCCTTCACAAAGGAGCAGGACAAATGACCCGCTGCCGCGGCATCCTCGGCCAGCGCCAGCGCGGGCGCGGAGCTGTCAAGACCCGCAACTTCCTTTGCACCGGCGCGCGCGGCGGCGAGCGCGAACCCGCCGCTGTAGCAATAGGCATCGAGCACCGATCTACCGCGCGCCAGGCGCGCGACAAAGGCGCGGTTGTCGCGTTGATCGTAGTACCAGCCCGTCTTTTGGCCGGCCGCCGGATCGGCGAAATAGCGCACGCCGTTTTCCTCCACCGCGACGCGCCCCGCTTCGCCCTTCGCAGCGCGCACATAAACTTCCAGCCCTTCCAGGCTGCGGGCGGGCGTGTCGGCGCGAAGAATCACGTTGGCCGGCACCAGCGTATCGTCCAGCGCAGCGAGCAGCGGCGCCTGAAGCGATTCCATGCCGGCGGCGGTAATCTGCACCACACAAGTATCGCCAAAGCGGTCGATGGTGAGACCCGGAAGACCGTCCCCTTCCGCATTCGCCAAGCGGTAATAGGGCGCGTCGTACAATGCTTCGCGAAGAGACAGCGCGCGCTTCAGCTTGTCGGCGAAAAACGCGGCATCGGGCGCAACATCGGCGGCTGCGTCAAGCAGCCGCACTGCAATCAGACTCTTGGGATTGAATGTCCCGGTGCCGAAGACGCGTCCATCATCGCCCACCACGTTGACGACGGTGCCCGGCTCGAGTGCCTTTATAGCGGGACCCATTTCGATCTCGTTCGAGAACAGCCAGGGGGCCCCAGCCCGCGCGCGGCGGCCTTCGCGCGGCTTCACGCGGATGATGGGACGGGCGCTCAAGGGGGATCACTTTGTTAACGTGGCGCCCCCGGTTAGCACGGCTGCGGCAAAACAGCCAATCGCGGGGGGCACGGCGTTCCCGACGCGCCCAAATTCTCGCCACAATTGGCGGCTACTGCGCGCCCACTTTTGCACAACATCACAGGCTTTCGCTTGCCGGTTTTCCCATCGGTCGGCGTTTCAAACCGGTACGTCGCCCGATCGGAAAAGACGATGTCGCACGCCAAACTCAAAACGCCCGATGCCATCGTCGGCGAACGATGCCAGGCCCTCTACGACATCTGGCATCATCTGGCGAACGGCCGCGTTGCGCCCAGACGAGAAGAAATCACCCTTGGCCACGTACGCAAGCTGACGCCCTGGCTGTGGGTGATCGACGTCATCGACAGCGGCGGCGATTTCCGCTTCCGCCTGGCTGGCGATCGAGTTGTCCAGTTTCTCGGCGGCCACCTCGCCGATGTGCGTCTCTCGGAGCTCTCCAAGAACGCCTTCTTCGAACGGATGAAGCAGACGCTGTCGCATTGCGTCGAACACAAGCTGCCGGTTGCGATCGGTCCCGTTCGCTCGGGCTATGAAGGCAAAGAGCATTGGGAGGTCGAATTCGTCATGCTGCCGCTTTCCGAAGACGGCAAGAGCGTCAGCAGCCTGATGGGAATCATGGAATTGTGGCCGGCCGGCACCAACGGTCTTCCCACCTGATAGGCCCTATTTTTTCAGTCTGATGCCGCGGCCGCCCTCGGTGCTGACAGCGCCTTCGCCGATCAGTTCCAGGCCCGCCCCCTGCAAAGCGGAGATCAGCTTCATCAGGGAATCCACGTTGCCGCGGATCACGCCTTCGCTCGCCTCCATGCGTTGGATCGTCGGCACGGACAGGCCGGCAATATCGGCTAGCTCGCGCTGGTCGATGCCGAGGAGCGCTCGCGCCGCCCGCAGCTGGGCCGCCGTGATCATGCGTCAGACATTCCGCTTGTTCTCCAACCCGACCTCGCACCGTCCAGCGGGTATCCCGTTTCATACAGGATTACCCGCCCATCTCAAGCAGCCCCGAATGCCAAGCCGGTCCGGCACAGCCTGTCCGGGAAACGCGATGAAGTCGCACGTCGGCTGCAAGCGACAGGTGCAGGAGCCCCTCTGGCGGTCACTGCGCTCTCCCGTCGGAGCCGCAGACTTGGCCGGAGTCCGGCCAATCTGAAGGCGTATTTGTACCCCTTTCCCTGCTCATCGGGAATTTGGCCGGGAACCGGCGCGAGAGGACCCCGATTTGCAGCCAGTTGGGGCAGCATTTCTGGCGGAATACCTGGGTTATTGCGGCCAATTTCCTGGGCGAAGAAGCAGGGAATTTGGCAGGGGGGCACATTCCTGCGGGATCGATCCGTCGGAACTGGGGTCTGAAAATAGTCGGTGCCGCGATGGCCGCGGGCATCCTCAGCCCGGAAGAATCCGGAACGAATAAGCATATTTGCCAGGAGGCGCATCGGGCATCTGAATCTCCAGCTCCCTCGACCCTCGCGTCCACCGGATATCGGATTTGGATCCCAGCAGTTCGATCTTACCGATTTGACCGGGATAGTTCGGGGAATTTTCGGCGAGCGAGGCGATGCGAATCTTTCCGTCTGCCGGCCAGCCCAGTGCGATGGCATAAAGCGTCTCGCCTTTGGTAGTGAAGCGGATGTCCGCGTGGTCGAATTTGAGCTGCGAGAACTGATAGGACTGAAGTTTCTTGGCGCGAGTCGACGGACCTTCCCCATAGACCTTCCAAGGGCGGGTGCCCTTGATCGCTTCGTTGTTAACCTCATGCCAATCGGCTAACTCGTTCAAGAACGACATTTCGTCGGCGTCCGGCTCGCCATGACCAGGAAGGGGAATGTTTAGAAGCAGGTTGCCGTTCTTACTGACGATGTCCACGAACATGGGAATCATCAGCGACGCCTTTTGGTAGCTATGGTTGGTCAACAACGACCGGTCGTAATGCCAATTGCCGATGCAGGCGTCGGTCTGCCACGGGTCTTTCCGGATCGTGTCTTCCATCGCCGCTTCGAAATCGCGGGTAATCGTGTCCCATACCGGCTCAGGGACTTCTTTTAGATTCATCACGGCATCCAAACGACCGCCATGCCGCTGAACGTTCCTGTTGTAGTAATATGCCATAATCTGCGGCGCGAGATCTGGCATCCCCAGCCACACTTTCAGATCGGGAGCCCACTCCCCACCATCGTCGAAATTGAATGTCGCGCTATCGTCGAAATACAGAAGATCGGGATCGTAGCTGTCGATCACGTCCTGCACCCGCAGCAGGAACTGTTGGACGAACTCCGGCGACGGCGTGCCCTTCACATGCGGTTTGCCGTTGAGCATCTGCGGGTCCATGCCCTCCCACCATTTGCCCTTGCCATCGGCGATGGTCTGCATGCCATCGTAAGGAACGCCCGCCAGCGGTCCGGTCTTATCGCTCTTGTAGCGGACGGGAAGAAATTCGTCCCAAACGCGATGCGGCGTGGCGTGATAAGTGACGCCGAACTTCAGGCCGTGGCTGCGCGCCGTCTTGGCCCATGTCCCCACGATGTCGCGCTTGGGGCCGACATTGACGCAATTCCACGGCTGGTACTTCGAGTTCCAGCAATCGAAATTGTCGTGATGATTGGCGATCGCCACGAAATATCCGGCGCCGGCGCGCCTGTACAGTTTGATGAGGGCTTCCGGCTCCCACCGTTCGGCCTTCCAGAGATGACAAATATCCTTGTAGCCGAACTGGGAGGGATGGCCGTAGGTCTTTACATGATACTCGTATTGCTCCTTGCCCTGGATATACATATTGCGGGCGTACCAATCGCCTTGCTCGGGCACGCATTGCGGCGTCCAATGCGCCCAGATGCCGAGCTTGGCATCGCGAAACCAATCCGGCGTGCGATACGATTTGAGCGAGTCCCAAAACGGCAGGAACGGTCCATCCGGAACATCTCCGCGAAACAACGCACCTCCCGATGCCTTGGCGATACCGCTCAAGGCGAGAGTGGCTGCTGCACCGGACAAGACCATTCTGCGGTTCACCATTTGCGAGCGTCCTTATCTTTTGAATGGCGAGGATTCGAACAGCGATTTCTCTTTTCTGCGCAGTCAATCTCGTCCATAGGGCGGAAAGCCTTCGTCGTTATTGGGTCTCGAGACATCTCACGCCCAGTGTAGCACCGGCGCCGCGGGCGATAAAATCGTGTGCGAAATCGAGCAGCAGCTGCGCGCGAGGAGCTCGGGCGTTGCCGTCGAGCTCTCCGCCCGACTGCACTTAATCTGGATAACGCTTTCATTGCGCGCTGCTATGACTAAAAAATAGAGCTGCGCATTGGGACGTTTTCTGCAGACAGTCGATGCAGCAGATGAGGTCGTAGAGCGAGGAGGCTGACGACGGCTCTGCGACAAACGCTCCGTCGGGCTCGAAACTGTGCGAAAGCAGAGACTGGCTGGTGCCGCCTGGGTGACTCGAACACCCGACCCCCGCATTACGAATGCGGTGCTCTACCGGCTGAGCTAAGGCGGCTAACCTGGCTTTTTCCTGTGCGCGCTCGCGCTTGTCTCCGCATTGTCTCCGAGAGCGCGATACTTCTCAACCTTCTTCTTGATTCAAGGACATACCCCCGGTTCCGGCGGGTCCGGCCTTCGGGGCCGTTCGTGTACTCCGGCTTCCCGGCCAAGGGCAAGTACGTCCCTGGGACAGCCAGCAAAGCGGAGATGCCGAGGTGGCTTTTGTGCACCGCCGCCCGAGCGCTTCCCGACTCGGCCAGGCGTCCCGCGATGCAAGGCCTGCTGAGACGATCGCCTGGGCACGCGAAGATTGAAAACACCGCGATCCATGCCGGGCCAACGAAGACAAGTGGGCGCGAGCATGTCGCACTGCTTTCCGCATACCCAGCCGGCCGCTGCATGAACCTGTTTTTTGCAGGGCTCGGCGCTAAGCCGTTGCCACGTCTGGGTAAAATTGTGCTATTGATATGATAAATACGCAACTGCCTCCGCGCCGCGAACCGGCTTCCGGAGGCACAGGGAGGGATGCCCATGCCTGGTCTCACGAGACGCGATTTGATGACGTCGAGTGCCGCCGTTGCCGCGGCAAGCACGGCACCGGCAGCAGCCCATACGCGTATGCGCCATGCGCCGCATCGCAAAGCCGCGGCTATTGCGGCGCCTTCGGTGCGTGAGCGACTTCTGTTCGATTTCGGATGGAAGTTCCATCTTGGTCACGCGTGCGATCCAGCCAAGGATTTCGGTTTCGGGCGCAACCAGCACACCTTCGCCAAGGCGGGCACGGACACCGCGGCGGCGGCGACCCTCGATTTCGATGACAGCGCCTGGACCGCCGTGAATTTGCCGCACGATTGGGCCGTCGAACTTCCCTTCGTGCCGAGCGTGAACCCGCCGGCGCAAGATGATCCGCGCGCCGCACATGGCTTCAGGCCGCTGGGCCGCGAATACCCCGAAACCAGCGTCGGCTGGTACAGGCGCGTGTTCGACATCCCGGTCTCCGATCTCGGACGACGGCTATCGCTGGAATTCGACGGCGTGTTCCGCGATGCGATTGTCATGATCAACGGCTATATCGTGACGCGTAACGAGAGCGGTTATGCGCCGTTCCGCATCGACGTGACGGATTTCGCCAATTACGGCGGCAAGAACGTTGTGACCGTGCGCGCAGACGCCACACTGGGCGAAGGCTGGTTCTATGAAGGCGCCGGCATCTATCGCCATGTCTGGCTGGTGAAGACCGACCCCTTGCACATCCCGCAATGGGGAACCTGGGTAAGAAGCGAACTCGACCGCGGTTTGGCGGCGCTTACGGTTTCTACCGAGCTTGTCAACGAAAGCGCGTCTATGCGCCAATGCGAGATCGTTTCGACCGTGTTCGATCCGATGGGCCGCGCGGTCGCGACCCTGAAAACCCAGACGCTAAGCGTTGGGGCGGGCGAGAAACGCACGCTGAGCCAACGTACGGTGTTGCACGGACCGGCGCTATGGTCGCTGGAGAATCCACAACTCTACCAATTGATCACGAAGGTTGTTGCAGGCGGCAAGACGATAGACGATGCGGTCGTCAATTTCGGCATCCGGACCGTGAAAATCGATACGGAGAAGGGTTTTTTCCTGAACGGCACGCCGGTCAAGTTGAACGGTACTTGCAACCATCAGGATCATGCCGGCGTGGGTGTCGCACTGCCCGATCGCCTGCACTCCTGGCGCGTCGCGAAGCTGAAGGAGTTCGGCTGCAACGCTTATCGCACGTCCCACAACCCACCGGCGCCGGAGTTGCTGGATGCCTGCGACCGTCTGGGCATGCTGGTGATCGACGAAACGCGGCGCATGTCGTCGGACGAGGCAAGCATCGGCGATCTCTCGCGCATGATCCGCCGCGACCGCAACCATCCCAGCATCATCCTGTGGTCGATCGGCAACGAGGAACAGGGCCAGCAGGGCACCGAGCGCGGCGCGCGCATTGCGGCGGCGATGAAGCGCGTCTGCAACGAACTCGATCCCACGCGCCCGATCACCGCGGCCGTCGACGACCCCGATGCCTGGGGCATTGGAATCACGCCCGTCCTGGATGTTCTCGGTGGCAATTATCGCACCAATGAGATCCCGGCTTTCCACGCGCGCAATCCGAGGAAACCTGTGATCGGGACCGAAACCGGCAGCACGGTCGGTACGCGCGGCGTTTATGTGCGCGATCCGGCGAGCGGCTACTGCGTCGCATACGACACGGAATTTCCGTGGTGGGCATCGACAGCGGAAGCCTGGGTCAGCGTCGTGGAGAAGCATCCCTTCATCGGCGGCGGCTTCGTGTGGACAGGCTTCGACTATCGCGGCGAACCGACGCCGTTCAACACCTGGCCGAATGTCTCTTCGCAATTCGGCATCATCGACAGCTGCGGCTTTCCGAAGGACAATTTCTATTATTACAAAGCTTGGTGGGGCAAGGAGCCCGTGCTGCATCTCTTCCCGCATTGGAATTGGACGGCCGGCCAGAAGATCAACGTCTGGTGCCATTCCAATCTCGACCGCGTGGAGTTGTTCGTGAATGGGCAAAGCCAAGGCTCGCGTGACGTCGTTCCTTTCGTGCATGTCGAATGGGATGTGGTGTACGCGCCTGGCGCGATCGAAGCGCGCGGCTATAAGAACGGCAAACTGGTGTCGACCGTCAAACGCGAAACGACGGGAGCGCCCGCGCAGATCGTGCTCAGTGCGGACCGCCTGGCGATCTCTGCCGACGGCGAGGATGTCTGCGTGGCGACGGTCGCCATCGCCGATGCGCAGGGCCGCATGGTACCGACTGCAATGAACCCTGTTGCGTTTCGTGTGTCGGGACCGGGCGCGCTGATCGGCGTCGGCAATGGCGATCCGAGAAGCCACGAACCCGACAAGGCACTCGCAAGATTGGCATTCAATGGCCTCTGCGCCGCCATCGTTCAAGCCGCGAAGACGCCGGGCGAGATCAGGGTGGAAGCCACTTCGCCCGGATTGCAGAGCGGCGTGATCGTGGTCAGGACCGAACCTGCGAAACTGCGGGCAGCGGTCGCGTAGAGCCGCGTTACGGTGCCGGCTTCGTTAGGACGTCGTCGATCGCCGTGTCGGCGTTCGGAATGGTTTGCGTCGCGAAGCCGGCGACAATCTTGTCGCCCGAAAGCAGCCGGGTGTGGAGCGATAATCCGTCAAACACCTGAAACCGGATCTTCTGTCCGGGCATCATCGTGGTGGAGTAACGCAGCGCTGTTCCATCGTCGGGCAGCCGCACGGCAAAGCTGTTGGTGCCCAGGAAATCGCCCCACAAATAGAACGGCTGGCCCGGGGGCGGCGTCATTCCATGAAAGCGGAAGGTGACCGTGACGGGCCAGTTGTACTGGTGCCGCGCAAAATCGATTCCCGGCAACGCATCACTGTGAAAATTGAACAGGGTCGCGTTTTCCCAGTCGGAGCCTTGACCCCAGCGCGTGCGGCAGCCGGTGGAAACATGATCGGGCGCCCAAGTGATAACGCCGACTCCGCCGCCCGCGATCACCGCCTGGCTGAGATCGATTAAATATTGTTCTTGACCCTCCGGCGTAGCGCGATAGGCAGGCATCAGGTCAGCTTCGCCGACCTGATTGTTCAGGCTGTCGGCCCAAGCGAGCGTCCAGGGATAAACGGTCTCCGCCACCAAGACACCGACACCGCGATAGCGATGACGCAGCCGGTTGATCGTGGCGCCCAATCCGGCCAGCGTATCCTTCGACCATTTGGGATAATAGCTGATGCCGATGAGGTCGAAATCGGTGACGCCTGCTGCCGTTGCCGTCGCCAGCCACGGCTCGGCATTTTCCGGCTCGGCGATGTGAAGCATCACTTTGGGACGCATCGTCGAATGCGCACCGGCGTCGCGCACGGCCTTGATCGCCGTGTTAAGCAGCTTGGCATTGCGCGCCCAGTTGATGGTCTGGCCCGCTTTCCACGGCCCCGGCATCAGGATCTCCGAATTGATCTCGTTGCCATTCTGAACCATGTCGGGCATCAGTCCCGCCTTGTCCAGCGCCGTGAGCGTGTCGTAAGTGTATCGATACAGTAAATCGGCCAGCGCGGTGTCATCGTTGATGCCGGCCCAGGCGGCGGGAACAACCTGTTTGGAGGGGTCCGCCCAATCGTCCGAATAATGGAAATCCAGCAGCACCTGCTGACCCTGCGCCTTGGCCCGCGCGATGCTCCGCTTCACGTCGTCGAGGTTGCTGTATTTCGTCCAGGTGGCGTTGTTCCAGATGCGAATGCGCACCAGATTGACGCCGTGATCCTTGAAAATGGCGTAGACGTCTTTTTGAACGCTCTTGTCCTTGAAGGACGCGCCGCAATCGTCCATCTCGTTGGCGAAAGAAAGATCGGCGCCGAACGTGAAATCGTGCGCGGTCGCAGGGAGCGACAGCAAGACAAGCGCCGCGAACACACCGGCGATGACTCTCATGCCCGTCCTCCTACTGGACCGGCTTTCTCACATCGAAATCATAGGTCGTGTCGCGGTCGGGAACGGTTTCCGGAACCGCGCCCTCGCTCAGCTTTGCGCCGGAGAGCAGCGGTTTGACCATCTGCTTTTCGCCGAACAATTGGAAGCGGATGTAGGTTTGCGGCATGAGCGTCGTCCTGTACACGAACGCGTCGCCCTCGCGCGGTACAGGGAATGTCAGGAAGTCCGGATCGCCGAAGAAATCGCCCCACAGGTAAAAGGTCTGACCGGGCTTCGATGCCACTCCGTGGAAGCGGAAGGTGACGTTCACCGGCTGCTCGTATTTGTGGCGCATGAAGTCGATCCCCGGCAGAACCTCGCCGCCCGGGCCGAAGAATGTCATGACTTCCCAGTCGATTTCACCGGCGGGACCTTTCGTGCATTGGGAGGGTATCCAGTCTGGCGCCCAAAGCAGAACGCCTACGCCGCCGTTGCTGATAACGGTTTGGGTGAGATCGACCAGAAACGCCTTTTGGCCTTCGGGCGTAGCCGGATAGCCGGGCGTCACATTGTCCAGGGCCAAGGCGGCGTTGTCCTTGGCTGTCCAGGGATAGGCGGTTTCCACGACGGTGATTTCGATTTTGGGGTAGCGATTGCGCATCACATTGATCGCGCGGCCCAGGCCCCGCAGCGAATGCGTCGACCATTTCGGATAGTAACTGACGCCGATCATGTCGAAATCCTTCACCCCCGCCTTGGCGGCCGCCGCGAACCAGGGAACGAGATTCTCCGGCTGGGCGATCTGGATCATGATCCTCGGCTTGGTGGACGATTTGCGGCCCGCATCCCGTATGGCCTTGATTGCCGCGTTCAGCAGCAGGGCGTTACGCTTCCAGTTGATGGCGCCGTATTTCCAGCGCCCCTTGTCCAGGATCTCGTGGTTGATTTCGTTGCCGGGCTGAACGATTTCCGGCATTACGCCGGCCTTATCCAGCGCGATCAACGTGTCGTAGGTGTAGCGGTACAAGACCAGCGCCAGTTTATGCGGATCCTTGATCTTGGCCCAAGCGGCCGGAATGACCTGTTTGCCGCCGTCCGCCCACCAATCCGAATAGTGGAAATCGAGCGACGTCGTCATGCCCGCCGCCTTGATTCGTCTCAGGCTGCGTTCGACGTCGGCAAGGTTGCTGTACTTGGTCGGATTGCCGTCATTCCAGATGCGGACGCGAGCAATATTGGCGCCATGCTCCTTGAACAGGGCAAAAAGATCCTTCGGCTGGCCGTTATCGCGATAAACAACGCCGCAATCGTCCATCTCGTTGGCGAAAGAAAGATCGGCGCCGAAGTAGAATTCGTGCGCCGATGCAGGTGCTGAGGAGAGGAGGAAGAGCGCAAATAGGAACCCTGGGAAGGACCTCATATGCGCCTCGCTTTGGCAGAGAAAAAGGCGAGGAGCCGTGAAGCCCCTCGCCTCCGCAGGGAAGGTTAGTTCTTGAACGAAATGTCGAACAGGAACGAACGGCCATACACTTGGTAGCCGCCGTCATTCGACAGATTTTGGACGTTGTTATCGCTGGTCATGCGGCCTGGCTCGTTGGTCAGGTTGCGCCCTTGCAGCCGGGTACTGATGCTGTCGGTCCACTGATAGGAGATGCTGCCGTCCAGTGTGGTTTCCGCGTCGAGTCGCTTCAACGTCGTTCCGACCCACGTCGGCGCGACAACCATCGGGCTGTGATACTTCATGGCGATGCGCGCCTCGAACCCGCTTCTGTTGTAGAACAGATCGAATTCGGCCGTGTGCTTCGCCAAGCCGACCATCGCGTACGGCGTTGTGTTGGGCGTCTGGGTCGTGTTCAGCGCCGGCGCGAACTCTCTGATGTCCGTGTTCACGTAGGCGTAGTTGGTATAAACGCCGAAGTCCTGCATGAAGCCCGGCAGGAAATAGAAGCGAGACTGCAGGGTCAATTCGACGCCCTCGACATCACCACCCTTGCCATTGGTTTCGGAGGTGACGAGGTAATTCGTCCCGTTGATGTTCTGCAGGATCGAACTCGAACCGATGAAGTTCTCAAGGTGCTTGTAGTAAACCGCCACGGCAGCCATCGATTCTTCGTGGAAGTACCATTCGTAAGACAGATCGACCTGATCCGCCTTATAAGGCTTCAGCTTCGGGTTGCCACCGCCGGCCGTCGGCGTTAGGCCAGGCGTGACGGAGCCCAGCGAGAAACCTGCCGTCAGCGCATCCAATGGCGGACGCGATACGGCGATGCCGGCGCCAAGGCGCAGCATCTGTTCGTCGGTCAAATGGAAATTCGCATTCAACGTCGGAAGAATGTCGGTATAGCTGTTCTTGATCGTGACCGGCGTAAAGGGTCCGGCGTTGCCGTTCGATGACGTAAAGCCCGTGCTGGTCGTGTCGACGGACGCCACGCGCACGCCGATGTTGCCGGTGATCGGAACATCACCCATTTTGCTCGAGAATTCCGCCTTGATATAGCCTTCCTTCGTCGTCTCGTTAACTTTGGTATGCTGCAACATCAGCTCCGGGTTGTTCTCCGTGACATCGGCGCTGCCGGGGTAAATCACGCTTTTCAGCTTGTCGAAGTTGCCATAAACGAGCGGCGGCGCCGAAAAACCACTGATCGTGAACTCGCTCAGGTATGAGCTCAAATCCGCTATTGCCGCGGGAGCCGGGAACGCTTGATGGTTAGTATGCGTCTTGCCGCGATCCGACAACCGTCCACCAAAATCGATAGCGGTAAAGAACGAGTTGTCGAGGGTGCGTGTAAAGTCCAGAGTCACGGCCGATATCCGGTCGAAGGTATGTTCCGGACCATCGTTCTCGCCGTTGCGAGCACCTGAGGCTTGCAGCGAAGGAGCTGCAGGATCGATGCCGCCCAAGAATGCCGCATACGGAGCCTTGCCGGCGGTAATGTCGTACTTCAGTCCGGGTGCGTAGGTGTCATTGAGATAGATCGCATCCCAGTCGTTGTTACGCCACGCTTCCGAATGGGAAAGATCAAGTTTGCTTTCCCACTGACCTGTCGTCCAACTGACGTTCAGGCCTTGCAGTAACAGGTTGTGACGCTCTTTGTAGCGGGCGATCTCGCTTTCGTAATTTGACCAGACGGTGTCGGGAGTCGTGAGGGCGACGACCGTGTTGTTGACGATGGAGTAAGACGAGCCCGGCGAGTTGAAATAGCAATTCCAATGTCCCGGAGCCGTGCAGTTGTCGCCGTTGTCCCAGTTGCCGTGGCCGTTGCCGTACCAAGCCTGGAACTGGTTCTCGAAGATCGTGTAGTGCGAGTAGAGGGTATCGAACTTAACCTCCAAGTCCGAAGTTGGACGCCATCCAAAGGCGCCCATCAGCGCCGTGCGGTCCTGGGTGATTTCTTTGACTTCGGTATTGAGGCCCCAGGTGGTGTTGTCGGGAACGCCGTCGCCATTGAGGTCGCCAGTGTTACCGATCGACGTGGGTCCGGATGCGCCTGAGTTGTCCGGCGTGTTCCAGCCCCATGTCCGGAAGTCGGGGAAGCCGTTCTTTTCACGCTGGAAGCTCGCCGCCAACGCGATAGCAAACGTGTCGCTAAGGTGCGTGATGTAGGCCGCACTGCCGCGAAGACCTACCGGGTCGTAATGAGCGAGCTTGGAGCCCTCTTCATTATAGGTGGGGCCGCCGCGCACGTTGAGCGACGGTCCATCGTAATCCAGCGGCGAAACCGTCTTGATGTCGATCGTCGCTGCGATACCGCCTGGGATAAGCGCTGCGTCCTGCGATTTGTAGACACTGGCGCCGCTCAACACTTCCGACGGATAGATTTCCCAGCGCAGATCCTGTGAAGGCTCCGAAGACGC
>Ga0265342_10003082_pt1 | contig 13928 bp, 10 predicted proteins | sample 4CB327metaG_FD_203125 | JGI IMG/M metagenome (GOLD analysis project Ga0265342, IMG submission 203125) | Rhizosphere microbial communities from Carex aquatilis grown in University of Washington, Seatle, WA, United States - 4-CB3-27 metaG | ecosystem: Host-associated > Plants > Roots >...
GAGACATTCATATAGAGGTATGACCCTATCTTGACGGGCCACTCCCAAGCCTCCTCGCTCCCTGTCGAGACAGAACCGGCCAGGGTCACTGCCGCCAAGTTGGAAAGGTCGTAGATATTGAGCACGAAAGCTTGTCGACAGGGCATATACAGGTAATGCCCATCGATGGTCATGCCGGCGTCGCCGCCGTCTACCATCCAGGGAGTTGACCACTCGCTGAATTTCTTTGGTGCATCCGGGTTGCTGATGTCGATGACGTAAACCTTGTTTTGGGCGTAATCTTGCACGAGCAGATAGCCCGAATAGATGAGTAAATTGCTCCACCGAGAGACCAGAGAAAGCGTGGTTTGCAGTTGCAGCGAGCCGCGAACGTAAGGGCTGGCCGGGTTGCTGACATCTACACCGAACATGGACGTGGCATAGCCGTATCCACAGCACGACGATCTCACGATCCACACGATGTTGTTATGGACGGCATGAGCGGCGAGTTGCGAATCGCTGTATCCGTGGTTGACGGATCCCAGTACCACGGGTTTGAGCGGATTGCTGAGGTCCAGGACTTTCAAGCTTGTATCGGCAGCCACGGTTACATAGGCCTTGCTTCCATCAAGCACCAGGCTAGTAGCCCCCACGTAAACATCCGTCGCTGCCGCGGGGAGGATGTACGGAACCACACCGCCGGTATCGCCGACAGGAAGATCCGGCTGAGCAGCGTCAGGGGCGTCCGGCAGCTCGGCATCAGCGACAGGAAGATCCGGCTGAGCGTCAGGGGCGTCCGGCAGCCCGGTATCGCCGACGGGAAGATCCGGCTGAGCAGCGTCAGGGGCGTCCGGCACCCCGGCATCGGCGGAGCCTCCCTGTCCGCCGCCCCCAGTTCCGCCCGTCGAGGCTGTGGTCCCGCCCGTTCCCCCGCTACCGCCCGTCCCACCAGTGGCAGACTCTGCTCCGGCGTCGCCGACACCGCTGTCGGGCGTGGAAACAGGAAGATCCGTTGGCTGGTCGGCCGCGCTGTCGACTGTCTGGCCCCCCTCCGTCATGGCATCCACTGCACTGGTCTCTGTTCCAGCGCGGTCTGCTGCCACACCATCCACACCACTGTCGAGTCTCGGGCCCGCGCCGGCGTCAGGAGGCGACAGCGCGGCCGTGGGGTTGTAGACGGTGAGGCTTCCCGGATCGACATTCAGTTCATCGCACAGCCCGCTGGGACAGGAGCGACCGAGAAAGAGCTTCAGCACCCGGCTTTCGCCATGGAGGAAGGACAAGTGCGCCTTTTGCGATACGACTGGGTTGGGGCTTTTGCCCAAAAACCCGCTGGCCGTGACAGTGAACGACAGGTCCTGGTTATTGGGCGGGACCAGCGCCAGGACGACTGGCAGCTTGGTCTTCCCCTTCTCATTGCCGGTCGTCAGCAGAAATGAACCAGTACGCTCGGAGTTGGGACCCTTGACGTCAATGTGGATGCTGTCAATCTCGGTCGGAACCGTGAAATCGCTCCACACCGCGACCACGATCTCCGTGTTGCTTTTCTGGCTCGAACAGGCGGCCAGGCCGCCAAGCAGGCTCGCCATCCACAAAACACGCCGCATGCCTACTGGACCTCCCAGCAGGTGGGGCCCGTCCCGCTGCAAGGACTGCTCGATCGGTGGGTCAAGAGGAGCGCGGTCACGGTGCCTGCTGCCACAACAGCACCGACGCCGGTCCAGAACCACCACTTCTTGTAGATTGGCTGAACGATGCTGGTCTGCTCGGGTGCCACGGGCGCGGAGGTCAGAGCAGTCGTGTTATCAAGCAAGGGCGGGACCGGGACGGCGATGGGCGTGGCGGGCGCTGGCGCAGCGTCGATCGAGACAGCTGCCGGCGTTTCCGCCAGCGGGACAGCGGGTGTTGTCGGGAGCCCCGCAGGGGCGGGCTCCTTGCTGGGCGCTGTCTCGGGCGGCGCAATGGGCCCGGTCTCTTTGTTCTCCCCAAGCTTGCGCTTGATCTCCTCGGCAAACTTCTCAGCGGTGTTGCGGTTCGGGGCACCCGCGCTCGCGTTGCGCAGGAAGGCGCGATACCTTTCCAATGCCTGATTCAATTTGCCGCCCATCCGGTAGCATTGGGCGATGTTGAACAGGACGCCCGGATCCTGCACCAACGTGTAGGCGGCTTCGAAGTGGGCGGCCGCTTCCTCGTAGTGTCCGAGGTCGTAGGCGGTGGTGCCTCGGCGCCATTCAGTTCGTGCGGCGTCCTTGTCTGCTTCGGCCTTCGCGCCATCCTGATTGGCTGCCGCATACGCAGCGGGAACCCAAGCCATGGCCTGGAGCAAGGCTATTGCAACGACGAACCTCATGACGAGCATACTATTGTCGTTCGCCACGACGTCATCCGCAATGTTTGTTTTCCGACGGCGGCGATGATGGACGGCGGGTTCGGCCTTTACACACTGAAGCCATCGGACAATTGCGCAAGTTGCTCCCGGACGCGTGAGGGTGGGCGGGTCTGCGGAGGCGACACGCACCCGCCAGGAGTCCGTTGCCGATAACCGTCCAACGTGGAGGCAACGGCACGCGCACAGGCCGCATCAGCGAGCCCGGTCTGGCGCGCGCCGTGGTATCTTCGCCCCAGGACCCAAGACATTCCTACTTGGGCCCGACATCTCTAGATACGATTCGGTGAAGGCAAAATGGCGCTTGCTCTGACTATGCACAATCGCTTCGCTGTCGCGGCATTCGCCGTTCTTTCTTGGTCTTGGTGCGCGCCTCTGGGCTGCGGTGGAGGGGCTGGACCAGGTTCTCGCGGCAGCGGCGGGACCGGCGTTGCGGGCCAGTCAGCGGTGAGCGGGGGACAGCTGGCGAGCGGCGGCCAGCCAGCAAATGGTGGACAGTTCGCGAGCGGCGGACTGAGCGCCACGGGAGGCCAGAGTGCGACGGGCGGATCAGCTGGAGCACCTGGCGGCGACGCGGCTGCGGGAACCGCTGAGCGGGATGCGAGCGTCGCAGTGGATGCGCCAGCGACGGGAGGAACCGATGCCGGTGCTTCCAGTGGCGGGAGTTCTACTGGCGGCGGCGTCGGCAGCGGAGGTCTGACTGCCACGGGAGGCCAGAGTACGACGGGCGGGTCGGCTGGGACCGGAGGTGTCGCGCCTGGCAGCGACGCGGCTGCGGGAACCGCTGGACGGGATGCGAGCGTCGCAGTGGATGCGCGAGCGACGGGGGGAATTGATGCCGGCGCTTCTGGTGGAGCGGGTTCCCCTGGCAGCAGCGCCGGTAGCACCGATGCTGGCACAGGCGGAGCCGGCGGCGAGACCCCATACAGCCCCTGTCCCTCGACCGGAGCTTGCGCCATCTTGCCGCTGGGAGATTCGATCACCCTGGGCACCGGCTCGTCCGACGGCGGTGGCTATCGTGTCGAGCTGTTCCGCCAGGCCGTCACCCAGTCACAGTCGATCACTTTCGTGGGCACCTTGACGTCCGGTCCTACGACGGTCAGTGGAAAGCCTTTTCCAAGGAGCCACGAAGGTCACTCCGGCTTCGTGATTGACACCATTCCCCAGCGGCAGGGCCTCTCGTCGGTCACCGATGCCGCGATCGCCAACTCCATTCCGCACATCGTCCTGCTGATGATCGGCACCAACGATATCGCGTGGAAGTACGACCTCGGCAATGAACCCACGAGGTTGGGCAACCTGATCGACAAGATCATTTCCGACGCGCCCAAAGCCCTGGTGGTCGTGGCCCAGATTGGTCCTTCCAACGATGACGCCAGGACCGCGCTCATAAAGGCGTACAACGACGGGATCCCGGCTGTGGTTCAAGCGAGGGTCGCGGCCGGAAAACATGTGAGCATGGTCGACATGTTCACTCCCTTTGTCGGCAACGTGAACTACAAGACCGCCTTGCTGTCGGACGAGGTTCATCCCAACGACGCGGGATATGTGATCTTGGGACAGACTTGGTACGCAGCGATTCAGTCGTTCCTTCCGCATGCCCATTGATGACTCGGAGAGCCATGCGCGGCGTCCCGCTCTCACGCGTGATCGAGCCAGCCGAGCATTCGCTGCGTTCGCGTCCACCATCACACTGAAGCCATCGGGCAAGTGCGCGAGTTGCTTCCGGACACGTGAAGGGCGGGTCCGCCGAAGCGGCGGCACCGCCAACCAGCCCGCTGCCGATGGCCCTCCCATGTGGCTGCGCGCCCTCCCGCTTGTCTTTGGCCGACCGTTGTCCTACAAGATCCAGGTGAAAGGTCGTTGCGAAGACTTGGAGGAATGCAAATGAGATCCATGCGTCCTGTCGGCACGATGGTCCTGGTTGGCATGTGGCTTGGCGGATTCTCGGCGTGCTCCACGGTCCTGATGAACACCCCGGTATCCAAGAGTGCAGACGGGTGGGTGGTGACTCTGGGCCAGGTCACAAAAGGCCCCGACGAGTATGTGGGTGAAAGGGTCGTCATGAACCCTGGGACGGGCGATGCGCTCTTTTGGACAGTGGTGACCGTACGAAACGAGAGCACTCAGGAAGAGACGTTTTCGTACGAGGCGTGCGTTCTGGAGGCGAAAGGTGAGGCTCGCCAACCTCTGATCGTCGATCGGCATACGGACGAGAATTCGATTGCCGACCGCTCAGAAGCCTATGATCCAGGGCAGGAGCGCACGCGGCGGTTGATCTACACGTTTCCCAAGAACCAGCGGCCGACCCGAATGAGATGCGGCAAGATCGTGCTCCCGGTCCAGGGGCCGCGCTGAACCCGTCCGTCAATCGGGTGGCGCCAGACACCTGTTGAGGACGAAATTTACAGTCCCTGCGGTGCCCCTACCGGCTTGCGCAGAGGGTCCCTCGGCTGACCAGCTATTCCGCTGGGGGAACTCGTTCTACCGGGAAGACGTGCACGCTGGTATTGATGGCTCCGTTGGGCAGGCTGTCGCGTGAGGCGACGTAGAATCCGAGGTTGGACGCGTTTTCCACCCCGTGAGAGGAAAGCATATCGAACATCTCCTGCAACACGCGGTTGCTGGTCTGCTTGTCGGAAAAATCAATGTCCAGCTTGCAACGGGTGGCGCGGCAATCCACGGCGTTCAGATGGGCGCCTGCGGCGCGCGGCTCTCCGAATGCGGTCACAATGGCGGCGGCTGTCTGGGCGGATCGATTGTCGGGCGGCTGGTCGCTTCTAAACGCGTTTTCGAGATCCCGCACGATGTCCTTGTGAGTCCTTCCGGGGTCTGGCGCGACTGGTTCGGGGGTGGCTGTCGGTGGCGCGGACGGGGCGAGTGCGTGGTCAGGCGCCGGCGCAGCCGAGCGGAGTGCCGGCCGCGGGCGCGCAGGCGCCACGAGTGAGGGCGCATTGTCCTCACCCGTCGCCTGCGGATCCACTTCAACGGCTGGCTTTCGGGATTGGTGTCGGTAAACGGCGAGAGCCAAAAGGCCCACGCACGTCGCCAAGAGTAACCCGAGTAGAACCCCCTTCGCCATGGATCCGATTCTCCGTTGTCAGAACATCTATCAATACCGGGTGCACACGCTGTGCGCGACGGTCATAGCCATGGCCGGTGCATCGACGCCCGTCACTCGCGCGAACATGGTGTAGGAGCCGGCTGGGAGTGCGATCTTGGTAGCCGATCCAGATGTCAGAGTATAGCCGCCTTGAACATTCCCCCAGCTGTCGAACACCCACGCGGTTGCCTCCTTTTGCACGTAGAAGACTCCGGTGACCTGGTAGGTGTGGGCGGCGCCGCTGTTGTCCAACGGCACTGGGATGGCCCACGCTCGGCTCTGGAACGACACAGTGTCGTCCTGCACAAAATAGGAGGACCACGTCGAAGTGCTTTGGTAGGGGTGGCCGCTTGAGGCCTGCACGCAAACACCGCCCGCCGCTCTGGCCGAAAGGGCTGCCGCACTCACGGCCAAGATCAGGGCTAGACCAATTTTCGTACTCAATCGCATCTCGTCTCTCCTCGTGTTGGATGGTTCCGAAGCCGGGAACCGCGGCTGCGGCCTCGTCTAGCACACCATGGGCAGGTGGCAATGGCGTGTTTGGAGCCCCTGGCGGGAGTGCCGCCGCACGTGGTATGCGCATGCCCATGAGTCGCATCCACCGCAGTCTTCCCCCCAAAGGTTCGCGCATCGGCATCGCCTATTCGGGCGGGCTCGACACCCGCTGCGCGGTCGCCTGGTTCGCGCGCAACGGGCTGGAAGTGTACGCCTACACCGCCAACTTGGCCCAGCCCGACGAAAGCGATCCCGCGGACATTCCCCCGACGGCCATGAGCCACGGCGCCAAGGCCGCGCACTTGGTGGACTGTCGCGACGCCCTGGTGCGCGAGGGGCTCATCGCCATCCAGTGCGGCGCCTTCCACCTGCACACTGCCGGTCGCAAGTACTACAACACCACGCCGCTCGGCCGCGCGGTCACCACCACGGCCATCGTGCGCGCCATGCAGCAGGACGGCGTCGACATCTTCAGCGACGGCAGCACGCACAAGGGCAACGACATCCAGCGCTTCTACCGCTACGGCGTGCTGACCAACCCGGCGCTGACCATTTACAAGCCGTGGCTGGACCAGGTGTTCGTCGACCGTTTTGGGGGGCGCAAGGAAATGTCGGAATACCTCGAGTCGCTGGGCATGCCCTACCGCATGGGCACCGAGAAAGCGTACAGCACCGACGCCAACTGCCTGGGCGCCACCCACGAGGCCAAGGATCTCGAATACCTCGACAAAGGCATGCGCATCGTGAATCCCATCATGGGCGTGGCCTTCTGGAAGCCCGAGGTGGCCATCGCCACCGAGGAAGTCACCCTGGGCTTCGAGCAGGGACTGCCCACCACCATCGACGGCAAACGCTTCGCTTCGTCGTTCGATCTGTTCACCGAGGTTAACCGCATCGGCGGCCGCCACGGCTTCGGCATGAGCGACCAGATCGAGAACCGGGTCATCAACGCCAAGAGCCGCGGCATCTACGAGGCGCCCGCCATGGCGCTCCTCCACCTTTGCTACGAGCGCCTGCTCTCGGCCATTCACAACGAAGACACCACGGATCTCTACTACACGCTCGGCCGTCGTTTGGGGCGTCTGCTCTACGAGGGCAAGTGGTTCGACCCCGAGTGCATGATGCTCAAGACCGCTCTCACCAACTGGGTCGCGCCCACCATCAACGGCCAGGTCAGCTTGGAACTGCGCCGCGGCGACGACTACACCATTCTCGACACGCGGGCCGAGCATATGGCCTACGATCCGCACAAGCTGTCCATGGAGAAGGTGGCGAGCGCCTTTTCGCCCGAGGATCGCATCGGCGCCCTGGAAATGCAGAACCTGTCGGTGCAGGACAACCGCGACTTCCTGGTCGCGCACCTGCAGTCGCTGGCCAAGCTGCCCGCGGGCGCTGATCGGCCCGTCCTCGCCGCCTTGCTTTCGCCGGACAAGAAGATCGAATAGACAGGCCCATCAGTCTCGTGTTCGCTCGCGGACGCCTTGTCGTGCGCGACCCGACAGCGCGAAATTTTCCCGGGGTCTTGGGCCCTGGGTTACGCTGCTACACCGAACTGAAGGAGTTCGAATCATGTCCACCGTTGTCCGGTCCTTTCTCAAGTCAACGCCTGGCCATAGCGCCGCCTGCGCCTGCTCTGCACTGGGGGTCGCTCTCGGCTGCGCGGCCGCCGCCCCGATCGATCACGGCGCGCCGGCCGCTGCTGTGCCCGCGGTACCGCCAGGCCCGCAGGAGCCGCCCGCGTGCGGCTCGCCGGTGGATCGGCAGGTCGAAGACTGGCTCTCGGCCATGACTCTCGACGAGAAGATCGCGCTCGTCGCCGGCACCGGGTTCGATACGGTCGGTGTTCCGCGCCTGCACATCTCGGGCTTACGCATGACCGATGGCCCCGTCGGGGTGCGCGTGGGACAGGCCACCGCGTTTCCCGCCGGTACACTCTTGGCTGCGACCTTCGATCCCGCGCTGGTCGAACGCGTGGGCGCAGCCATCGCGCGCGAGACCAAGGGGCACGGCAAGAACGTGATTCTCGGTCCGGCCGTGAACATCGCGCGCACAGCGCTCTGTGGCCGCAACTTCGAGTACTACGGCGAAGACCCGGAACTCGCCGCGCGCACGGCGGTGGCCTACATCAAGGGCGTGCAGAGCCAGGGCGTGGTGGCCACAGTCAAGCATTTCGCCGCCAACAACCAGGAGACCGAACGCATGTCGGTCAGCGCCGAGGTCGATGCGCGGGCGCTGCACGAGATCTACTTGCCCGCGTTCGAGGCCGCCGTGAAGCAGGCCGGGGTGTGGGCCGTGATGTGCGCGTACAACCGCGTGAACGGCGTCTACGCCTGCGAAAACCCGGGCTTGCTCGATCAAACGCTCAGGCGCGACTGGGGCTTCCGCGGCCTGGTCATGTCCGACTGGGGCGCGACCCACAGTGCGGCGCCCGCCATGCGCGCGGGGCTCGACCTTGAAATGCCCAAGGCCGTGCACTACACGCCGGCCGCCATTCGCCGCGCCCTCGACAAGAAGGAGATCGAGCCTGCCGTTCTCGACGAGATGGTCCGGCGGCAGCTGCGCCCGATCGCATCCTTGCATCTGGACGAGGACGCGAGCGAGCATCCCGAGGCCACTGACACCCTCGAGCACCGCGCCCTCAATCGCGAAGCCGCCCGTTCTGGTTTCGTGCTGCTCAAGAACGACAACAACACCTTGCCGCTCGATCGCAGCAAAATTCGGCGAATCGCGGTGATCGGTCCGCGTGGTGGGCTGGTGGATGGCGGCGGCGGCAGCGCCCATGTCACGGCCACACACAAGGTCTCGTTGGTCGATGCGCTTCGCGAGACCCTGGGCAACAAGGTGCGGGTTGACTTCGCGCCCGGCGAGATCACGCCGGACGGACTGGAGCCTATCCCCGCGTCCGTGCTGGCGCCGCCGGCAGGGCACACAGGGCCGGGGCTGCTGGGCGAGTATTTCATCGGGAAAGAGTGCGCGGGAACGCCCAAGCTCGTGCGTGTGGATCCGACCGTGGATTTCCACTGGGAGCTCGGATCTCCGGGCCCGGGCCTGCCCGCGGATGAATTCTCCGTGCGCTGGACCGGCACGCTCACGCCGCCCAAGTCCGGCCTGTACGCGCTCGGGCTGCGCTCCGACGATGGCTCGCGCCTCTTCCTCGACGGCAAGCTGGTCGTCAACGACTGGGGCGACCACCCCCCGACGCTCAAGATCGCACAGATGGATCTGGTCGGGGGCAAAGCCTACGACCTGCGCCTGGAATACTTCGAGGGCATCATTGGCGCGTCGGTCGAGCTGCTGTGGCAGAAGGCGGACAAGGATCCGTTCCGCCGCGTGGCCGAGGTTGCGCGCGGAGCCGACATCGTGATTGCCGCTGTCGGCGACGGCATGGGAGACGAGACCGAGGGACTCGACCGCGCGTCGTTGTCGCTGCCCGGCCGCCAGGACGAGATCGTACGCGCCGCCGCTGCCGCAAATCCCAAAATCGTAGTCATCACGGCCTCAGGCGCAGCCATCACCATGCCCTGGCTCGACCAGGTCCGCGCGGTGCTGCACGGCTGGTTCCCCGGCCAGGAGGCTGGCGCGGCTCTCACCGACGTGCTCTTTGGCGACGTCAGCCCGTCGGGCAAGCTGCCCGTGACTTTCCCCAAGCGCCTCGAAGACGAACCCGCGTTTGGCAATTTCCCGGGCAGCGACGGCAAGGTCGCCTACCAGGAAGGCATCTTGGTCGGCTATCGTTGGTACGACACGCGCAAGATCGAGCCGCTCTTCCCGTTTGGCTACGGGCTTTCCTACACAACCTTCGCCTATCGTGACCTGGCGGTTTCCGCCTGGGATCCCGAGCGTGGAGTCAGCGTTCGCCTCAAGGTGAAAAATAGCGGTGCGCGACGAGGCGCAGAGGTCGTGCAGATCTACGTTCACGCCGCATCCACGGCGGTTTTCCGGCCCGAGCAGGAACTGCGCGCCTTTGCCAAAGTAGACCTCGCCCCGGGCGAAGAACGCGAGGTCACGATGAAGCTGCCGGTGCGGGCCTTCGCCCACTTCGATGCCAAACTCCCCGAGCGCGATGCCTGGCGCACCGACCCCGGCGCCTTCGAGATCCGCGCCGCCAGTTCGTCCCGCGACATCCGCCTGCGCGCGACCGTAACCGTGCCGGCGAAGTGAACGGGTCCGCGGTTTTTAGTCGCAGGTGCCGGAGCAGGGAATGAAGGTGCCTGCGGTGGCAGTCACGGTTGCTGTGCCGCCGGTGAGGGATCCCGACTTGGCCGTCACTGTGATTGTCCCGGGGCCGGTTGCCTGCACCAAGGCAAAGGACACACCAAGGAAGGCATTGCGCGTGTACCCGCGGAAGGTCTCCTCGATTCTGTTGCCGCTGTCCACGGCCACGATCGTGCCCGGGCCAGTGATAGCGAACGTCACCGGGTCGGAGGAGGTGGTGACGACATTCCCGGCAGCGTCGGCAATCGTGGCCTTGATGAACGAGATGTCGTTCCGATCCGTCAACAGCGTGGCGTGATCGGCGGTAAGAACCACCTTGCTGGCCGTCGTTCCGGTGGCAGGAGGCGTGGCGGTCACTCCCCAAATTTTGGCCCAGTCGTAGCCGATTTGCCTCACGGTCCCCACCGCGTCCATCAGACCGCGAGCGGTGGCGGGCCCGTAGCCCTGCGTGCCGGGCCATTCGTCGGGCGCCTCGCCGAGGTAGTCCGAACCCAGCCACATGAACAAGCCGGTGAGCCCAGGATTAGCCGTGACTATGGACCAAGTGGCGGTTTCGGTGCCCATTTCAGTGAGCACGCCGGACTTGGTCGGCGAGCCGGCCATGGCCGCGATGACTTCCGTGGTCCGGTAGTTGCCGCCGAAGACGTCAAGAAGGGTCTGCGTGGCGCCTGTGGTATCGCCAGAATCGGCGGGCTGGAAGAGGGCCTGAGTGACCGCGCGGTTGGGGTCGAGCGCCTTGATGATGGAAACCATCTTGGTCAGGATGGGAGTTCTCGTCGCCAGGCTGTCGCGGATCTCGTTGCCCGTGCTGTAAAGAGCGATGCTGGGATGATTGCGATCGCGCGCGACAATGCTGGTCACAACCACCTGATACCAGGTCGCGCCGCTGGCAGTTCCTGGCACCGCCGGCTGTCCCGTGGGAGCCGTCGCGGTCTTGCTGAAGTATGTGGCGAAGTCGCCAACATCAGAGTATTTGTGCGCCACCCAGGTGTCGAAAAACTCGTCCATCACGAGAAGACCCATTCGGTCCGCCAGGTCTAGAAAATCCGGGTTGGGCGGATCATGGGAGGTGCGGATGGCATTGATACCGATCGCCTTGAGCTGCGCCAGGCGGCGCTGGATGGCCCGTTGCGGGGCGGCCATGCCAAGCCCGTGGTAGTCCTGGTGGAGCGCGGCGCCCTGGAATTTCACGCTCTTTCCATTGACGGTCAGGCCCGCATTGTACTTAATTTCGCGGATTCCGAACGGCGTCATGTCGTCGTCGACCGTGACGCCGCCGACCTGGACGTTGGTCACCAGCTGATACATGTTGGGCGTCTTGAGATCCCAAAGCAGCGGGTTTGCCACCGGAACGTCGAAGGCAAAGCTGGCCGATGCCCCGGCCGCGATATTCTGCGCCGCGGCTGCAACCGCAGGCAGGGCATTGCCGCTGGGATCGCTGACGATGCCTTGCAGGCTGACACTGGCTGCGGCGCTGCCGCTGTTGACCACGGTCGTTGTTACCTTGACCGTCGCCGCCGTGGCTGTGGGAGCCGGCGTGTTGACGTAGGTGGCCCACTGATCGATATGCACAGGATTCGTCGCAATCAGACGAACATGGCGATAGATGCCGGCACCTGCATAAAAGCGCGACGAGGGCTGCAGGCTGGTGTCGGTCTTGACCGCAATCACGTTGTCCGTGGTCCCGAACTTGACGTTCGTCGTGATGTCGTAGCGAAAGCTTGTGTACCCGCAGGGCTGGTTTCCGATCTGGGTGCCGTTGACGTAGACGGTGCTGTTGGCCATGACACCGTCAAATTCAATGAAGACCTTGTTGCCCGAGAGGCTTTGCGCAAGCGTGAAATGCTTGCGGTACCAGCCGATGCCCGACGGCAGGTAGGCGCCTCGGCCGGTGCTCGGCGCGTTCTGGGAGAACGGATCGGCCGGCGGATTCGGACCCTCGATGGCCCAGTCGTGCGGAACGCTCAGGTGCCGCCAAGCCGTGTCCGCGAAAGCCGTCGCGTCGGCACCGGCTGCATCACCATAGTTAAACAGCCAGTCATCATTGAAGGACTGGATGGTGCGCACGCGGTTTCCGGCAATTGTCCCGCCGCCGCCGGTCGTGCCACCGGTCGCACCGCCCGCCACCGTCGTTCCGCCGGTCACTCCGCCTGAACTGATCGTGCCGCCGGCCGCGCCGCCCACCGTTGTGGCCCCGCCGGTCAGTTTGCCCGAACTGCTCGTGCCACCGGCGGCTCCGCCCACCGCCGTGGTTCCGCCGGTCAGTTTACCTGAGCTGGTCGGGCTACCGGCCGATGGCACGAAGGTGCCACCCGCGCCACCGCTCGCGCTGTCCCCGCCTGTGGCAGCGCCTCCTGTGCTGCCGACCTGGCCCCCAGCAACTTGCCCGCTCGCCCCGGCCGCGCCGGTGTCCCTGGAGCCCGCTTGTCCGCTGCCACCCGCGTCGTTGGCACCGGCTGCACCGGCAAGCCCGCCAGCTGCGCCGCTGCCCCCGCCCGACGTGCTGGAGGGAGTCGACGCGTTCTGGTTCCCGCCAGTTCCCTGCGGTGACTTGTTTCCCGACGAGCTGCACCCGATCGCGGCAGCAGCCGAAAGAAACAGAACGCCCAGCAGAGCGCAATACTGACGCTGCGGAGTCTTTCGAGAGAGAGAGACGTACATCATGGCTCCTTGGGCCCGCCTGGGTTGGCTGGCGTTGCGGTCAACTTGTTGTCGTACCCTACCACAACGGCAGTCGCTGAACGCTTGGATTGGGCGACGCGAAAGGGGAGTGCTAAGGTATGAGATAAGGCAGTCTTGGGGCTGCCCAACAACTTGGGCGCAGACAGAGGAGGAGTCATGACCATCGAAGAAGCCATCAAGACAGCACTTGAATTCGAGAGGAAGGTTCACGCGCTCTACGAGACGGCGGCGAAGAACGCAAGCGACGTCACCGCGAAGAAGGTGTTCGCGACTCTGGCGCAAGAAGAACAGGGCCACGTCGCCTACCTGGAAAGCCGTTTGGCCGAATGGCAGAAGGACGGCCGTTTGGCGCCCGAGAAGCTGCGCACCGTTTTGCCGTCTGCCCAGCGCATCCGGGCTGGGGTTGGGCGTACACGCGCAGGGGTCAGCAAGGCCGCGGACAGCCACGACGCCGAGTTGTCGTCGCTGTACAAAGCCCTCGCCGCGGAGGACGAAACCTCGGCCTTCTACATTCAGATGGTCCGCGAACTCCCAGCAGAGGGCCAGACTCTGTTTTCCCGCTTTCTCGAAATCGAGGACGGGCATGGGGCCATCGTCCAGGCCGAGATCGACAGCGTCAAGCAGATGGGGTTCTGGTTCGATCTGAAGGAATTCGATCTGGAAGCAGGCTGAGCCGCCAGCGAGACATTGGCTCCGGCCCGGCACCGTTCAGCGCAACAGCACTGGACGAGGACGGAGTGACGGCTTTCTGACTGCTTTGAACGCTGCGTTTTGCTAGCAACCAATATCGCCTCGTTGCCGAGAACTCCTGCTGGTGCTCTCCAAGCAACCAGCAGCAAGCTGCTTCAAGATGGCCTATTCCCCCGATGCCACGAGTATGGTGCTTGGTGCATTCATCAGCGCCATCAACTCCGACCTCCGCCGCCGCGCACGGAAGCGCAAGCTGCGCGGTCGGCTGCAGACCGGAAGTCTGACCGTCGTGCAACGATTTGGATCGTCGCTGAATCTGAATGTTCATTTTCACGCCATCGTGATGGATGGTGTGTACGCGGAGCAGCCCGATGGAAC